>Ga0209417_1001781_pt1 | contig 37864 bp, 32 predicted proteins | sample RifGroF2_FD_184002 | JGI IMG/M metagenome (GOLD analysis project Ga0209417, IMG submission 184002) | Groundwater microbial communities from Rifle, Colorado, USA - Groundwater F2 (SPAdes) (version 2) | ecosystem: Environmental > Aquatic > Deep subsurface > Groundwater | place: Rifle, Colorado... | reverse complement strand
CCTCCTCGAAAAAATAGCCTACCAGTGGTGCATAATCCAGGCAGCCGAACTCAAAAGCGAGCTTATCGCCGACGGCATGAAGATAATATGCTTTTTGGGGAAGGTCATGGCACGTACCGCGGATATCCTCGACGTAGAAACAGAAGAGATGCCGGAACTCAAAATAGCACTTGCAAAAAGAGTGATATCAGACGTGAATGCGCTCATAGGGCTGCTTAAGGATATCGCCGAAAAAAATACCCGTCTTGTAAGAGTGGTTATAACTCATATCGAGCACCTTCAGGGAATCCGTGAAAAACTCATAGATATCATCGAAAAAATGAGAGAGAAAATAAAAGGCGGCGACAAAAATGATCAGTAGCAGAATGATCCGCAAGCTTTCGGCGGCGGTATTTTTAACTCTTTGCCTGCTTCCATCTTCAGGCTGTTCCAGCGCCAGACCCGTTCTTTATCCCAATGCGTATCTCAAAAAAGTAGGAGAGGCACAGGCCGGAAAAGATATCGACGAGGCATTGAAAATGGCGGAGGATTATAAATTGAGATCGACCGACTATCCGGAAAAAGCGCAAAAAACAGCGGTAAGTACCGTGGCCGGGGCTGCTACCGGTACAGCAGTCGGCGCAATAACGGGAGGTCCGGGACTTGGCGCCGTGACTGGGGCTGCGGGAGGAGCCGCCGGCGGAACGATAAACTGTATATTCGGATCTTCCAGTCCGCCTCAGACCTACAGGAAATTCGTCGAAGCATATCTCAGGGAAAGAGGATATCAGGTAATAGGATGGGATTGATCAGCTCCATATTCATTTCTGAGAAAGAGCCGCCCTTTTTTCTCAAAAATTCGAATGCGGCCAGATAAAAAAGAGCTGAATGCTTCATTTTAAGCATCTTGAACTAAATGGCCTGGAATATGCTTTCAAAAATATTGGCTGTTTGTAACTTTAATAAAGAGAGGCGAAAATGAAAATACGAAAAATTTTCACGATGATAGACATTCTTGCATCAATAGTAATCATGATGACGCTTCTTACCATGCTTATGCCTATGCTCAGGGGCGCAAGGCAGAAGGCCAAATACGAACGGTGGTACGCGTATAACAAGCACTGGAGCCGCGATGCCGACTGCGTTATAAATTATGACTTTCAGGAACTTGTGAAAAGAGGAGACGGGGACTATCTCAGAAACAGCGCGGAGGGCTGCGACGGCAAGGACTACGTCGGCAGGGATTATGACGGTCACCTGATGAGCGATGTCACCGGAACAAACCATAAATTCACAAAAGGGCTTCAAAATGCGGGGCGCTGGGGGCGCTATAAAAAAGCCCTGGAATTCAACGGTTCGGACACCTATGTGGGGGTTGCAGGGCAACAGTCGGTGAATTTTTCTCCGAGGGATGATTTCACGATAATCGTTTCATGTAAATTCGACGAATTTAATCTCGGAGACGGGCTTTTTTCCAAATCGATGTGGGGAACTCCGAGCTATAACGCGACCCAGTATGACCTTTACTGCGACAATCCCGATGTGGGAGGCGCTTTTGAAATAGATGTGTTTACAAGCTGCGTGGGATGGGACACTTCGGATGTTGAATTCGACAAAGACGCGGGCTGGTTCACGGTCGCTATGCGTTACAAGGTCAAAAGTGTGAGCATCGCGGCGGATGGAACTGAAAATATAGAATGCGAAAGCTCGGTTTTTGTCAACGGACAGGCTCTTGGAACACCGAGGGCTACGAACAATTCGGTAGCCGTCGGATGGGAGGAATGCTCGACTCAGAAGAAACCTCTTATATTCGGAGCTATCGGCTCTATGCCGTTCTGGGGCGGCGGTATTATTTACCATTTAACAGGGAAGATGGATGAGGCGCAAGTGTTCAAACGCGCATTTTCCGATCTTGAAATAAAAGGTCATGCTCAGATGGGGGCGGAATGAGTAAAAGCCTTGATTTTCCGGCGGATGGGATTAGATTCTACAAATTGAACATGTGGAGTCGCCCGTGCCGGATGTCATAGAGTTTTTAAAGGAAAGCCGTTATAATAGGAAAAAGCGCAAGACCGTGCTTCTTATTGGCGTTGCCGTGCTTCTTGTTCTTATTTTTCTTATCAGGCTCGTTTCCTGCGGAGAGAAGGAGCTTCCTGTTGAAGGTTCGGAACGCGTTCTCATGTGCTTCAGTTGCGACAATAGGGAAATCGTAAAAGTCAAGGACATGCATAAAGAGACCCACTTGTGCAGCAAATGTCATGCAAAACTTTCCAGATGCCTCAAATGCGGTGACTGCGAATTTGAATTCCCTTTTTCCGATACTGGGGTTACATTTTCTTCAGGAACGAACAAGACGCAGAAATTCAACAGGCTCAACGAGCTGAGAAAATGCCCGAAATGCGGTTCTGTAAACACCCACATGCTCTCGCCTGCGGTTATCGAACAGCGCAACGGAAAAAAGAAACAGCACCGCAATTAAATTTCGTGACAAGCGGACGGCATCATAATATTATTGAATTGATTATTGCCTTTGTCAATTTAACGCGCGTGACTTGCCTGGAAAGCGAAAAAAACGTTAAAAAGCAATGGCAATTTCATGAAAATAAACTAGGTCTGTACTATTTGCTTAAATTATTTACAGCTCAGACCAATAAACTCGGGAAAATATATGCCCCAAAGAGACCATACCCTTAAATTCATTTCCCGCTATTGAATTAACGCAGGAGCGTCATAAAATATATCAAGGCAGTTAAGAATTAAGGAAATATTAATATGCATTGTGAATTGTGCAAGAAAAATCAGGCTACAATCCATATTCAGGAAATTATTGAAGGCAAAAAGAAGGCACTGCACATCTGCACTGAATGCGCGGCAAAGAAATCGCACGATGATTCCATTCTGAAAGGGTTCAATCTTGCTGAAATGCTCTACAACCTCACAGGGCAGATGGAGTTCCCATTCGTCAACGATGAGGCCGCGCAGATTCCCGGGGATCCGCAGGTACTTCTGAGCTGTCATTCCTGCGGCTGGGACTCCGACAAGTTCCGAAAAACCGGCAGGCTCGGCTGTTCAAACTGCTATAGCGCCTTCAAGGAGCTCCTCGATCCGGCCCTGAAAAATATGCACAGAGGAACTTTACACGTAGGGAAAAAACCGGGCGGCGGCGCATCAAATGAGTCTGGCCGTCTGATGCTGGAACTGATGAACCTCCAAAAAGAACTTGAGGAACTCGTCCAACGCGAAGAATACGAAAAGGCGGCAGTTATCCGCGATAAGATAAACAAACTCAAAAAGCAGATGAAAGAGTAATAACGCTACTATACGTAGAGAGGTGTTTTCAAATATGAGAAACGATAAGTCAGGGATAGACAGACTTCTGAGCAACAGGGTGAGCTGGCTTGCGGACAGCGGTCCTGAAGACGATATAGCTATAAGCTCGCGCATCCGCCTGGCAAGGAATATAGAAAAGACCCCCTTCCCGATGGCGGCATCAGTGGAAATTCTTGAGAATACTCTCTCAATAATCATGCATGCCGTACGCAAATCGGCGTCATTCCCGGACGTAATAGAGTTCGAACTCGAAAAAGTGAGCGACCTGGAAAGAAGACTGCTTCTCGAACGCCGTCTAATCAGCAGGGAACTGCTGGCATGCAAAAAAGGCTCCGGGCTCTCCGTGAGCAAAGACGAGACCTTCGCGGTGATGATAAACGAGGAAGACCATTTGCGGATACAGGCAATGAAACCGGGCTTTCAGCTTCACGAAGTATGGAGCGATATAAACGGAATAGACGATGCGCTCAGCAGGGAAATCCCCTATGCGTTCGACAGCGAAATAGGATTTCTTACCTCCTGCCCGACAAATATCGGCACCGGAATGCGTGCCAGCGTAATGTTGCACCTCCCCGGCCTGGCACTGTCAGGGCAGATAAATGCGGTCGTCCATGGAGTCAGCAAGCTGGGCCTTGCGGTAAGAGGGATTTTCGGGGAAGGCTCAGACAATCTCGGGAACCTTTTCCAGGTCTCAAACCAAAGCACGCTCGGCGAGTCAGAGGAACAGATAATAGACAAGCTCATAAATGTCATCCGCCAGATAATCAACCATGAAAAAAACGCACGGCAGACACTGCTTGAGAAAAAACAGAACTTCCTCCTTAACCATGTGGGCCGCGCCTATGGGATACTCAAACACGCATATACCATCTCGAGCGAAGAAACGTTAAACTCGCTCTCGGCGCTCAGGCTCGGAGTCGATATGGGAATGTTCTCGTCCGTGGACATACACGTGGTCAACGAGCTTTTCCTGACAGTTCAGCCGGCGCATCTTCAGAAATATGCGATGCGCGAACTTGAGTCTGCGGACAGAGAAATTTACCGGGCCGCACTCGTCAGAGAGAAACTCCGGAATATAGACAGCAGGAACTGAACCAAAAACAGAGTGGGGTATTTTTTTGGAAATATTCGTAGCTTGCAGCCTGGCCCTTCTCGAGATGACATTCATCCTCGTGGCGCTTCTCATATTACACAGCCTCAGAAAGATAATAGGAAGCGCCGCCTTTTATATCGCTCTGGGGCTTCTGCTTGTCTTTAACGAAATAGTAAGTTCGACCGGAATAAAAGTTTCCCTCGACATTTATCCCGGAGCCGATTTTTATATCGCAAGCACCGTGATTTTCCTTCCATACCTTACCGCGCTCATGATTATTTACATAACCGAAGGCACACTCGCGACTCAGAGAATGATCATAGGGGCAATGGCGACACTGGGAATATTCATATACCTGAGCCATATTACGGAAACACAGTGTTCGTGGCCGGGTTTTTCAATATCACAGGGACCTTCCGCCGACTCAATGCAGTACCTTCTGCGTCAGAGCCAGAAAACAATGGCAGGCTCGATTCTCGCCCAGACCCTTGATCTCTTTATGATTCCCATTTTCTTTCAGCGGCTCCGAAATTTGAACTGCCGCCTCTTCATAAGCGTACTGGGGTCGCTCATGCTTACGCAGATAGTAGATTCCTTCGTCTACGTAACTGCCTGCTACTGGGGAAGTCCTGAATGGTGGATGTACATCAGCTCGTCCTATATAGCAAAGGCCATCGCTACAATATGGCTCTCCGCGATAGCAACCATATATCTGTCCAGGAATGAAAAGGAAATCCCCGGCGAGGGTAGAGGTACTCTCGACATCTTTTTTGCCTTTTTCGGAAGTTATGGAATAGCCCAGCAACTCAAGAAAAACCTTATAGAATGGGAAGGCCGCTACAAAATGGTCGTCGAGAATGCCAGCGAAATGATCCTCCTTCTCGATCGAAATGGGAAAATCCTCGATGCAAACCTTGCGGCCGCAAGGATATTAAGAACGAGATCAAGAAAAGAACTCATCGGGCGAAACGTCTCTGAAATGATTTATGACAGCTCAGGCGAGCGCATCAACTGGGAAAACTACAGGGACAGCTTCAAAATAGAAGATACCACGGACGGTCCCCATATCCAGAGGCTCAGCTGCCACATCGTGACCTCTTCTAAAGAAAAAGTTGAACTCGACATGGCGCTCTCGGGGATTGAAATGGGTGAAACCCCAGTCATGATGGTGCTGGGAAGGGATGTTACGGAGGAAAATCAGCTGGCGCGTGAAAAAGAGGAACTCTCACTCAGACTTACTCACGCCCAACGCATTGAGTCCATAGGACAGCTCGCGGGCGGCGTGGCCCACGACTTCAATAACTACCTGCACGCCATCCAGGGAAACGTGGACGTACTGACCCTCACTTATGATGTACAGGACGAAAACGTGCTCCGCCATCTCGAAAAAATAAGCGATATTACCGAAAAAGCAGCGGCGCTTACACAGCAGCTCCTTGGCTTTGCCCGCAAAGGGAAATATATCGTTAAAAGCCTAGACCTTAACGCTCTGGTACTCCAGAGCATTGACCTTTTTATGCCCAAGAGCCAGGAAGATATCGAACTGGATGTCAAACTCGCCCCCGGCAAAATGCTTATAAAAGGCGACAACGTCCAGCTCCAGCAAGTCATACTCAATCTACTGATAAACGCACGGGACGCTCTCGAAAACTCAAGTGCTCACGGAATTATAAAAGTTAGAACATCACTCGCTTCGAAACTAAAAATAAAAATGGCGCCACCGCCCGAACTGCCAGATATTAGAAACGAAGCAGGGAAATACTATGCCGTCACCATAAGCGATAACGGATGCGGTATCCTGCCGGAAGACCTTCTAAAAATATTCGAGCCTTTTTTCACAACGAAACCTTTTGGGAAGGGCACGGGAATGGGGCTGGCCATGGTTTACGGAACAATTACCGCACATAAAGGCTGGATACAGGTCGAAAGCAAAGAGAATAAAGGCTCTTCCTTCTACGTATTCCTGCCGGCTTGCGGAATCGAACCATAAAAAAAAAGGGAGGAAATCGACTTACGGGGAGTATTCAGACCCGCAGCTTCACACAGGATGAGCGGATTTTGAGTTCAGTGGGAATATGAAAAAGACCGTGCGGCATAGAGCCCTTGAGACTGAATTCATCAATGAGAAACATTATTTGAGAAGCAATCTTCTCGACCATCTGATCAATGGATGTCAGGCCGAGCGCCTCGCTTATATCAAAATTCCCATAGCCTGTCACTGAAAAATCCCGCCCCGGCACAAGATTCATTGTTCTCAGGACTTCCATTGCGCCGAGAGCGGCATGGTCGTTGGCACAGGCACAGGCTGTACAATCGGGATTAGCACGAAGAAGTTTTCTGAAGGCAAAAGCGCTTTGTTCAACAAGAAAGGAACCGTTTTCCATCAGTGACGACGAATCCTTCAAGCCCAGCTCGCGCACTGCCTTCCTGTAGCCCTTTATTCTGTTGAGTCCGGTTGTCTTACTTTCCGAGGAAATGTGACCTATCACATTGTGCCCCAGATCGGAGAGATACTTCACGACGTTGTACATTCCTGTTTCGTCATCCGATATTATCTGCGGGGCGTCAAGACTTTTTATATATTCATCAACGATGATTGTTCGATCCCGCGCATCGTGATTTCCAAGCCAGGAACATGCTGAATTAACAGGAAAAAGAAGGAGAAGTGAATCGTCATCTATCCGGCAGGCCCTCTCGAACTGCTTGCGCATCAGAGTTTCATCGCGAAAGTGGCTGTGAAATGTAACGACAATGTTCTGTTTCCGGCATTCCGACTCGACAACATTCAGTATTTTCGAAAAAAAATCGTTTGCCTCCTCTACAATAATGGACAGGAATTTAACTGTCCGGGGCAGACGGCCGCCTACAAGATGAAAATTACCGTTGAAGGTCACGATTGTGCCGGCCCCACTCTTCCTTTCGATAAGTCCGTCCTTCACTAGGTTGGCAAGCGACTTTCTCACGGTAAGATGGGAAACATTGAATTCATCTTTAAGTACCCTTTCGGAAGGGAACGCTTCTCCGTTCCCGTAAGAGCCGGAGATTATTTTTTTCTTCAGTTCAGAATAAATCCTCTGATAGAGCGGTTCTTTTTTTCGCATGATTCCATCCATAAAAAACGCAGTTAAGGTAAACCATAAATCTGACTATTTCAACAACGACGAATGAGTCGGTTTTTTATTCTCCTTCGTATAAGAAAGAATAAAGGACGTTATGCTCCGAGTTCTTTCCAGCACGGTTTCCGCATCCTGAACGGTAGGGGGATCGGAGCTGTATATTGCCTTGCTGTATATATAGTATATCACGAGTACATTATTGCAGAAAGCGTGATTGACTTTATTCAAGGTCGCCCCGTAGTCGAAAAGCTCCATATTTTTCAAACGAGGCCATCCCGCGGCGTCCAGCGCCTTTCTGGTTATATTATAACATAGTTTTACGTTTTCACAGGGAGAGGTCTTCTTAAGCTTTTCAAGATCGGCAAGTCTTTTCACGCATCTTCTTATCGTGAGTCTGTTTTTTATTTTTCTGTATATTCCCGGGGTTTTAATGGAGAAAAGAGCGGCTGTCATAATCATGATAAGAAAGATAGAGCCGCTCGTTGAAAAAAACCATTTCATGAAACTCTTCCAGCCACTCGCTATTTTCTGGGCTATTAACATGAGGTTTGATTTTACCGAGGTAAAGATATCCTTAAAACTAAAGGTATCCTTACCTTTGGGCTTGCCGCCTGAAAGGTCTTCCCTGGCTTTATCCAGTGCGCTACCAATTTTTTCGGGGGCCATCGCCATGCTCATGAATATTTTGGAAAGAAGAGAGGGAGCAGGATTGACTGCGGCCCTTTCTGGCGAGGAAAAGACATCATCGACATCATCGGACTTCAGCGAATTCAGGGTGCTTTCGGTAAGCTCAGGCGGAGTTACTTTCCACTCATCGCCGAAGGGATCGTGTAAGCTTCCGATGCCGATGGGAGTTGTTCTTGAAACTATCTCACCGGGCGGGGTCGGATCAATTGTAAGCCATCCTTTCTTATCGCAAAATACTTGTGTCCAGGCGTGAGCATGATACTCGTGGACTTCAAAAAGACCGTTAAGAGCATTGTAATTCCCCGGAGAAAAACCAGTTACTACTCTGGCTGGCAATCCGCTGAGTCGGGCAAGCACGCACATTGAAGACGCGAAATATTCGCAGTGGCCCATCTTCAGGTCGAAGATAAAATAATCCACGGATTCCCTGTCCTTCGGGGTCTTTGAGGAGAACTGCTTATATACGAAATTTGTCCGCAAGTAATCTCTGATTGCCAAAGCCCTCTCATAGTCGCCGGAAAGATGGGAACTCAGGCGTTTTGAAAGATTTTTCAATCTTTCGCTTATGCGTTTACCAGGGAGTTTAAGATAGTGAGTCCGCGAAAGCGTCTCGCCCCACAAGCTCACTGGCTTTTTCATTTTTCCCAGAGACTCAACATTCATGAGCTCCGAAGTCACGGTGTATGTAAAAGGAAGCTTGGGGTATGGCTGCTTTTCGGTCAAACGCTCATTATAAAAAGACCTGTTTGTGGCTGCGTACAATGGAAAGTTTATGCTATAGTAAGACGCTCTATATCCCGCAAAAAGCACAGGGGATATCCATTTTTCAATTACAATGTTCTGCTCGACCCGCTTGGTAAATCTCTGGACCGCCAAATCCCACTTCAGATGTTGCTTTTTGAAAGATGGCGACTGCTTCCACGCAACACCGTCATAGAAATCATATATATTGCCAACCCAATAGAACTTCACCGGCGATTTGGCACGAAATACCATCTCATCGCCGGGCGCCCCTGAACCGGAACCGGAAGAGTCCATAGAGGACGCCTTTTCTCCAGACGACGATACGGGCGGGCCCGACTTGCTTTGCCCTTCGGCACGCAAACCAGGGACAAAGCGGTTGCTGTCCCCAGGCTGCTCCCCCGAAAGCTTTATTTTTTCAGACGTCAGCCAATTCGCGAATTGCGGCGGGACATAGAGATCATTATCATTGGAAAATGAGACTACGAATATCCCCCGGCCCGTCTTCCTTTCCGTAGGCAAAATCGAATAAAAATATATCCACAAAGGCACGAGAATGCACATATGGATGAGTATGGGCAGCCAGTTTTTCCGTATTGATGAACGAAAAATCTGATTCGGCCCCTCTCCTGAAAGAGCGTTCAGCCGCGACTTGTACACGATTGCCATAAGAAGAAAAAAGGCGGGCAAAAGAATCATAAGATACATTGTCCTAGGAAGCAGCGCACCGTAAACAAGAAGCAGAACGCTTATAAGAAGCATATAGCCGTATTCGGCGGCCCGCATCGAAAAAGCAAGGCTCATCCCCAAAATACAAATCATCTCGATAAGCAGCTTATCGGTAGGAACTTTATGGAAAAGCCTTATAACTGCCCAGACAATCGCGACCGTAATCACCGCAATCTGCAAATATGTCCTGAACTCCCTAGGCAGTATTCGCAAAGGAATATATGAAATAAAGGCGGCTGGTATCAAAGAAAGCACCAGGACAATTGTAAGCCCCGGATGCGCATGCTGCCAGAGCGCCGAAAGCATTGAGGCGCCGAACAAAAGAAAATAAGCGTAGTGCAGAGGCATCCTTTCAGGGACGGAAAAAGCCGTCTTAGCTTGAGAGTTCAGGGGGGTATGTTGAAACATATCAGCCATAGGAAAGCATCCTTGATATGTTCAGGTCCTGACGGGCGATAAAGGGCACCAGCCCTTCGAGAAACATGCCGAGATCCGCAGGCTCATGGACGCTGGCGGGAGCCCCGGGGGATAAAAAGTATTTTGCCGGCGCATGTATCCAGCGAATATCCACGCCTCGCTCTGTCAGAATGTCGAAATATTTGGTTATCCCCGGGGTCTCGGACATTGTAAGGCAGTAGAGTATTGAATTCGGCCTCACATAGTCGGACTCCACCCGCAAAAGCTCATCAATCCGGCAATCTGTCGACATCAGTGTCGCAAGAGAGTTCATTATTCTGTCTTTGACGCCGAAAGCCTCGCCCGTCGACACCCATACCCTATCCTTCTCGGTAGACGTCACAAAAAGAATCTGACAGTACATCCCCGAAAGATAATTGACTATTGAGGCAGCGGTCTTTATGAGATACTCGAGATTGCTGTATGTTTCGTCCATTCCGGTGCTCTTTCTATGTGTCTCAAGAAATATGCTGACTTTAGTAGATGCATTCGCTTCAAAATCCCTAACCATCAATTTCTTATGACGCGCACTCGACTTCCAGTGTATAAACCTGACCCCGTCCGAATGACGGTATTCCCTCACCCCAAAAAATTCCTGCCCCATTCCCGAAATCCCTATCGGACGGCCCAGAACTGACGATGCAATCTGCCTTTTTATCCTTATCGGCATGTAGGAAAGCTTCACACTTTCCGGATATATCATCAGCTCACCGGGAAGATTGAATCTTCTGACGGTTCGAAATAATCCGGCCGGATCGCCGCTGACAAGCGAAATATATGTGAGCTTGTAAAAGCCCCTTTTCGCCGCGTAAACCTGACGGGTTATGACGATGTTCGCATTTCTTGCAAGCGGTTGAACAGGAACATTCAAAACCTTCTTATCCGCAAAAGGCACTGCCTCAGAAACGATTACAGACTGCCTGGTACCGCGACCGCTGTTTTTTATCATTACCGGTAGAGATATCTTCCCACCCGCGGTTCCGTCTTTCAATGGGCCTCTCTTCAGTTCCAGCCGATTCAGGGAAAAAAGGCTCATTACGAAACTTGAGACAAGCACTGATAATATCCCCGACGCCGTAAGGCATGTTGTTATATTCACGTTCACAAGAGCCACGCCAAGCGTCCCTGCCGCCGCCAGAATAAGTATCTTCCCGCGCCTTGTCGGGGATATCCTCATAAGCTTTTTTCCTCATTTGCGACGGGAATCTTCTCAAGAATTTCATCCAACACATCAGACGTACTTTTCCACTCACCCTCGGCCCTGAGCTTCAGAGTCATTCTGTGGGCAAGCACGGGTCCGGCCAATTCGCGGATATCCCTTGGAATAACGTATTTACGGCCGTAAAACGCCGCCAGGCTCTGGGAAGTCCTCATCAGGGCAAGAGATGCGCGCGGACTGCAGCCCGAGGAAAGCGCGGGATGCTTCCTTGTGGCGCTTACAATCTTAACAATATAATTTTTTATATCATCAGAGATATGAACCTGCCGTACAAGAGCTTGACACTGAACTATTTCCATGGCCTTAACAACGTAAGATATATTATTCAGAGGGTGAGCGTGCTGCTGTGAATCAAGGATTTCCTTCTCAGCTTCCTCACTCGGGTAACCAATGGAAATCCTCATAAGAAAACGGTCGAGCTGCGGTTCCGGCAGAGGATAAGTCCCGTGGTAATCCTGTGGATTCTGCGTGGCAACAACGAAAAATGGCTTTGAGAGGACATGCGGCACACCGTCAATAGTTATTACTGATTCCGACATACACTCAAGAAGGCTTGACTGCGTCCTGGGGGTCGTTCTGTTTATCTCGTCTGCCAATATTATATTCCCGAATATCGGGCCCGGAATGAATGAAAAATCTGTAGTCTGTTCATTGTATATACTTGTCCCGGTTATGTCCGAAGGCAGCATATCAGGGGTAAACTGTATCCTCTTGTAGGTTCCCTGTATCGACTTGGCGAGGGCCTGAGCGAGTATGCTTTTGCCGACACCTGGAACGTCCTCTATAAGTATGTGCCCGTCAGCAAGAAGGGCAAGAAGAAGATTCCTGACGGCATTGGGTTTCCCCTTGAATACTTTGCTTATATTCGTCTCCAGTTCCTTGATAATATGCTCCATAAATTCAAAAGAATAATAGTCTGTCGGCCTCTGAATTGTTTTAAAACTTATGGTATCAGTATCCGGCATCTGGTTGTCGGCATCATTAAAGACGAATACGTTCTTACCGACCTGAACAACGTCCATGTGCTTGAGCTCCAAGCGGCAGTTTATAGGAAGAGAATTTACAAACGTGCCGTTGGAGCTTCGCAGATCCTCCATAAAAACCTTGCCGTCAACCACTTCAACTTTTGCATGCCTTCTTGAAACATCCCCTTTATTGAGAACGATATCGCAAGTTCTGTCCCTTCCTATCAGCATCGTCCCTTGTGGCGGAATCTCTATCTCGGAACTCTTATCGTAACCCTTCTGTACAGTAAATGACGACATTTTTTTGCTCCATTCAAAAATTCATTTCAGGAAACTACCGCAGACCTACCCAAAAATCAATAATCCCTCCATAACTTAATCCATATTCTTAATATTCTTAATATTACTTGTAAATATAAGAAATAAAATTTTGACATATCTATTTCTTGTTTTATATTTCAACTTCATCATTGAATCGAAAAGAATAAAAATAACAGGAGGTTTAAATGCCCAATTTTGTAAAGCCGCTCCGAGACGAGATAGCAAGGCTCGCCAAGAAAGAAGTAGCCCAGTCTCTCGGACAGATAAAAAAGGCCCTATCCGCGCTGAAAGCCGAAAACAAGTTTTTGAAAAAAGAACTTGCCGCCATCAAAAAAACGGCTCAGGTACTCAAAAAAAATGTGCCACAGGGCAATGAACCAGAGAGCTGCTCAGCAGATGAACTGCGCTCCGCAAGATTCACTCCAGCAATCATAATCCGCCTCCGCAAAAAATTTGGCCTGAGCCGCCTGAAAATGGCACAGCTCCTTGGGATAAACAACAAGTCCATATCCCGCTGGGAAGAAGGCATAGGCGAACCAAAAACAAATTCCAGAACAAAGCTTATCTCGCTGAGAAAAATGACAAAACGCGATGTCAAAAAGCAACTTCAGGAACTGAAGGCCGCAAATAAAGTTAAAAAAACAGTAGTTAAGAAAGCAGTTAAAAAGGCTGTTAAGAAAACAGTAAAGCCGATTGCTAAAAAAACTGTCGTCAAGAAAGCAGTTAAAAAGCCAGCAGCTAAAAAAAGCGTAAAAAAAGCGGCAAAGAAAATACAGAAAAAAGTCGCATTTGCAACAGTAACTGCGATGCCCGCAGCAAACAACAGCGGAAACACAACTAACTAAAATAGTTGAATCAATAATAAAAAAGGCCGGCTTAAATGCCGGCCTTTTTTTAGGACAAGATCATGAGCAACTCTCCCAAAATCGAAGACATCGACAGTAATTTCCGCGCTCCTGAAATGAACGGAATGAAATACGACTTTATCGACATCACACAAAAGCCGTTACAAATCAACGGGTTCGCATGGTTTAAAAACGAAAGAAAGTTCTGCCGCCTTCCGCAAAGCGTTGTCGCCGAGGGATCCGAACTTAATGACGGCGCTAGAATACTTTCACATCATTCCAGCGGGGGGGCAATAAGATTTGCCACAAATTCATCATCCATCGCAGTAAGGGCGGAACTTATACACGGCGACATGATGCCGCACATGCCGCTTTCCGGAGAGGCCGGCTTCGATCTTTATATAAAGAAAAACGGGGAAATGTCGTTCCATCGAAACATCAAACCGCTGCCGACAAAAGCAAACTTCGCGGAAGGCATACTTGCCGAAAAATTATCAAGTGAAATGAAGGAATGCACCGTCTACCTGCCTCTCTATAACGGAATTAAGAAAATGACACTCGGCTTCGATCCGGGCTCCGAAATACAGGCTCCCGAACCTTTTGCGCTTCCGCATCCCGTTCTTTTTTACGGCTCGTCAATAACACAGGGCGGGTGCGCGTCAAGACCGGGCAACGCATACACACACTTCCTCACAAGATGGCTCAATGCCGACATGATAAACCTCGGGTTCAGCGGAAGCGGAAGAGGCGAGGAAATAGTCGCCCGCACAATAGCGTCATTAAAACTTTCGGCGTTCATCATGGACTACGACCACAATGCACCAACCATAGAACACCTCGAAAACACACACGAAAAGTTTTTCAAAATAATAAGAGAAAAACAGCCGGAACTTCCGATACTCATGATTTCAAAATGCGATTTTGATCCGGCTCCCGATGTCAACGCCGCCAGACGCGAAATCATTAGAAAAACTTACGATAACGCAGTCGCTTCCGGAGATAAAAACGTATACTTTGTCGATGGCGAAGCACTCTTCGGAAAAACAGACAGAACTGCCTGCACTGTCGATGGTTGCCACCCGAATGACATAGGTTTTCTGCGCATGGCCGAAACCATCCTCCCGACCCTGAAAAAAGCCCTCGGTAAATAATTATACGAGAAAAGCTGCGGCTCTGTAATTACTCGGAGTGCAGCCGCAATATTTCCTGAACGATTTCGAGAAGTGATATATATCGTTGAATCCAGTCCGGGCAGCGATTTCGCCGACGCTTAAATTTGTGGCGACAAGCATCGAACGAGCAGCCTTTATTCTCAATTCCATCTGATAAGCCATAGGCGTTACCATATATTTTCTGCCGAAACTCCTTATAATATATTCTCCCGAAAGTCCCGAGAGTTTCGCAAGATCACTTATCCTGAGTTTTTCCGAAAAGTTTTTCTCGATGAAGTTTTTGATTTTCAACAGCGAGCTTTCATCATCCCCGAATCTTTTCTTTTCCTGAAGGAAAAATGAAGTCGCCAAAAATCCCATAAAGTTAATTATTGAGGAGCATGCGGCTGTCTGGTCGTTATCAATCAGGCGCTCGGTTATTTCATCGATAAATCCGGCCGCTCTGCTGAAAAGTCTTTTATTGAGCATTACGGGAAAATCCTTCTTCACAAAAGAGTTACCGAAATAAAGCGAAAAAAGCTCATGTACGGGAACTTGCAGCGCATCGTCTTCCGTATCGCCTTCCAGAATAAAGCTGAAGCATTTGTAAATCAGTTTATCGCGCGCACACAAGCCCGCAGAAAAACAGTGCTTTTCGCCGGGGCCCGTCATCGCAAGCATACAGGGCGAGGCTTCAAAAATTTTATCATCAATAAGAAACTGCGTCTCTCCTTCGCAGTAGAGAACGATATGATAAACCCTGTGAGAATGCTGATACTTATCGTAAGGCCTGACGAGTTTTCGGGACGACCTTCCGATAAGTTCGGTTCCTGAATTAAGAACTGAAAAAGAATAACGCCTCCCCTCATATGAGATTTCCAGCATCTGAGGACTGTGCTCGAACTTCATGTGCCTGACATAGCTTTTCATAATGTCAATATTATACAAACAAATGTCAATTATTTCCATTTAAGAAGCATAAAAAAACATTATTATATAAATAAACCAAGAGGAGACATCATGAACGCACGCGAAAGAATCATAAAAACATTCAAGCACGAACGTCCGGACAGACCCCCAACCTACGGCTGGTTCCACCCGGAGGTGCAGAAACACCTACTGGAATACTACAAGACAGACAACTGGGAGGATGTGCTTCAGGAGCTCGGGATAGAAGGCTGGGCAGGGATTGGGCCTAGAATCAACTTTCCCGAATTCGAAAAGAAAGCGACGGAAAGACCCGGCGGACTTCCCGGCAGAAGGGCTATATGGCTCGATGAAAAAACTTATGAAAATGAATGGGGCGTACGGCATCGGCTCGGCGAAGGCGACTGGTACGAGGAATGGATATCGGGCCCTCTTCAGAATGCCGAAACCATAGAAGACGTAAAGAAATACAAATTCCCTACCATTGACGATATCGTCATGCCGGAAAACTGCGAGTCACAAGTAAAAGAACTGAAAGAAAAAGGTTTATTCGTACAAAGCGGCATAGAAAATCCTTACAAGACGGCGTGGCTCCTCAGGGGCATGGACAATGTACTGATGGATTATCTTATCAACCGCGAGATACTTGAATATATTTATGATAGAGCCTATGAGGTATTTACGGAAATGATGATGCGGATGGCGACTGCCGGCGTCGATATGATATGTGTCACAGGCGACATTGCCATGCAGGACAGGATAATCATGGGCCCCGAATCATGGCGGCAGATTGATAAGCCAAGACTCGCAAAACTTATCCAAAAATGCAGAAAAATAAAGCCCGATTTATTCTTCTTCATTCACAGTGATGGTAATGTATCAGACCTCATGGATGATCTTATCGAGATAGGGTTCGACGTGATAAATCCAATACAACCGGAGTGCATGGACCCGCGCGAAGTAAAAAAGAAATATGGAAACAAAATAACGATACACGGCGGGATAAGCCTTCAGAAGACCCTCCCGTTCGGCTCTCCGGATGATGTCAGACAAGAAGTCGAGGACCTCATAATAAGCTGTGGGTACAATGGAGGACTGGTTGTTTTCCCGTCAAACGTAATCCAGCCCGATACAAGTATTGAAAATATCATCACGTGTTTTCATACCGCACGTGATTTTAAATTCTGAATTCTATGAGTTAACTGCGTCCTATTTGCGGCCCTTGATTTCCTGAACGAAGAATCTGGGCCGCGCCCTTACATCGTTGTAAATCCTGCCTATATACTCTCCGAGAAGGCCCATAGCGACAAACTGAGCCCCTATAAAGATAAAGAGGATGGCGAATAAGGTAAATACGCCTTCCATACCCCATCTATTGCCGTAAATAATTCTCAGTACAAGCAGGAGGAGGCCAAATCCTACCCCCATAGCGGAAATCATCGACCCTACAACGCTCAGGAGCCTGAGCGGAAAAGTAGTCATGCTTGTAAGAAGGTTGAACTGAAGGTTTATCAGATTCCATAGGCTGTATTTTGACTCGCCTGCCGCCCTGGCGCTGTGCTCTACGTCAATCTCGCATGTATTGCGTGCGAAGCTGTTGCCCAGTACGGGAATAAAGGTGCTTCGTTCGTGACACATCATCATCGCCTTAACAACGTGCCTGCGGTAAGCCCTCAGCATGCAGCCGTAGTCATGCATATTCACGCCGGTGGCAATCCGCGCCGCACGGTTAACAATCCTCGAAGCTATTTTCCGAAAAAGAGTATCCTTTCGGTTTTTCCTGACGGTCCCCACGACATCGTAGCCTTCGAGCATTTTACTTATCAGTTTGGGAATTTCTTCCGGCGGGTTCTGCAGATCAGCGTCGATAGTAATGATTATCTCGCCGCGCGCCTCCGAAAAACCGGCCATTATAGCGGAATGCTGTCCGTAGTTCCTGTTAAGAACGCAGGTAACGATCTTGTCCGGATGTTTTTCAGAAGCTGCTGAAAGTATCTCGACAGAACGGTCTGAGCTGCCGTCATCCACGAATATTATTTCAAATGGACAGCCTGAGCTTTCGCATGCATTGAGACTGCGCTCGATAAGCTCATTCAATACGGGTTCCTCGTTAAACACGGGAATCACAACCGACACAAAATTATTGTCTTTATTCATCATTTTTTTATTCTTGCATTAAGTTCTTTTTACGATACTACAAAGAGCATTTTCTTCAAATTGAATCCGAAAAAAGTTCAGCGCAAACGAGTGGTGCGTATGCCCAGGAACTTTCCGGAAATTTCTTTTTTTGATTCCCAGGGATATGTTTTCTCGGCGATATCGGGGTTCTTTTTCATTTCCGCGGCGATATTTTCAGGAAGGTCTTCAAGAAATTTGCGTTGCGTAAGGAAGAAGCCGTCAGTCGCGGTGATAAACTTTTCAACGGCTCCGGAATTAGGAGCTACGCTAACATCCGAAAGCCTGTCCATGTAAAAGAGAACCGCTGGCGACACTTTGATAAAAAAGCACACTCTGGATGGTTCGACATCTAATGAAAGTTCTTTCAGTTCGAGGGCAAAAGATTTTTCCGTCCTCAATGCGTCAAAGTCATTTAGAAGAATCACAAAGGAAAAGGCCATTATCGCGAAAATTGAAAGGGCATAGGGGGTAAAAAGACGCGGAAGCCCTGTCAATTCGGAAAGAAGGCCCGGCATTGACTTCCGGATAAACCACGGGATGCTGGCGATAATCCCTGCTATTGGAATCGAAAAATAAAGAACATACGGCGGAGTGAATCCTTTCATTTTTGCGGCTAAAAGCCAGAGCACGGGGCTTATCAACATAGCCGCCGCGACCGCGAGTATGGTAATTCCGGTTATCAATAAAGCAGTTTTCCTGAGTTTATCGTGGTGGCCCTCGGCGATAAAAACGGCTGTCATCAGTGAACAGAAGGGCAATATCGGAAGTATGTAATACCATCTTCTGGAGCCTGATGCCGTAAATATAAGGAATATTATTATAACTGCATCGAGAAGCCAGCGCTTTTTCGGGTCGAGCCTCTTCCAGTCAATGAAGAACGTCGCGAGAGCCGCGACAAAAAGCAGAGTCCATGGGGCCATTATTCTCGGAAGATGAATAAAATATACATAAAAGCGTTCCTTGTGATCAAATGGGGTGAAAAATCTTTCTATGTTCTCGCGGAAGACCATGTAAAGTCCGCTGGATCTGTCGCCGTTAAGAAGACCGCTTATTTCGGAAGAAAGCGTTCCCGGCGAAGCGTCGGGACGAGTCATCCCTGCATAAACGAAGGGAATAAGATAGAGGAGAGCGCCGATGGCGAGAGCTGCGAAATTCGAGATTCTGAAATGCTTCTTCCACGTTTTATCCCTGAGCAGCAAAGGGATTATGACTGCAACCGGAATAACGACGGCGGCAAGCCCTTTAGCCTGCGCGCCGATAAAGCATATCGCATAAAAAACCATATAACTAATGAAGCCAGGCTTATCCTTCCTCTCAAAAAACCATGTTACGGCCAAAATTATTGCGGCCATATTCTCCATAACGGCATCGGCCTTGCGCGCCCAGAAGATGAACCCAAGACTACTAAGCATTATCCATGACGCTATATTTGCGGTACTCTTGTCCCAAAGCTTTGCGCCCAGGCGCCTGAGCGCCCAGAGGGAGACGAGAGCACTGACGGCGGAAGGAAGTCTCACGGTCCACTCGTTGATGAATCCGCAAGCATAGGAGAGCGCGGAGATTAACCAGTAACTAAGAAGGGGCTTGTCAAAATAATTCTCGTGATTTATGAAGGGATGGAAGAAATCGCCGGTGATAAGCATCCCCCTGCTGATCTCCGCCCATCGGTCTTCTGAACCGCCTAACGAACGGCAGCCCAGCACCCAGAAGACAGTGAAAAATGCCGCCATCCAGAATATCACAGTGGAGGCAGGATTTTTGTCTGCTGCCACTCGGCGGTATACTTCAGAATCACGCATTGGCAATGACTTTCTTTATCGCGTTTACAACATCGTCAACATCTTCCGGCTTCATGTCAGGAAAGAGCGGGATTGAGCACATTCTTTCAGAGTTCCACTCAGTATTTTCGAGAGAACCCTTCTCGATTTTGAAGTTCTCACGGTAGTATTTGTGAGTATGGGCCGCCCTGAAGTGAAGGCCCGTACCTATATTTTCCGCTTTAAGCTTTTCCATAAAGAGGTCACGATTTATTTTCGGGGTATCGACTCTTATAATAAAAAGATGCCTGGCGTGAACGAAGTCATATCCGGACGGATCCTTAAGCAGACGGACTTCCTCTATCGAAGCTAGTTTTTCGAAATAGAGTTTAGCGATGTCCGTGCGTTTTTTGTTGAATTCATCGAGCCGGGCAAGCTGTCTCACTCCGAGAACGGCGGCAATATCGGTAAGGTTGTATTTGAAGCCTGGCTCAAGGACTTCGGCATGCGGAGAACGTCCCTGCGTTTTCCTGTCATAGGCATCGGCGCCAAGACCATGGAACTTGAGGCGGCGGATCCTGTCGGTAAGTTCCTTGTCATCGGAGCAGAACATACCGCCCTCGCCCGTGGTTATATTCTTAATAGGATGAAACGAAAAGAGGGATGTCCCCCTGTATCCCACCTGTTTTCCTTTATAAAAGGTCCCGGCGGCGTGCGCGGAATCCTCGATAACTCTGATGCCATGTTTTGAAGCAAGGGTAAAAATAGGGTCGAGATTGACCGGTGCGCCCGCAAAATGGACTGGGATTATTAGCTTAGTCCTGGGGGTAATCAGCTTTTCCACCGTTTCGGCTTTCAGGAGAAGAGTATCCTTATCAACATCGGCAAAAACGGGAGTCGCGCCGGCGAGGCAGATAAGGTTCACGGTTGAGACCCAGGTCATGGAGGGGGTTATGACTTCGTCGCCCTCTTTGAGTCCGAGCGCCTTGAAAAGTATGTGCATTCCGGCGGTCGCGGATGCCAGCGCCACGGAGTTAGGCGCACCCGTATATTCGCAGAAATGCTTCTCGAACTCGGCATTTTTCGGGCCTGTGGTTATCCAGCCGGAGCGAAGCACGTCGCCAACGGCGGCGATATCATCCTCGGTTATAGAAGGTTTCGAAAAGGGAAGAAATGTATTTCTCATGGTATATATGACCTCTTCTATAGCTTAAAAATTCAATTCTCAAAAGGCTTAAGCTAGATTCTCGACGCATAAAAGTCAAATTTCTTTTCATTATAACATCCTTTCCTCTCATTGCCAACCATTTTTACTTGACGCTTTTGCTGTATATATTACTGGGATTACCTCGTATCTAAATATCCGGAACTTAAATTCAGAGATGAAAGAGAAGCCAAGGCATTTTGGGAGGAAGTAATAAGAGGGTTGTTTAAAGGGCAACGGTTTTTGAAAGTATTAGACATCAGATTCAGCACTTATTCCTTTGAAATCAAATAAATTATAGCTTCAGCTGAGAAAAACAAATCGGTTCCAACTGCTGATATTTCAGGAAGGAGATTCAATAGTATCTGAATAGATGAAGCTTTTGATTTTTTCAGAAAAAAGCATAACCCGGGGGATCATAACACAGCGACGCAGTTTGACTGTTTCATAATGGAACATTTCTTCTAAAACAACCTCAAACGCATCCTTAAACAGAATTACAACAGCCTCAAAAAAATCAATTGGTCGAACATTGGCATGATTTCTTCTTTAGGTCAGCATAACCATATCTAAAGGGAGTCGAATATGAATTTTTCGAGCAAAAAATTGTCGCGGTCCCGGATCTTAGCGCTGTTAATTATTTTAGTCTGCGCCGGGGGACTTGCTTCATGTAAAAAAGATAAGGAGAAATCATCGGAAGAGACGGCTGCAAGTACCTCTTCTGTCAAGACGGACAATGAGAAAGAATCCGCCTCTCTTAAGCCTCAGACAATGTGTCCCGTGATGGGGGGTGCGGTAAACAAATCACTGTATGTCGATGTCAAAGGATACAGAATTTATGTCTGTTGTTCGGACTGCATCAATGAGATAAATAAAGACCCTGACAAATATATCAAAAAACTTCAGGACATGGGTGTCGAAATTACAAAGGCCCCTCAGCTAACTCCTGCATCCAAATAAACCGGATACATGCCCGTTATGCAAGGCAGCCAAAGATAAATTTACGTCATTCAAATAAAACCCGAGGTGATAAAAATGAATACTGTGACTTTAAAAGGTACATTGGTTAAAATCTCCGGGGAACTTCCTGGCAAAGGAAGTATCGCTCCGGATTTCATTCTTACCCAAACAGATCTTTCAGACGTGACGCTTGAGGATTTTGCCGGCAAAGTGCTCGTCCTGAATATATTCCCGAGCATAGACACATCAGTTTGCGCGGCGTCCGTGCGCAGATTCAACGTCGAGTCATCGAGATTCGAAAATGCAAAAGTCCTCTGCGTTTCACTTGATTTGCCATTTGCGCACAAGAGATTCTGCGAAATCGAAGGCATCAAAAACGTAATGCCTGTCTCTGAACTGAGGAATCGCGACTTCGGCAACAGCTACGGCATCAGAATGATAAACGGCCCACTGGCCGGGCTCCTTGCCAGATCGGTGGTCATAATAGACCGTAACGGGAAAATCGCATATACGCAGCTTGTCCCTGAAATAACGCAGGAACCCGACTATGAAGCTGCCCTGAATTTTCTAAAAACACTAAACGCATGAGATAATCATGGATCTGAATATAAGAATAGGCGGAGAAGCGGGACAGGGACTTGTGTCAACAGGTGAAATGCTGACGGGGTCTTTGTCTGACACAGGGTTGCACGTCTTTACCGGGAAAAGTTATATGTCCCGGATAAGAGGCGGGCTGAACTGGTTCGATATAAGGATTTCCGATTCCGAACTTTTCGCATTGAAAAAAGAGGCTGACGTGACCGTAGCTCTTTCAATGGAAGCCATGGAGATTCTCGGGGAATATGCAAGTCCCGACGGTATCATTATTTACAACGGAAACGGCGAAGACAAAAAACAAACCCTGTATTTGAACTTCGATGAAATCGCAAAGGAAGTTTCCGGTTCGGTGATAATGGCGAATTCCGTGGCTGCCGGTGCGATTTTCGCACTGCTGGGATATTCACCGGATTCCCTTTTCGCATATTTTAAAAAAGAGTTCCGGAAAAAGGGGGAAGACATTGTCAGGAAAAACCTCAAGTGCGCGTCAAGAGGTTATTCCGAAGCAAACCGGAGATCGTTGAAAATCGAGTCGCCCGTTTCCAAGAATGCATCAGGGGAATACTCATCAGGGGCTTCCGCGATTGCGTTATCTGCGGCGGTTGCGGGAATCAAACTGGTAAGCGCATATCCGATGACGCCCGGAACCGCGACATTTGCCGGACTTGCCGCGCTGTCCGACAAATATGGAATTGTTGTTGAGCAGGCCGAAGATGAAATAGCTGCCGTGAATATGATTTGCGGAGCTGCTTATGCCGGAGTTCCTGCTATGACGACAACAAGCGGAGGCGGATTCGCGCTGATGTGCGAAGGACTTTCTCTTGCCGGAATGATGGAATTGCCGATTCTAATTGTTATCGCACAGCGTCCGGGGCCTGCGACAGGCTTACCGACAAGAACTGGGCAGGAGGATCTCAAATTCGCAATCAATGCGGGGCATGGCGAATTTGTCCGTGCAGTTTTCGCTCCTGGGACAATACAGCAGTGCTATGATCTGACCAGAAAAGCCATTGAAACGGCACATGAATTTCAGGGACCCGTCATCATTCTTACGGATCAGTATCTTCAGGACATCCAGAAGAATATCGGACGCTTGAACGAAGAATATAATCCGGTAAATCGGCATATCGTTGAAAATGCGGACGAAAATTACAAACGCTACATGCCAAGTCCGGACGGGATTTCGCCTCGGGCAATTCCGGGAGGAAAGAGCCTGGTCATCTGTGACAGTGACGAGCATGGCGCAGACGGCCATCTTGCGGAGGATCTCGAAATAAGAAACGAAATGCAGCGGAAGAGAATGTCTAAGATGAATGTCCTGAAATCGCAGCTAGTTCAGCCAGAATATTATGGAGAAGCTGATGCCGAACAGGTTTTCATTTGCTGGGGTTCGACATATGGCCCGTGCCGGGAGGTTGTGGACAGTATTAATGCGGCAGGCCGGAAGACTGCCCTGCTTCACTACTCCCAAGTCTGGCCTCTGGATATACTCCAGGTTTCAAGACTTCTTGAAAAGAAAACGCGGCTCATTGTTGTCGAAGGAAATTACAGCGGACAGTTCCTGTCGCTTCTCAGAGAACATGGATTTGCCGGGGAATGTGATCTGATTACACGTTACGATGGCCTTCCGTTTACTTCGGAATTCATAATCGGGGAGCTTGAAAAATGAAACTTTCACAAGCTGATAAACATCCGGCATGGTGTCCGGGATGCGGTAACTACCATATTCTTGAAACACTGAAAGAGGTATTGAATGAAACATATCCCGACAAAAGCAACCTGGTCCTTGTTTCAGGAATAGGGCAGGCCGCAAAAATGCCGCACTATCTCAAGGTCAATGTCTTCAACGGTCTTCACGGACGGGCTTTGCCTGCCGCGACCGGGATCAAGCTGGCCAACCACAAACTGGAAGTGCTTGTGACATCGGGAGATGGCGATATGTACGGAGAAGGCGGCAATCATTTCATTCACGCACTCCGGCGGAATATCGGAATAAAAGCGATAGTTCATGACAATCAGGTTTACGGATTGACCAAGGGGCAGGCTTCACCGACCTCTGATCTGGGTTTCGTGACCGGAATACAGATACATGGCGTGAAATCCCTGCCGATCAACCCCATTGCTTTAGCCATTGTGGAAGACTGTTCTTTTGTCGCAAGGTCATTCAGCGGCGCCAAAGAACACCTGAAGGAAATGATGAGAGCTGTCTTGAATCACAAAGACGGTTTTGCTCTGCTTGACGTTCTCCAGCCATGCGTTTCTTTCAATCATATCAACACTTTTAAATGGTATAAAGAAAGAATAATCCCTCTGGACAGCAAGCACGACCCATTCGATCGGGAAGCGGCATTGAGAATCGCACTGTCCCGGGAAGATAAGATTCCCATAGGAATAATTTACCAAAGCAAACGGGCAAGCTTCGAGTCCAGCCTTGAAGTCCTTGCCGACGGCCCTTTAATCGACAGATACGAAAAGAACGAACCATAACTCAAAAAGGAGAAAGACAATGAATTGCATGAGCAGTCTCTATCAGAATGCCGACTGGAAAACTGAAAAGCACGTACCGGTCATCGACGCGCCGGATGAAATCGGCGCCGGAGAAATTTGTAAAATCAACGTCAGCGTTGGAAAGGAAGTCGCTCATCCGAATAAAACGGAACATCATATCCGTTGGATCGAGGTCTATTTCAAAGCCGATGATGCGAAATTTCCCGTCCAATTAGGCAGAATTGAATTCTGTTCGCATGGAGAATCCGTCGAAGGGCCCGACAAAGGCGGAATATATACCCATCATTGTGCGTCAATATGTTTTAAGACCGAGAAGCCGGGCACAATTTTCGCCGCCGCATATTGCAACATTCACGGCTTATGGGAAAGTTCAAAGAAATTGTCCGTCAAGAAAAATGTTTCTTAAGGGAAGGACAGAAAATGAAAGCGAATGTAAATGAAGATACCTGTATCGGCTGCGGACTCTGCGCAGATACTTGCCCTGAAGTTTTTGTGATGGAAAATTCTATTGCAAAAGTAAAAGTTCCGGAGGTACCCCCGGAATACGGGGACTGTTGCCGGGAAGCAGCAGACGAATGTCCTGTAGAAGCTATATCGATAGACTGATACAGAAAGGAAAAGATCATGGCAGAATTTTTATATCCATTCCAAACATTAATTCCGGAGCGGAAATTAAGCGGACGTGAGCTGTCCAGATGTATCCGCCAGGCACTGGTCGGAGAAGAAGAGGCTATCCATCTTTACGAAGCAATGGCGGATGCCGCAGATGACCCGCTTGCCCAAGCTGTACTTCAGGATATTGCGGATGAGGAACGCGTCCACGCCGGAGAATTTCAGCGGCTGCTGAATATAATGCTGCCGGATGAGGAAAAATTCCTCAACCAGGGCGCAGAGGAAGTCGATGAACTGGCCGGAACAGTCCGGAAAGTCGATGAGTCTCCGCAAAAGGAAGAAAATAAAGCAATTCCGGTTCCGGGCGATTGCAGATAAAAAAACAGGAAAGGAAATAATCATGTCTGAAATATATCTTCAACGGGAAGCCGCTCCATTTTCAGGAGAAGTATGGAATCAGATCGACGCGGTCGTCGTCGAAGCCGCCAGAAGCCAGCTTTGCGGCAGACGGCTTCTTATGGTGGAAGGGCCTTTAGGACTTGGACTTAAGTCCATAAGCAATAAGGATTCGCAGATCAAGACGAAAGATGACGTTACAGTTATGCTGAGTTCATCTCTGCCTCTAGCCATGATCCAGAAGAACTTTGTTCTCGGGGTCAGGGATATTGCCGCCTTCGAGTGTGACAGGATTGCAATTGATCTGGGGGCTGCCGTTACAGCGGCTCACGTCTGCGCCCGGCAGGAAAATGAATTCATATTCTCCGGATTGAAAGGCCATTTTCAGGGACTGTTTAATGTCCCCGGTGTGCAAATATGTAAAATTAAAACATGGAACGAAGTCGGCAGAGCCGTGGAAGATGTGATCCAGTCGGTAAATATGCTGGATGCCGCAGGATTCCATGGACCCTTCTCGCTGGGACTGAGACCTGATCTTTATAACAGCTTGTTTCACCGTTACCAACAGGGAAACACAACCGAGATCGAGCACTTGAAAGAATTGATTTCCGGCGGGATATTCAAGATGCCGGGTTTACCATCCGCCGGAATACTGGCTGCCTGCGGCAAGCAGTTTGCATCTATATTGCTGGGACAGGATTTGATGACGGGATTTGTAGGGTCTGTTACTGGCGGATACGAATTCAGCATAACTGAAAGTTTCATTCTGCGCATGCTTGCGCCGGAAGCATTTTGTATTATGAAAGCTGGATGAACCAAGGCCTTTTTACTGATAAATAAGGTGAGAAACATAGGAGATACGATTATGACGCGGATTCTGAGAGATGTAAAAAAAATTCTGTTAGGTATGTCGGCATTCAGCTTTCTTGCAGTTCTTTCATATGGAGCCGAAGCTGTCAAGGATGCCTGTGTTTTCTCGCCTTTACCTTATTCTGAAACAGCTCTTGAACCCTATATTTCGTCCAGAACCTTGAGTTTCCATTATGGAAAACATTACAAAGGCTATGTGGATAAGGCTAACGCATTGATTAAAAACAGTCCTTATGAACCCATTCCATTGGTAGAAATAATTGTAAAATGTTATAATTCCCCTTCAGATGAACTTGCTCGTAACATTTTTAACAATGCTTCACAGGCATGGAATCATGATTTCTTCTGGAAATGCATGAAACCGAATGGTGGAGGCAAGCCTTCCGGCAAACTCGCGGAATTAATAAATGCCTCTTTCGGCTCCTTCGAAAAATTCAAGGAAAAATTTATCGAGGGGGGCCTTACACAGTTCGGAAGCGGGTGGGTATGGCTTGCGTTCGACGGTAAAAAATTGGTCATCACTAAAAGCCTCAATGCGGCAAGTCCATGGGTTATGAATATGAAACCGCTACTCACATGCGATGTATGGGAACACGCTTATTACCTTGACTATCAAAACAGAAGGATAGATTTCGTAAAGGCTTTTCTCGAACATCTGGTGAACTGGGATTTTGTTGAAACACAAATTCCCGACAATATAAAGAAAATCGCAAAATAGGGAAAATACCCTCACGTTCGAATTCTTGGATTTCGATTATTTTAAGCACGTGCGGTCTAAGGTCTGTGCTTGCTTTAAATTAATTTTTCCTTGAGATTTTTCTGTAAAGGGTGGAACGGCTTATCCCTAACTTTCGGGCAGCATGAGTCAGATTTCCACCGGTTACGTCCATGGCTTTTTCAATAAGCATGTTTTCCGCGTCTTCAATCTTAGCTATATTTGAGTACAGATTTTGATTGTCGGGGAAAGTCTCGCTCAAGTTCGCCCGACTTGATGTTGAATAATTCTGGAAATAATTCAACATTATTTTCCCGAACGGCGGACTGCTTATCGCGTCAAAAATTATTCCTTCCAATTCTCTTATATTGCCTGGAAAAGAATATTCCCTGAGGAGTTCCGTCAAGCCATCGGGAACTTTGGGAATAGACACTCCGAGTTCTTTTGACGACTTTTCTATGAAAAAGTTGACCAGCGGTGCAATATCACTTGTACGTTCCCGAAGCGGAGGCAAATGAATATGGTGCTTGTTAAGTCTGTAATAGAGGTCTTTTCTGAAAGTTCCATTGTCCTTCATTTCCGCCAGATTTTTATTGCTGGCCGTCACTATTCTCGCACTTGCTTTGGCGGGAGTGTCAGAACCGAGCGTATAGTATTCATTTTCCTGCATCAGGCGCAGAAGCTTGACCTGAGAACTGTCCTTTAAATCGCCTATTTCATCCAGAAACAATGTTCCTCCAGAGGCATTTTCGACAAGACCTTTCCTGGCTTCATGCGCGCCCGTATAAGCTCCGGCCCTGTGCCCGAAAAGAGTATCAGAGAATGTGGTATCATCAAGTCCTGCCACATTTATTGAGACGAACTGTCCTTTTCGACCACTTGCCTTATGTACGGCCTCAGCTATGAGCTCTTTTCCCGTCCCCGTCTCACCCGTAATCAGAACGGGCTGGGAAGTGACGGAAATAGAATCAACATAACGAAAAATGGAAAACATTGATTCGGAATCAGTGATTATTTTTTGATATAGCGGGAGATTTTCAACACAGCCTTCGAGAAGGGAATTCTGCAAGCGGATATTTTCATTCTCAAGGGCTCGAAGCTTAAGGGCATTGCGTATGGTGATAATGAACCTTGTCCGCTCGATGGGTTTCACAAGATAATCGTACGCGCCTTTTTTCATACATTCAACAACAATACTCACATCGTTGAATGCCGTTGCGACTATTATGGGAACTTCCGGATATCCGGACGACAGTTTTTCTAGGAGTTCCTGTCCGGAAATCCCCCGCATACCAAGGTCCAATATAATCAGCGAGACCTTTTTCTCTTTAAAGAAATCAACGGCGGCCTGCCCGCTCGTAAGTAGAGCGACATTATTGAAACCCTCCTTCTTGAGAAGCATTTCATAAGTTTGAAGTGTTCGAACCTCATCATCCACCAGCAGAATGGGAAAATGAGGATTTTCAATCAAGGGTTCATTCATAGCATCCCTCCCGGTCGGCTATAAAATACGCCCCGAACTCTCTTTGTTCAAATCAATACTGCTTATGGTATGCGGCTGATGACCAAATCGGTTTGGTACTCGATCTTTTCGCCGAACTTGAGTTCTATTTCCGTACTCAGAAATTCTATTGTAAAATAGTCCAGAGAACTCCAGACCATAAATCCCGCAGTATGGTCTTTTTGTGAGACGAATTGCATTGCCGTGTCGGCGGTTGTGACGCTGACAGGAGAAAAATCCCATTTTTCAGGCATTACTTTCCCCGGCAGCAACGTATATTTACTTATTCCCTTTCCCAGTATCAGACGGGTTGACGGACCCGCCGCCGGAATGGAGATATTATTATATTTAATTTGAGAAATATCTGTTAGTGACACACTTTTCGCATTGCCGATGCGTGGAAAGTTTGAAACCCTAAAATTTATTTTCAGCGTCTTCTTTTCAACGTTACGGTTTACGAGTTGATATCTTGTTTTAATCATCTTTCCATTTTGTTCCAAAGATACAGTTTTGGTTATTTCCAACCCGACAGGGACAATGGAGTCGGCGTTGGCGCTTTCTTCGGGAGGCACGCGGTAGAAAAGTTCGACTTTGGGAATGCCCTTTTCGATGACTGTTTTTTTCAAAGTGTAACGGTAAGAACTGTGTCCCGCGTTATTAAAGAGGATAAGCTTGTCAAGGAAACCGCGGCTGCCATTATGGAGCAGAGAGTCATTTTTGCCGTATACCAATCCTGTGACCGAAGCTCGTTCATCAAGATTGATATAAGCAGACGTCTCAGCTTTGGTCAGCTTCAACAGTGAATTTTTATCTGGCAGGAGAAATCCCCACGCTATTTCAGCATCCCCGCTTTTTTGATTTGGAAAGCGGTCAATGATGCTGTTTTTTAAATTCCTTCTGCCCTTCTCTAGACGGCTTTTGATATCAGACTGTTCAAGCGTCCCCGAAGCGTTCGGCTTATTTTGGGTTATTTCAATAAGTTTTACATCTTCACGGCCTATTTCGACCAGAAAACCGTTAACAGGATCGGCTGAGGAATAAATCAAGTCACGGTTAATTTCACGCACAAAATAATCCGCCCTGTCCAGCCCCGGCAAGGCGACTTTGGCAATTAAATCATCATTCTCGTCATAATTGAATAGCGCCACCAGATAATTTCCATTCTTTTCCCAGGTCACGCTCCTAATTGTACTCGAAAAGTCAGGCTCCGTCACGGTAATAGACTGAGTTCCATCTTTGATCTCTCTTTCAAACACATTCTCCGGAGAAAACTGCGACATTGAGTCAACCCGTCTTCCCAAATAATATTTTTCAGACTGGGACACAAGAGAGATCCCGTCGGCTATGCTCTGCAAGTACTTGCCGTCAAGTCCATCTCCGGGCCAAAAACCGATCCCCTTACATCCCAATACCGCCGTGGCTAGAATGTTCATTCTGACTTTTTCCGGAGAATACTGACTAAAAAAGCTCACCAGTTCCTCCGCCGGATCGATCAGTGGGAAATTGGGAGTTTTAAGAGTTTTATTATTAAACTCTATATCATCAAAAAAACGAGTTCCTGAGTAGTACGGCATATTCATAAACAAATCGAACTGTCCCTGATCGGCTAACCGGATATCGACACCGCACCATTTAGAGCCGTCTTTTAATTTTAGCGGATCAGTACACAATACAACCGGTATTCCGGGATAGTTTTCCCTGACGGTATCGGAAAAGTTTTTGAGTATTTTCGCGTACTGCGCCAGCTGATAATCAAACCATACGGCTTTTTGCTTGCCAATCTCCGCCGCATCAGGAACTTTTTCAAGCTTCGCGAATTTCGCGAAATCCTCGCGGCATTGACGGCAAAAACAGTAATCACTGGTCAAAGGCTCGAAATCCCATACTATGCCTTGCGGATTCTTGGTCTCTTTGATGCGTTGCTGAATGTCTCCGGGAACCCATGATGTCCACACAGGGGAATCCTTGTCCTTTGCCATATAACCAGGACAAACCTCCGTTGGAATATCCTTTCCCAATTCATTTATTTTTAATGGAATTTTTGCCGCGAGTTCCGGATTTTTAGATTTCCAGTTTGAATAGTTGAAGCCTACGAGAAAATATTTATAAAAATCATTGTCCAGTTGTTTACGAAATTCAGGCACCATTCTTTCCCACGAATACCAGCCCGAGTAAGCATATGGGTTTTCCGCCAGTCCCATCCAGAATCTATGGTTAGTTTCCCTGACTTCGGGAATATGGCTCCAGGCATAATAAGGATGCCCGATGAGTAACCCGAAATTCTTCAGTTTATTTTCTCCTGACTTCAACTCCGGCATTACATTGATTTGAAATTCCTTCTCAGGACTTTCATAATCCCCTACGAGGATATGCCAGTATGCTTTGCCACCGGCAGAATCCGGCTTGGCGCGAAGGTACAGCAGTTCTTTTGCCCAGCTGAATTTGTCAGGCGCGACATTGGGAATAAACGCTTTGTTGACGGATATGGTATAGCGATTATAACGTTTGCCGGCGCGCTCTATTTCTTCAACTTTCATCTTATCGGTCTCAGTCATCAGCCATTGCTGAGCGCCTAGGCATTTAATTTCTTCCGGCAACTCAAATATTATAGTAAGTTTTTCTTTTTTCCCCGGTTTCCCCTTAAGCTGAAAGACCAGTACCGTCGGAAAATCGGCGGCAAGATTATATGTATTGTTTTGAAACTCAACAGGAAACAGCTGGGCCGTTACCGGCGTGATTTTCAGCTCCTCCAATACAACGTCGTCAAACCAGACAGAGCCTTTGGCATAGGAGTTGATTAAATAGAGAACGGTTGGCCCGCTAAGTTTCTTTGTCTCAAATTCAAATTCGCTGTTCCGCCAACCGAAGGAACCGTCCGTGTAAACGCCCACGCCGGAAGGCCCACTCATAAAAATATTTTTCCCATCATTTAGGATTAGCAGCGCCGCGCCGCCTTTTTTTTCTTCGGTGCTTTTGACATCACTGGCCTTAATAAAAAATGATACCCGGTATTTGGAATTCGATTTTAACGGTACCTGTTGCTGGAGAAGTGTATATTGCGTTACAGCTGAGTTGGATATCCTTACAGAATTTTTCCCATTTTTCGTTTCCACATTATCCAGGTCAACTGAACCGCCGGGTCTCCAAAATGACTTGGCCCATGAAGCGAGGTTATTCTCAAAATCACCGTTTTTTAACAGGTTTTCCTTTTTTTCAGGTTTCTTTTCCGGCTGTTTTTCCGGCTGCCCGCCGTTTTGACATCCGGATAGTATAATACACGTGGAAATGAGGCTCAAGATTAAGATTTTCTTCATTTGAGAATCCTTTTAATAATGTTTTAAATTGTTTAAGATTGGCAGGCTTCCTCATTTAAAAGCCCCCAAAATTAGATAAACCATCCTCCCGTGGCCAGGTGGTGGTAGTCTGTATAATAGAATCCCTGAACATCTGGTTCGATTTCTAATTCATGAATAGATGGGATTTTGCCGTTTAAAAATTCATCGAGCCGTCTGCCCAGTTCGCAGTAACGTTCGCGAAGTCCGGCAAGCTTGATCTGCATGATTTCCAAGCCGTAAGATTTGTAGCCGCGAAACCACATATCACGAAAGGAGTCATTGAGTTTATCGACTGCGTCCATCACTTCCGGAATACTTTTTTTCTGTATATGAGAAAGCTTGACGGTATCACGATCTTTGTATGCTTTTTGGAGGGCCATGCGTAGTTCTATTTTTTGAATTAATGTATCCAGAATGTTGTAGGCATGGTTGATGATGCCGGCATGTCGGTCATTACGGCATTCGCCTGCTTTGGCAAGTAGGCGTTTGTAATTTGTCAAACTCTTTTGCCAAATCTGAGAATCGACGTAACTATATTCGTGCCAGACAATTCCCATTAGAGGGTCATCCCACAGTAATGCCGCGGCCGAAACCTTAAAGAATTCATGTCGCCCGGATTTGGGATGATCAACCGAATAGGTAAACTCCATATCGCCAAGCTCAACTTGAAGCTCATAGGAAGTTCCGAATATTGCCTGATAAAGATTACTTAAACGCTTGTCATCGGATTTTTCATTATATGCGTAATCAGCCGCCCATGCCAGGCCGGCAAAGGCTGATTCAAATTCACAGTAAGCGCCATCGTCGCCCCAGAGTGTGAAGATTAATTCATCCACATTTTGCTCCCGACAAGCATCAACACATGGCTTTACGGTGTTCTTTGTCAATTCAAAGTCGCACCACATTCTTTTCCAAGTCCAGACCCCTGAAGCCATAATGGGGGATTTATTATTAAGCATTTTTGAACGATTCAGCATCTTTGAATAAGTTTCCTGATCGCGATGATAGTAGTCCCAATAGCAAAGTTGAACAGATTGCGGAATTGATTTTTTGACTTCTTCAGGGATGGGCGATTCGGAATCGTAGTAGTTCTGATCTTTGTTGCCGTAACGGAAATACATATCATTCCAAATCATTGGCTTCAGCTGGTATTTTTCACAGACGGAGGACATCCGTTTCAGATGACGATTATAGATGGCATAAGGATCTTCATAGCCATTGTTGTCCATGAACTTACCCCGTCCCAGATCGTGGGTCTCATCCATTCCGAGATGAATTCTTCTGGAACTGAGAGCATCGCTCCAAAACTTAAGCATCTTTTCCAGTAAAACATAAGACTTTTCGTAGTCTACCAGGATCACGTTATTTGTATCTTTGACTTCATAATAAGACCCCCATCGCATAATCGGCTCCAAATGCCCCAATACCTGAATGGAGGCAACCATCTCAATACCGAGCTTTTGCGCGTAGGCATCAATTTCACGAATCTCATCAATGGAATATGCCCCACGCATATAACCAAAATAGTTTTCATCCGGCAGCTGATAGGCGTCTTTTGTATAAAGCATTGCCATATTATACCCCATCAATGCAAGACGACGCAGCCAGCGCTTGAAATACTGCGGAGTAACCACGGCAGTGCGAGAACAATCCAGCAAAATCCCATACGTTTTAAACGAAATCTTCTCATTGCACTCTTGGGTAGAAAGCGCATATGCCACACCGCGGGCGGCAGATGTTTTTCTGCCATAGAAAACCTGAAATCCGTCGTTATTCTTGATAACCCGCAGGCAGTCTTGATCAGAAATCTTTTCAAAGCTCAAATTGATTCCTTGAGTCCCTTCCGTTAATGGATACTCCTCTGCCAATGTTTCCAAAATCGGATGCAGTTCAGTGGGCGTTGTTTTTATGCTCCAAACTAAATTCATGATTATTCCTTATTTAATAGTAGCCTATTATGTTTCCGTCGGCATCCATATAGTTGCTGAAATAATAGACCCCAGGATCAGTCGAAGGGTAGTCCTTTATGAGTTCCAGCCCTTTAATTCCCTGAACGTGTCCATCCACGAAGGCGAAATTACCTGAACCGATGTGTCTCATGTTTGCATAGCCACCAGCCGCGCCTCCCCAACTGTTGTCATCTATTCGTAAGTACTGCTTGTCGTTTAGATAATAACGTGAATCTCCAAGTATGATAAAAGAACTTGGAGTCCAGTACTTAGTTGACGCTGGGACGATGTTCTTAACGTCGATGTTAGATTTGAGTATATTAAACCCTTTGGCGGGAGTTTGAAAGTTGCAACGGAGTCCGTATACATACCACGGATTGCTCGGTATAGGCCCGGCCGGGCATGAGAAGAAATTGCTCTGCCCCCATTTTACGTCTTTGACATAACCATTAGTGTTAAGAAGTCCATAATAGGTCATATATTCATTAGGCATAGCGGTATTGTAAGCATATGGAGACCATCCGCCGTTGTCCTGAGCATACATCGTGACTACTGCCGCCAACTGCTTCAGGTTTCCGGCGCAGGCAATTTTTTTCGCCTGTTCTTTTGCTTTACCAAGGGCGGGAAGCAGCATTGAGGCAAGCATGGCGATAATAGATATAACCACCAGCAATTCAATAAGCGTGAAGCACTTGATCCGAAACAACTTACAGCCGACAAGCTCAGCCGTGCAAACTATTTGCGTATCTCCGGGTGAATAGTTGTTCATAAAGCAATCCTTCCTTTTTTGAGTCCTCAAATCAAGGTCATATCAATAGCGGAACGATCGACTACGATTAAAGGATAATCCCTGACAGGCACATTGTAAACTATTACATAAGTCATTTTCTTAATTTTCTCCGGTTCAAAGACCTCTCCGGTAACCAAATCGACAATAACTGGGTCTTCCAAATCGAGGCCCGGGGTCAAAACATGTATATTAGCCAGATGCGGATATGGAGCTGAACTCTCATCTACAAGCGATAGGGGAGTCCACCATGCGCACAAAGCCTTGCCATTCCGCTCAAAACAAACAGTTTTGATGTTCATTTGTATTTCATGAAACATGAAGCGGTCAATTTCGTCCCGTTCGGCATTGGGATATATTTCTATCAGGGAGCGCGGGGCGACGTTTACATCCCCGTCAAATACGGAGCAAATCCTCTGAAGAACATGATATGCCGGTTTTACTCTTGGCGGGATGTCGAAGGTTGTCAATCCGAAGAAATTTGGAACGTCGCAAAAACCGTCCCTGTAATAAAATTTAAAATCAGAAAAGTGGAAATAGCATGTGTAATCAACCCCCAGCGCCAATTCGTTTACAATTGCCTTGGATAAAAGCTTAGCCTGAATGTCCTCTGTCATGGGAACGTTGCTCAACGCCTGTGTTTTGCTGTTTTTTGAAGGAAAACCGCCTTCTCCCTGCCAGAACTTGACGTGTTTCCCGTCAAAAGCATCAAAAGCCAGGCGGAGAGCGTTGAACCTTTCGGGTCTGTCCTGTTCCGGAAGAACCCTGTATCGATGATAAGTGTATATGTCAATGAGTTTTGCGAATCCCATTTTCAGTAAACATTCCAAGGTTACCATTCCGTCATTGCGCAAGCCTTGCGATAGAGCTCCGGCAATAATCTTCGCGTCCGGCTGGTTTTCTTTAACAACTGGAACGGTAAGTCTCACCAGCTCCATATATTCTTCAGGGTTCGGTTTGCCCGGACGCCAGAAACCGGAGGCATCAGGTTCGTTCCAGATTTCGTAATGGGTTATTCTATTCGAGAAATGTTGAACGAGAGCCGCAACATAATTTTTCCATCCTGTTTTCGCGGACTCGGAAAAAAGCGGAACCCAGCCGACGGCATCCGGCTCTTTTGCGTCCGTATAGTGCATGTTTCCGTAAGAGAGGCTCATCCATGGCTGAATGCCTGCTGACTGCAGCTTATCTACAGTCCTGTCAAGCCAAGCAAAGTCATATTTCCCTTTTTCGACTTCACAACGACTCCACCCGCTTTGGATACGGGCATGCTTGACTCCGAGTTCTCCAATCAGGCGGTAGTGCTCATCTGAATCATCCCACATTTGCCGGTCAAGGCACTCAAGACCGATTCCTATTTTGGATTTTTGTATTTCTCTGGAAGTTTTAGTCCTGATAAATCCAATTTGTTTCATAGCTGGCCAAACCTCAGTTATAAATTGTAATGATGGTAATAAACTATACCGAAGCGCATATATATTCCTTGATTTTTTCAGAAAAAAATGTAAATTATCTCAGGTTTTATAAAATAAGTGTAATTATGCAACTGGAAAAATATTGTTCGCAAATCAGTCGCGAAACCGGAGCCGTGATCAATATTAACACCTCACGGCATCCTGCCTTTTCGCATGCCGAGGCGCTGAGGCTTTCACCGGACTTTACTGTTCACCAGGGACCTTTCTGTGTTTGGGCTAGAAGAAATGAAGGATTTGCCGTCTGTAGACAGAATAAACTGCGCAGTCTTAAAATAGCCGCCGCGGGGCGATGTTTTTGCGGAACCTGTCCTTGGGGAATTTGGGAATTGGCTGTTCCAGTAAAATCCGTAAAACGATTTTCGGTAGTTGTTTATCTCGGACATTTTTTATTGCCGGATTCCATTCCCAAGTTTTTAAACGGGAAAATATACTCAGGACCATTGCCGCCAGTGATAACTTCCGAGAAAAAAAAACTTTTGAATCATTACGGTCGTTTTATCGCGGAATTCATAAAGTTTGAATTAGATGCCTTTGCGGAAGATAATAAACACAGGACGAAGCATCAAACTGAAGAATATTATTGTATGCGCTGGGAAAACTTTTTAACTGAACGATATGCCGAAAATATCTCCTTAGGTCAATTGGCAGAGGAACTGAAGGTGAATCCGAACTATCTTGGCAGCATGCTTCTGAAAAAAAATGGAAAGACATTCAGGCAATTGCTGACAGAAAAACGACTTTACATTGCCTCGTTGAACCTGGTTATGAATCCCGAGCTCAATATTTCTCAGATTGCCGATATGTGTGGATTTTGCGACAGTAACTATTTCTGTAAGCTTTTTTCAAAAGAATTCAAGATATCACCACGCCGTTTCCGCTTAAGACATCGTTCAGGCAAGACAAACAGCGCTCCTTGACCTGTTTTCCCGTGAATATTGTGAAGCTATCCTTTCGGATTAAAGACTAAGGACGGGCGAGAATTTCAATCATCGTCGTCATCATCGTCTAATGTGTTTCCCGGGGACTTGGGGTCAATGTCGGGGAACATTGTTCTGAGGCGTTCGATGAGGAGTTTATAGTCTACGGGCTTTACGATATAACCTGCGATGCCCAATGCTGCTATTTTTTTGACGAGCGGCACTTCGGAGGCGCTGGAGCAAACCATTATCTGCGGGATATTTTCGCCGTATCTTTCCTTGCATTTCATTATGAACTCGGCACCGCTCATAGACGGCATCATGAGGTCAACAATTACGAGAGAAAAGTAGTCTATTCCATATTTTTCGATTTTAGCGAGGCCGTCAAAGCCGTCATTTGCCTCTACGACGGCGAACCCTATTTTTTCAAGCAGGAGTTTATGATTCCTCCTGATAAGGAAATAGTCGTCAATGACGAGGACGCTTCTTCTGTTTTCTGTCTGAAGTCCCATAGCACTCCACGCAAATTGTATCAACACATAAG
>Ga0209417_1001779_pt1 | contig 37878 bp, 21 predicted proteins | sample RifGroF2_FD_184002 | JGI IMG/M metagenome (GOLD analysis project Ga0209417, IMG submission 184002) | Groundwater microbial communities from Rifle, Colorado, USA - Groundwater F2 (SPAdes) (version 2) | ecosystem: Environmental > Aquatic > Deep subsurface > Groundwater | place: Rifle, Colorado... | reverse complement strand
GAAGATAGTTCTTGCAACAAGGAAATCAATACCAGCAATATGCTTTGCATGATTTCTTAAAAATGTTATCCATCGCTGATGTTTTTCGGAATCAGTTTCTGGTTTTCGCATATATTTAGCAATGGTATTATCACAAACACTAATACCAAGTTTCTCAAGCTCTCCTTGAATTCGTTGGGCAGACCATGTTGGATTTTCCTTTTGCAATTTTCTTATCAGCTTTATAAGCTGCCAATCAGTATTAGGCCTGCCAGCGTTTCGTGATTTTCTTTTCCAGTAAAGTTTAAAGACTTTTTTGTGCCAGCCAATCAAGGTTGAAGCCTTGACAACAACAAGAGCAGATTTCCATTTACTGAAAAAATTAGATATCCAGACAAGTATAAGCCGATCAATATTTCTAATCTCAGGCTTCTTGTTTTTACGCTTATAGATATTAAGCTGCTGCCTGAGCATAAGATTCTCAAAAATCAGTTGCTTTTTGGTTTTAAAGAACAACCGGATAAACTCGAAGATGAGCCTGACAATACTTTCCAAAGGATTTTCTCCAAAAGAATTACTGCAAAATTGCGATTATTAATAAAGCCAACATTCTACATAAATCTTTTGATATTAACAAGTTCGAATTTTTGAGTAAGACAGGATTAGTTAGACTTTGCAAAAGCAAAAAATACGGGTCATAGCTCACAATTTTGAGATAACGCGTATCAGTTTTGTTCAAGCCAATGAAGAATTAGTATATTTAAATCCTGCATATCAATTTTTCCATCATGATTAAGGTCAACTACCGCGCAACCGTTCGGCCACGTACAGCCGGAATTTAACCAATGTGATCCCAGCAAGGCAAAATCCATAAAATCGACTTTGTTATTACACGAGAAATCTGCGACGAGTCCGTCATCCGGATTCCACCAGAGTCTGCCTTGTGCCTGCTCCCATACATCCGGACAGCCGTCGCCATCTGTGTCGATATCGGTCTCGTTCGTCGCGACAGTGATCTCTTTTTTCCATTCAAGATTATTCTGTGTGCGGAACCAGGTGACACCATCTCGAACCATGTCATAGTAGAGGTCGTAGTTGCCGTTTGCCGAAGGGGTGGTAATATTGAACGAGAATGTTACAGTCTGACCAGGCGCAACGGTGACGCTGGAGGCTATATAGGCACGGCCACGCGAGTCATAGTCCGTGTACGTTGGCATCACGCCTGGCGTGACAATGGCGTTGCCCAGACGGTACTGGCTCGCCTCAGTCCACGTGTCCCAGCCATCATTACGGACAGTCACGGTGACGGAATATGTTTTGCCCGCTGCCATGATCCGCGGGATCGTGTCGCCCACCCAACTGGCTCGATAGTAGTTGCTCGACTGGTTTTTACCGCTCAGGTAATAACGCATCAGGTAGTAGAAAGAGTAAGCATCAAGAAACTGATGATTGTGGCCGGAAGAGACATAATTGTTTTGCAGGGTCTGCACATCGGTCGGCGACCAGAGAATTACCCTGTACCAGGCAAAGTTTACCCCTGATGCATTATTGATTATGGGAGTTGATGGGGTGTCCAGATATGCATTCACCATGCATGTCGGAATGTTGGAGTACAACCCCGGACTGCCAAAATTGGTCCTGGTGTCGGTACCAATCCCATCCCCACTAAAGCTTGCATAGTTGGCTATATCGGTGGTTGTCTCAACGGTGCCTATTCCGTTCAACAGCCAGCCACTGATAGAGTAGTCGAATAGCCGATAGTATTTCTTGCATTGTTCTTGCCATTGGGGAACAATGCTCGGATAGCCCGATGGCAGCCGGCTGCCGTAGAGTACAGTCGGATCGATATAGCCCGTGCCGGAATCCCATGCGACAAAGTAGTCCTTGGCGGTCTTGTGGCGGTACATATAATCCATTGCCACGGAAGCACGGTCCGTCAACTGCGGATCGACCCCCCAACTGCAATATACTTGGCCGCGATTCGTATCGTTGTACCTGCCATTTGCCAAGTAATCAAGAGTCCACGATGCGCTGTCGTAATCCCCGAGACCGATAAGCACGTAGTTCCCAGGCACGACATTCCCGCTGCCGTTGATAAGGCCGCGCGATACCATATTGCTGTATGTCGGAGATGGATTTTGCACGTATCGGCGATCCTTAACGGTAGGGGCCAGCCCGGCGTAAAACGACGCGTTGGCAATGGGGTTCTGACAGTAGTCCGCTTCCATGTACGCGTTGTACGCAAAGATGAAATACATTGCTATTTCCGTTTCCCCCGGAGTGTGGCTGCCACCGACGCACGGATAGTTAGGCGGAGAGCAGAAGTTGGAATACTTATAGGGCCAGTTAGGAAAGCCGCAGAATTTGATCATCTTGCTGTAGCTGTTTTTTGTGTTGCATGCATCCAGAATAGCTATGAACGTGTTTCGGTCCGTGCCGACAGGCTGGGTAGGATCATCGGTAGCGGGTTCGTCTCCCCAGGGAGACAGGTCAAAGCAGAATGCCTTCCTGCTGACGGCGTAATCCAGATTAGAGAGCTGAGTGTAATGATCCATCCCAGCCTTGAGTCCCCACATATCCAGGGTGTAAGATAGCACAGTGGTATCACACTTTCTGGTGTCGATATACTTCTGCTTTGCCCAGATATAGGCATCACACTTTGCGCTGCCGGTCGACGGTGTTGATGTCTGCCAGATTGTACCCGTGCCCACGAACTTGCCGGTAAGGTCGATTATCACCGGCAGCCCCTTTGTATTGGTCAGATAGTTGTACATCGAGCCGGGCGATGTGTCCTTACGCACAGCGATACCACCCTCTACGCCTGCGACAGTCGTCGCGACGAGACTCGTGGATCGGACACCATTGACAGCATCAGCGTCATAGAGAACCACACCGTTGATATATGGCCGAAAGGTATCTACCATCTCCCCGACACTTGCAACGGCATGAACGGGCCAGCCCTCGCATAATCCACCCGACTCACGGAGTCGCTTCAGCCATTCCGCATCCCCGCCGCCATTGCTATAAGGCCAGTATTTCAGGAACAGCCGAGGCACCTGACGGTTAGCCATCCCCTGGATGCATACTGCCGTATGATATACATCATATCGCTGGGCAGGAGATAGACTCGATGCATACGTCACATCAAAATAATAAATTGTGGGGCAAGATATTCCAAAGCATGCGCCACAGATTGAAAATATAACAGATATAATCAGCACATTATTTTTCATAATCAGAGTGTTCCTTTCATTTAGCTGAAACATTGCCACACAATAGAAATCTCAGTCTATTTTAAGAGTATCAAAACGTCAAAGCGTTCTGGAACATGAAAGTTTGGCATTGGCGTATGCGTAGCATACATTGCCAGATAGGCACGATCAGTGTCACGGCCGCTGCAACGATAAGCATTGAATTTGAAAACTTTTTCACTCTTGTTTTCAGAGGTACTGATTGACTTTAAAGGTATTCTAAACTCAGTTATCCATAATTTGTTTTGCTCGTCGAGCCGTACTGCGGATTGCCACCCACTATCATAACTTGCAAGGGATTTTCGTTGGCTGAGCCAATTTTTAGTATGTGATATATCTATATGTTGGCCAAGAGGAGAGATCACAAACTCAAAATACGTTTTTATTCTGGAATTATCGCTAATGAACAATTCGACAACGTCGTAATTCCATATATTCCCGCAGTCATCGCTCTTATCTGATACCAAATTTGAATCTACCGTAATCTTGTCAAATGGCGCTACAAATAGAAAATACAGAAATGAATCTGACCACAAACATTTAAAGGATGTTTTCAGAAAAGGATATTCTCTTACTCCCTTCCAATCCTTCACTATAAATCCTTTATCTATAGCATTTGCCCAAACGGCCTTACGCGCATTGGCATCAGGTAGGAAATCAAACTTGATATATGATGCTTGAAATGCAGCATTTGTGCATGTCGTCATCATAAATGTGAGTATAAAGAGGAACCATTTATTAATCATAATCAGCCACTTTTCAACTTTTTTTAATGAACAGCCTACGAGTGATCAACAGTTATTTGGCGGCAGAGTACATAGTAATAATTTTTTCTGGCTCGATTTCGGCCAAGATGTTATGGATATTACTAAAGACATAACCATTGTCAATGCTAAGATACTTCGTGACATCAGCTACTTCCTTTTTCACATTGTCAATCGAGCCAAGCGGCAGCGTTGTCTGTGAATTGACACCGCCACCCCAGAGTGCGATGCGATTACGGCATTTATCTTTCCATTGTTTATAGGAGTGGTTGCCTGCAGACCACTGGACAGGATTTAGAATATCAAAGCCGCTTTCAATGATTAAATCAATAATAGGGTAGATTGCACCACAAGAATGTAGAAATGTCTTTACGTTTGGGGCGATTTTATGACATTGGCCATTTATACGGACTAAATACGGTAAAAACAGCCTTTTAAATATATCTGGGGAAGCGATGAGTGAGCTTTGAGTGCCCCAGTCATCGGCGCCCATCATGATGATGTCAATATATGGATGAATTTCTTTCAGTAACAAGCTTATAGTATTGATGACATATGTGGTTATTATCTCATGAAGATCTGCCACGTAATTTGGTTCTGTAAGACACAGTACTGGAAAAACAGCGATTCCCCCACGACCGCCAATGCCGATTCCGGTATTGATTGGACCATTAAAAAATACAGCTTTATCGGTACTTTCACGGATTTGTTTGCAGTATTGTTTAATTTGCTCGATATCGTCGTCTCTGAGTTGTTCATCTTGGAGTTCTTTTCTAATTTGCTTCAGGTCATCCATGTGCAAATCACCAGTCAAACTCAAAGGTTGGCCGCCATGTTCTTCGTCAAATACATATGATGATTTTACCATTCGATGGGGTACAATACGATTGCCCCATTTTACTGACTGGACAGTTGTGCCATCGTCATAGTTTTGAAAGTCACTTCGCCGACGTACGAAAGCAGAAAGTCTTCCTCCAAAATTATATTCTTGCCATTTATCTGGTTTATCAAATGCGTTTGTTACTCCATGGAAAGCTGTAACCACATCACAGCCAAGCGCATCGAGAACATCCATATCAGGAAGCGCAAGCATTTGAATGGTATCATGAATTTTTGGTAGTCGAGGCGGCAAGCCTAAAGCTGCTACTAATTTAGGATAGGCAAAAGCGCTTATTCCAGTGGAGGCCATTCCACCCAAATCTTTTGGTAACTTGTCAGGTTTCTCGAAATTAAGAGTTTTCATTATACGCTGACAGGATGTCAAATTATTACTATTCACAAATATTTCTCCATTTTGCTATTATATGTCATAAGCACTTATTTTATCAGTTTTAGAGTACTACAATTTTCACCGAGTTAATATGTTAACGCAATGTATTGTCATCGCTATTCATAATAGTTCCTGTTTCTGATAGTTTATCAGTTGTATCTGATTTGCAAGTAACTGGTGTTTCATTTCTCATAGAACCATTATCATTTTCATCGCGTTGTAACGTAGATAATCTTTGGAACATTTTTCGTAAATCAATAAAGCCGCCCCAGGTAAACCATATTGTGGTGCCGATAGCTAATAATAGTATCATCCACACATAGAAATGCCAGAAACTTATCCATGCGGCAGTAGAGATACCGAAAATGAGCTTGTATGCAAGCACAGCAAAAAATGCAATTGCACTAATGATTGTCCAACTGGTGATAGCTACATAGATTATTTTGTCCCCCATAGTGAAATCATTATTCATACCAAAAAGGGCTAACCAGCCTCGCACAGGCGTATCTGTGACATTCGTAGCGTCATCAGCTATAGCATACTTACCGCGGTGCAGCATACGGTCTATGTCAAACGCCGGTTTTCTGTTCAATAATGATATGACGACATAAACAGCAATAGATGCCATCATTGTGTAGAAAAACAACCACTGGGAAGTAAGTGGAAAGTCTTTGCCATATATTCTTGGCCAAATATGCTGAACAATCACGCTAAATACAAAGGCGACGATACTAACAATCATTGAGCCGTAAGCACCAGCAGTGGTTCCTCTTCTCCAATATAATCCGAAGACTATCACCGTGCCTGCGCCGCCGAGCCAGAGGATTGCTGTGAGGGCAAAAAACATCAGAATTGCATCATATTGCTGGAATAACAAAGAGAAAAGAAATATAAAACCTGCAACACTAAAGATTGACCATTTTAGTAGTCGTAAATGTTCTTGAGTTTTTATAGGTTTTTTTCGCAATGGCAGCACGACATCTTGAATGAAAACGCTGCCCCATGAATGTAGATATGTGTCATGTGTGCAGATAGTTGCAGCCAGCATCAAACCACAAAATGCCCCCATTAATCCCAAAGGCAATATTTTGCTTAAAGCTGTAGGCGTGATAGCCTGTTCACGAATGGCTGAGTTTTCAATTGTATTAAGTACTCTATTGGCTTCAGCGGCTTGAACTGCCCAGTGTGGATGATGCATCATAGTGTAAGCACATACTGCAAGAATTACTATGACGATACATTGAGTGTATACACGCCATGATCCCATAACACGGCCCATACGTGCCTCATGTGCATTGCGGGCAGCGCCGCTATAGCCCTGATTTCCCAACCAGGCCAGAAAACACCAAAAAACGGCGAAGGCCTGAATTATATGATACCAGGGGTTAAATGATTGAGTAGCAGTTATGTCAAATGGATTTAACATAGAGTTCCCGGCAGGTCTCTGTGAAATCGTGTCAATAACAGCCGACCATGGAAACTTAATGAATAAAACAATGAGAGTAATTACCATTATAATATTAGTGAATATACCTTGTATGAAATCTGTTACCATTACAGTTATCTGGCCGCCAGCAAAGGTAAAATATAACGCTATTGCCAGGAAAATAAACATGGTTAAAGCGTTGGTCAGATCAATAGATAATATGCCTAAAAAGCTAAATTCCCAAGAAGGCAGACCGCAGAAGTATTTGAAAAAAGTTGCGCCCACTGCTGGGAAGAGACCAAAATTCAGTGTGCCGGATACGAACGCCAGTATACCGGCAAAGACGCGAAAGTTCCTGCTGTATCGCATTTCGAGAAATTGTGCCATAGTCATAGCACGAGTTTGACGAAATCGATATTGTATCCAGCCGGAAAGCGAAATAATTATCAATGCCGCATAATAGAGCAAACGCCACCAGTCAAAAGTAAAGCCCGAACGATAATACGCCTCACACATTGCCACAATAGTAATAGATCCAATACCTGCTGTAGCATCTGATACACCAAGCACATATCGCCCAGCACATCGATTTGCTACCAAAAAATCTGCCACACTTGTGCTGTATTTTTTGGTTCGGTAGGCCGCTACCGTTATTGTCACCAGTAACGCAATTACAATTGCCCAGTCTATTAAATGCATATCATTATTTCCTTAATTTTTTATATACAGAGTAGTTTGTGGCATTTACAAGCGAATCAAAAACAATCTGCACTCTATTATTTGACAAAGTCAACGTGTACCTCATTTAAACTAGTTGCTTCGAGAGCGGAAAATGGTATCAAGTTTTCAAAAACTTGCTCTTTGAGTATTATCCGCTGCTTACCAATTTTTGATCGCTGAAAATATACCCTTATTTTTCGATTACGCCATACCTTCACAACTTCGTAAGTATTCCAGCTGTTTGGAACGATAGGTTTAATCACAAGTGAATCAAAATAAGGGTATACACCAAGCATATACTCTATAACTCTACGAAACCACGGTACCGAACCGGTAAAATTGCTGAAATACTGGGAGCCAAAATCAGGATGGTCAGGTCCTACCGTAAAGTTTGATTGCTGTTGACGCGGAGCAGTGGAAATGTCCTGAACGAGGTTTGAAGGCAGCACACGTGTAAGTTCAGCAAGGCACTGGTCAGTTCGTCCAAGAATAGCCAAAGCATAGAGATAGAAAGCTTCGCCATGTGTGTATATACTGCCATTTTCGATTAAGCCGGGTTGTTGGTCAGCGATCCGTCCAACATCGTTACGGCTAATGGAAGTATACGGTGGCGTTAGCAATTTGTGTCCAACAGGGGTAGCTAATTGCCGAATGGCATTGAGGACTTGTTCTTCGCGACCAGCGGCCTGTGCCACGCCGGTAAATAATGCCCACGTGTTCACATTCAAATGGATTTTCCCTTCGGTATTTTTTGCAGAGCCAATCGGCATACCGTTCTCGTTAATCGCGTAAATATACCACTCGCCATCCCAGGCGTGATCATTAATACGTTTTGTCATTATCTGAGCGATTAATCGCATTTCGTCTGCATCTTTAACACGGCCAAGATAATCAGCCAGTTGTGCCATTTTCCCAGCAGCATAAACGCAGGCACAGGAAAGCCAGACACTGATGCCCATTTTACCACCAATCCCCGATAGTGCATCATTCCAGTCACCATAGCCAATACGACAAAGTCCATGATAGCCCGTATTTTGGTTCAAACAGCGAACAGCTCGCAAAGCATGTTCATAAACAGTGGCACAACTATCCTTATTTGGCAGAGATGTTTGAATGTCTAAAAATGGTACTAATTCTTCAAGAACGTCCCTATCACCGGATTCCTGAACGTATTTAACCAAGGTATCAGGTATCCATGATGAAGAGTCCATATACATGCGAAAATCGTGGTCTGTACCTTGGATTTTTCCATACTGACGGATTGCACGGCCATCTTCCAATTGGTATTGTAGCAGCCTTAGGATGCTTTTGCGTACATAGGTCAAGTCACAATCGCAGATGCCAAGCAAATTCTGCAGCATATCGCGATAGCCAATTTTATCCGTTCCTGTATAAAAACGTGTTTGGCTGCGATTCTGATACTTGGACCATACATTAAAATAACGATCTATTTCTGTGACGGGTGTTTTGATCATAAATGCCTGAGTCTTTCTATTCCAGCCATTTTGGATCAATAGTTTGATTTTATCATGTTCAGACAGAATGCTTAAGCGTATATACCGTAAAAAGGATTTTCTTTCTTCACTATCAGAAGAGCAGGTACCATAAGCACAATTCCATAGTTTGGACTCACCTGGTTTCAATGTTACATTGAATTGAGCTGCGGCAACAAGCCCAGCATAAGGTTGCTTGCCTAGTGAGTTACTGCAGTGACCATTTTGCACGGCGTGTGGTACAGGTGCTCGACCGCCGATACCATCAAAAATCTCACCCATCATATCAAAGTGGTCAAAATTCGGACAACTCGTAAAAAACACGTGCCGAGGATGCTTATTTTTCTTGTCGTGGTTTATAAAAACTAAAGAATTGTCTTCTATAATACCTTCACATACTACTCGAGGAACAAAATAATATGATGGAAAGGAATCGATATTCACCCTGGTGCTGGTAAACCAAGAAAATGATCTTTGAACACTGTCAAGGTTGGTAATCCGCAAAGTCCAAAGTTCTAACGGCAGTTCAGGATGCACACAAACCTCAAGTTCAGAAGCAAGCTTCTCGCGTTCTACCCGGATCAAATGTCTATCCAATCCTTGTGTACAGTTGAAGTTAGTGTATTGGTCAGGTTCATAATGTGGGATTGGCAACATTGGCCAGGAAAGTCCATTTTCATGAATGAAGAACCGCCTGACATCCTGTAACTCCGGTGAAGTTGGTACATAATTTGTGTCAAGATGACTTGACATTCTGCCAGCAAGAGCGCTATCCAAGAAACAAAATCCGCCGCCGAACTGGTCCCAAAAACTACCCCATACTCCATATTCATTACTGTGATTAGATGCCATAAGATGTAGGCATGGACGGGGTGTGTATGGATTGGTTACCTCGACTTGACTGTCAATCAGAAATCCATTGCTGTCATAATGGTCAATGAAACTGGAGTAAGTGTCAAGCAACAGATGCCAGTCTTCTGTGCTAAGGCCATGTTGCAAAACCTGACCGGTGTGAAGGTTCTTGCGGACCATTGACAATACTTCTTTTTGATGCATTTTTCAGCTTCCTATTTAGGTTGGGCACAGTACTTTCTAACCTTATCCATTAGGCTATTGGCATAGCTGATGTCCCAGTATTCAATATCCTGATAATTGCGTTCGCAGACATCATATATTGTATTTCCAGGCAATGTCCCTGTTTCCAAGGCATTCACAAACTCATGCGGACGAACAGCGACTTTTACTACAAGTTGTTTCGGAACTATTTCTCTGACTTTGTTAAGCAACGATAGACCGCTAATTTCAACATTAGGGTCTTCAGAAAGTTCAAGACAGATAAGATTTTTCATTTCTGCAATTAATGGAATCAGATGTAATCCGAGCGTATGCAAGTGAAACCACGCGTTGCCATAGTTCTGAGCTAATTGCTGATGAATAGGAAATCCTAACTTTCTATAAATAGCTGATGAACAGGAACAGAACAAATCCGCACCTACCATCCCCGTTCTTCCAGGTATCCACCAATTCATCCAGCCGTTAAATGTTCCACCATCGTAAAGAGGAACCAAACTCCACATCTCATCACGAAATTGTTTAACCCCTTCCGCAATTCTGCTTAATAATTGTTTGATTTTCTCAGGCGTATCCACGATATCCGTATATATTTGTGAGCCGCGTAGCATATATAATATATCAACGGGACAGTCAGTATTTGCTGGTCCCACCAAACATCTGTTGTGGTTATTATTGCTGTAATATTGAGAGCATTCTCTGATGCGGTTAACTGCGTCACTTTCGCGGTCATATTTAATCTTTTCGGGATGTCCTATTAAATCTTCGATATGTTCACACCATGACGTAGCACCGCCATACTCTACATTAGCTCCGAAATAGCCTCCCTCAATGCCAGTTCCAAAAGATGGTGCTATTACCGGCAGAATATCATCATTCAATTTTGCCATCGTTCGCCAATAAGCGAGATAGTCCTCAAACATCCTTTTATACTGCGGCACATTTGCCATAAAAGCGTCCCGTTGAACTTTCCCTTCTCTAACTTGTATCCTCGCAAGTATCCTATTCTCCATTTGGCCTTGCCACAGAGATTGATAGCGTTTGAGCACCTGCTCAAAATTAGGCTTGTACTCAACCGCTTTTGATAAAGCACAGATGGGAAAATCCTGTAGGCATGGCAGAAATGTTGAATTAGTGGAAATAGGATGCTCTGTTTTCATTTCTTTTGCTCCTCTCCGGTGCTTAATGGACTATTAAAGCCAGTAAGTGGTTTGTCAAATTTCTCTATAATGCTCCGAAATGGTAGGGTCATTGTGCTTAACCTTGCTGTTGTGACGGATATCTTTCATTTAAGGAAAACAATATGTTTTATAATGTATACACATTATTCATTGTGCATGCATTATAATTATCTCTTTATTTTCATCCTGTCAAGAAAAAATTTTAATAGCATTAATTTTTTATGAGAGCAAATGGGTCGTTTCTTTAATATTACTAAAATAAATTCCGTAACGTATTATAATATAAATAGTTATAATTATTATGTGTCGTTTTAATTTTCAAATGAGATGCATTAACTGTAATATTATAATTCGGGACAATCTGTATCTCGCTCTCGGCAATGTAAGAAGAAATAAATATTTGTATTTTTTTTAAATTTTTATTGACGTAGCAAATCCGAAGTGTTAGTATACAGAAGTTATAAATGTATACACAATGTAATTTGTGAGTTTATCGGAGATATTCAAGATGACATTAAGTACGGCAGAGCCGCGTTACCTTAGGATTTGCAATGAGTTGCAGAAGCAGATCGCAAATGGAGAGCTACCGGCAGGCAAGCGCCTTCCGAAAGTAGAAGAACTCTGTGCAAAACATAAAGTTTCTTCCATAACTGTTAGGCGCGCCATGTCTATGCTTGCGGATGATGGAACAGTCAGACGCGTTCCCGGATGCGGAACTTTTGTGGCAGATACTGGGTCAAAAAATATGAAAACGGCGTCACGCACAATTTCGCTCGTTTTTGCTAATTTATATGGTTGTTTTCCAAGTGCGATTATTACAGGGATCGAGTCAGTTATTCGCGAGGCTGGCTACAAGACACAAATCTATGTTTCTGAGGATAATTACGGAATTGAGCGAGAACATGTCAAGCAGCTTATTAATGAAGGACCGGCGGGTATTATTCTGTTTGGAGTTTGCCGTAGTACCATAAATCCAAATTGTGATATTTTTCTCGCTGTTAAGGCGAGAGGTATTCCTTTGGTTTTGGTAGACACATTTTTGCCAAGTTTGGACTTAGATCACGTTGTGTCGGCAGATTTTGATGGCAGCTATGCGATTGCAGAACACTTTATAAATAGTGGCCACAGAGAAATTGGGTATGTGCGTTTGAGTGAAAAAGTAAGTTCGATTGAGGCAAGATTTGCTGGGTTTCAGAAAGCGATGGCTGATAATGATCTTCCAGTCAGGTCTAAGTATGTTATTTCTGTCGGAAACATATCAGATTATCGAAATTTTGGCGTACAAAGTTGTGAGCAACTTGTGCGACATATTCGTGGGTTGAAGGATGATTTGCCTACTGCGTTTCTCTGCTATACCGACGGTATGGCATTTTCTCTGTACAGGGCTTTGCGTGAGGTAGGGATTAAGATGCCACAGGATGTTGCTATAGGTGGGTTTGGAGGTGGATATGAAGCAGAAATGTTTCCGGTTCCGCTGACAACGGTCATTCAGCCCACGGAGGAAGTTGGGGTACGTGCAGCCCAGCTTCTTTTGGAAAGAATTAATCATTCTGAAGACAATAGCAACACGCAACATATTGCTCTGCCGACTAAACTTATTGTAGGGTCTTCGTGTGTGATAAACTCAGATCGACATGATTCTGCGAAAAAGTCTCTTTTCCGTGTAAAAGAGTAAGTGGATTGTTAGTGTTAAGTTTTTTTAATATTTATCGAAAGTAGCTCAAGTGATCAAAAAGTTAGCGATATTTGTAGTTTCGATAATTATGTGGATGCCTTGCAACGATATTTTTGCAGCTGTTGAAGCCGATACAAGGCACATTGGGAATATTCCGAAGGTGGTGGGTGAAGATGTTACCAATGTGCCCATTGCCAAGGGCATTGCGGGATTATGGAAAACCTCAGGGCAAATAAGTGTAAAAAAATCAGACGTAATCTGGTATGGCAAAGATGTGCTGGCAGTCAATTACTGGCTTCAAAAATCTAACGACAGTGTGCAGTTGGATTATTCACTGGCAAAGGATCATCCAGTTTCTGAGCGTCTTCGTTTCTGGATAAAGTCAGATGGTTCATGCAGCGACTTAGAGGTGCTGTGCTATCATACCTTAAGTAAGTCGTGGATATCACTGGCGACGATTAAGCTTAATAGTAGTCAGTGGCTGCATCTTGAGATACCGGCGAGTAATCCTCTTTACCAGTATTACAGTTCAGTGACCGCTTTTAGATTTGTAGTTAGCAATAAAGAAAATGTGCGTGATTTTGGTGAAAAACAATTGCTGTTTAGTGGTATGGAGTTAGTAAATCCTGTGGTTGTCGAGAGGCCTTTGCAGAATCGGCCGGTAGCTTCGCCAGTTTTTGATACATGGGGTGGCCCGAGCCGGCAACAGTTTCTTGACAGTAAGCCGGTTGGTACAACTGTGCACTTAGCACCAATAGGTTTTTTTGGTGATACTCCTGTGCCCCAGCGAGTCGATTATGCTCTGAAAGCAGTAAAGTGGGCTGGTGAAGCTGGTATTGGTGCAGGCATTCAATTCTACGGCCATCCTGGCAAATGGATTGAAAGCCATCCTGAAATGTTTCCAAAAAACCAGGAAGGTAAGATTCAGCGTGACGTACATAGTGGCGGCACATTTACCTCGCCATGGAATCCTCAAGCCAAGACTTTATGGCGACAGCATATTATTGATTGTCTAAATTATCTCAAGGATAACAATTCGCTGAAAGATGTACAGGTGGTCCAATTGTGTCCGGGGGAAGAATGTGAGCTTTGCTTCCATTGGACCGGTGTTTGGGCTTTTGACGACTATGCGATTAAAGATTATAGAACATATCTCAAAGAGTTTTATCGGAATGATGTGGCACGGCTCAATCAGGATTGGGGGAGTAGCCATTCAGATTTTAATGACATTTTACCACCAGGGGACTATTATCCGGATCGCAGTCATTGGGTATTTACCGATTTCTACCGGTTGAGCATGCTTAGATATTGTGTGTTCTTGGCAGATTCGGTTAAGGAGGTATTTACTCCCAAATATTGGCTTTGGATGACGCATACGCTTCCTCGCTATCCGGAGCGATTTAATTCTGCCCGCTATGCTATTTTCTATGCAGAGAATCTGCGTCGATTGGGATACATTGACTATGCTCAAATTGCGGCGTTAGATTGGCAGGGGGTGGAAGATGTACAGTATTTGCAGAGCTTGGCAGGGTTAAAGGTAATAGGCGAGATAGATGTACAACCCACCGAAGAACGTCTTAAATGGACGTTTGAGCAGTGCAAGAAATTTGGGACAGATGGTGTTTTTATTGGTGTTCTTGAGCCGCTTTCAAGCGAAGGAAGACTTACTGCTCTTGGTAAAACGGGTCAACAGTTAATCAGAGGTTTTACCAGCGGCGTGTCGGAAGGAAAGGAGGTGAGCGGGAGAAAAATGAATTGATTAAGGCGAGTTTGTTCATATTAGCAGCCTTGTGTAGAGGTTGCAATGTTAATGTTAATGTTGATTTAATTTTTAGGAGTGGAGCAATGAAGATGTTTAAAGTGTTAGTAATGGTAATGGTAGTGTTGGCTATTGGTACACAAAGTTTTGCGGTTGTACTTGAGGACTTTGCTGACGTTTCGGAATGGGTAGTCTGGTCCGGCCCTGGTGCAGGTTCACCGACCATAACAACTGCTGGTGGCATAGGGTCTCTCAACTATGACCATACAGCAGTACAGGGGTTCGATTACACCCAGTTTGGACTCTATTACCCCGTTGCGGCGGACTGGAGCGCGTACACCGGGATGGTGCTTAAAGGCATCACCATACCGGCTGACCCTGATATAGAGTTCTCGGTGAGGATTCACTCCGGAAGTTGGGCTTATCTTATGGAGTATCAATTTACATTTCCATTGGTAGGCACCGGCGGTCAGGCAGTAGATATATATATGCCGTTTGACTTGGATGGTACTGGCGTAGCTCCGAATAATTTTGTTGACTACAGCGAGGGCGACTTTGATATGTCGCACATTGACTTCTTTAGCCTGAGAACAGTTGGCGATGCCACTCCAAATGCAGCATCAGGCTCGATTACGATTGATGAAATCGACTTTTTACCTATACCTGAGCCGGCAACGATGTGTCTGCTGAGCCTTGGTTCACTGCTGGTATTCAAGAAAAGAATCGCGTAGAAATGTAATGTAAACCGAAAAACGTGGGCTCGTAGCCGAGCTATACTTTTCAAGTGTGTTCGGTTGCGAGTCCGCAATCGGGAAGAAGAAAGGAAATGGTTATGAAGAAATTAGCTAACAGATTACTGTTAATCGGAATCCTGCTTGTCGCGTTTGGCAGGTCTGGTTTTGGTCAGGTACTCGAAGACTTTAATGATGTGTCCGACTGGACTGTAACGGTAGGCACTGCCGCCCTTGGTGGTTCGATTGATACTAATGCCGTCGAAGTACAGGAGGGCTTATATGCGGGCGAGTTTAACTATGAACTTAGCACTGCACAGGGTGATGATTATGTTTTCTATACAAAAGAATTCCAGCCTCTTCTGGATATGAACGATCCTAATCTGAGGCTTGAAGTGTACCTTAAAATGCCAAATGACCCGGCAATGCTGTTGCAGATTGAATTAATCGATGACAGCAATGCTTTCAGGGTGATTGATTTGGGTGAAGGCGATGGGCAGTGGCATAAGGTAATCATGGATTACCACACATGGGCCAATTACGGTGCCAATCTGTCCCAAATTAAATCTATTCAATTCAGGACTATTGGAGATATTAGCTCTAATTACACAAATAATACATTTTATGTTGATAAGATGGAACTGGATTACGCAGCGCCCACTTATAACCTCCCTACCCTCGAAGATTTTGAGGATGTTTCCGACTGGACTGTAACGGTAGGCCCTGCTGCCCTTGACGGTTCGATTGATACCAATGCCGTCGAGGCACAGGATGGCTTATATGCCGGTGCTCTTAACTATGAACTCAGTACTACAATGGGGAATGATTATGTTTTCTATACAAAAGAATTCCAGCCTCTTCTGGATATGAGCGATCCTAATCTTAGGCTTGAAATGTATCTTAAAATACCAAACGACCCGGCACTGTATTCACAGATATGGTTAATCGATGGTAACGATAATTTCAGAGAGGTTCATCTTAACAATGGCGATGGGCAGTGGCATAGGGTTAGCTTTGATTACCACGCCTGGATGGATTACGGCAGCAACCCGAATATGTCCAAAATTAAATATATTCGATTTAGGTCTCTTGGCGACCTTCCACCTAATCTTTACACGAAAAATACAATCTATCTTGATAAAATGCAGTTGAATCCCGTGGATCCTGCCACTCGGTTTATCATCGAAGATTTCGAAGATGTTTCAGATTGGGGCATTACGGTAGGTGGAAATGCACTCGGAGGTTCACTTGCAACGAGTATCTCAGAGGCGCAGGTTGGCAGTTACGCAGGAGCTTTTGGTTTTCATCATAGTGTTAAGAAGACTTTTGACACAGTTTTGTATACAAAATACATAAGTCTTAATCTTGTCGGCGCAGAGTCAATTGATATGCATTATAAGATCCCGAATAATATAAGCGAGGCATGCCAGATGCAAATACTTGATAGAAGCAACAGGTATATGATGTACTCTTTCCCTGAAGGCGACGATCAGTGGCATACGCTGTCTCTAAAAATACCCGATGATTTTGGTGTCGGTGCGGGCGGCATGCCCGATTTGTCAGATATTTGGGCAGTGTATTTCTGGTCGGATGGAACTTTGGTTGTGAATCCGATGGGTGGCGCAATCGAGACCACAGGTACTTTTTATATTGACCAAATTGTTGCCAATATTTGCCTGGCATCTCATGACAGTAACGGTGATTGTTTCATCGACTTTATTGATTTTGCTGATTTAGGATTGCAATGGATGCAAACAGGTACAGGTTTGTCACATGATGTTAATACAGATGAAAAAGTCAATATGACAGATATGGATGAGTTTGCCAGTCAGTGGTTACAGTGCGGCTGGACCAATGTGGAGAAATGTTACTAATGTGTTTTAGAGTACCTAATAAAATGATTGTTATTGCCAGTGGAGCAAAGCGATATTATTCCGGCCCAATGCCTGGGTTGCCGTGTCGCTTTGCTCCTCGCAATTGTATTTTAACAGGAGACAATATGACTATTGGACGAAAAGGGCAAAATAACATAACAGCTTTTACGTTGGTAGAGCTTCTTGTGGTAATCGCCATTATCGCCTTGCTGCTTTCCATCTTGATGCCGGCTTTGAAGAAGGCCAGAGAACAAGCTAAAACTGTTATTTGCGCAGCGAATGTTCATAACATCGGACTGGCTTTATTTTTATATACGAACAGCAACAAAGATACTTTTCCACCAAAGTGGAGTTGGTCAGCACCGGTTCAAGACCCTTTCCAGATAACCTTGTTCAAATACCTGGGCAACACGGCAGGGGCATTTAAGTGTCCGGCGGCAATAGGCCCCATATATTCTATGTGGGAGAGTGAAGATGGACCACCAACACCTTTCTGGACGAGCTATGGCATTAATACGGCCATTAATAATGTTAAAGTTCAGGATGTTAAACGTCCAAGTAGTGTAATTGTAATAGCTGATACAATGTTGGCGGCTACCTGGTTTCCGAAAATACAGGCCCGTACGGCCGGGGATTTAAATGTGTGGGGACCATATTGGATGCCGGCTTTTAAGGCATCTGTGATTGCCGATTGGCATTATGGTAGTGCCAACATCCTTTTCGCAGATCAAAGTGCTTCAAGGCATCCATCCAAAGAGCAATATCCAGGCGAACGTCTTTACGAAGGCTGGTGGCCAAAAGGCCGCCGATAGTGAATTAAGCAAATCACTTGAGTGTATTATATTCCGTGTTAATGGAGAATACTTATCGATGTTTAAAAAAAGTTTTTATGAACTGGTCATTATTTTGATAGTGGTTTTGTCACTGCCGAATCTTTCCATCGCGTATAATTTTGATCTTGTACGGGATGGTTACATCGACTTTGCTGATATACGTCTTTTTGCTGATAGATGGCTCGATAATAACTGTTTTCCGGATAATTGCGGCGGTGCCGATTTCAACGGGCAAAACGGCGTTGATTTTGCCGACTTTGCGATGTTTGCGGCAAACTGGCATCAGCCTGGTGCCGTTCCGAAAGTTGTCGGTGAGACTAATGTACCTTTGCCAATTACGGAAAATATTCCGGCTGTCTGGCAATCCAGCGGAGACTTAACTTTGCTCAAGTCCGGTACAACATGGATGGGGCAGGATGTGCTGGAGATAAACTATCGCGTGCAGTCCGGCTCGGCCAGTATAATTTATACATTACCTTCTAATCATCTTGCTTCTGAAAGACTACGGTTTTGGCTTAAAGGGGATAGCTCGGGTAACACCTTAAGTATATCCTGCTATCTTTCTTCAGACCTTGCCTGGCTTCCACAAACAGATATTGTTCTTAACTTCAATGGTTGGCGACATTTTGAAATACCGGCGAGCAATCCTATTTATCTTTATTACAATACTGTAACCCAGTTTCGTTTTGTGCTTGGAGGTCCGAGCTCTTCGAGCCAGCGTCAATTGTTGATGAGTAATATGGAACTGGTTAGTCCTGAATTGATAAAAGCTCCGTTACCGTATAAAGATATTCCATCGCCTGCTTTCGACACCTGGGGCGGACCAAGTCAGGATCAAATAATAGCCAGCGTACCGGTAGGCACGACTATACACATCGCCCCTATCAACTTCTTTGGATGGGGAAGCACCGTAGCTGAAAGATGCGGCTATGCCACACAGGCCGTTAAATGGGTCAATGATGCAGGTCTCACACCTGCTATTCAATTCTACAATTATCCTGGTGATTGGATGGATACACACCTCGATATGATGGTCAAGAATCAAGACGGCCAATATCAAATTGGCGACGGCGGAGCATTTACTTCTCCCTGGAATCCCAACGCCAGGGCGTTATGGCGGCAGCATATTATCGATTCTCTGAATTATATGAAGGCCAACAATCGGCTGCAATATGTGAAAGTGGTTCAGATAAGTCCGGGTGTGGAGGGTGAGGTTAGCTATGAGTGGGGCAATGTCTGGGCATTTGATGATTATGCTATTGCAGCATACAGAGACTATTTACGGACATTGTATAACAATGACATTACACAATTAAATGTGGATTGGAATTCCAGTCACACGAGTTTTGATAACCTTATACCGCCCGGCGAATGGTATCCAGACCGAGCTCACTGGGTATTCACCGATTTTTATCGGCTAAGCATGCTGGAAAACTACATTTTTATGGCTAATGCGGTTAAAGAAGTATTTACCCCTGATTATTGGCTGTGTATGGTCCATACCATTCCGTCATATCCGATGCGGTTTTATTCGGCTCGCTATTCACTGTTCTATGCGGAGAATATGGCTCGGCTGGGAACGCTTGATTATGCTCAAATTGCAGCTCTGGATTGGCAGCATAAAGAAGATGTGAATTATTTGCAAAGCAAAGGGTTAACGGTAATTGGTGAAAAAGACATAGTTCCCACCGAAGAGAGTCTCATATGGACTTTTAACCAGGCGAAAAAATATGGGATGGATGGTGTTTTTGTCGGCATTATGGAGCCGCTTTCCTCTGGTGGACAGCTTACATCACTTGGTATTCGTTGTCAGCAATTGATCCAAGATTTCATCAATCCGCCGCCGACATCATCGACAGTACTTGAGAATTTTGCTGACGTTTCGGAATGGGTAGTCTGGTCAGGTGCCGGTGCGGGTTCACCGACTATAGCGACTGATGGCAACGTAGGGTCTCTCAACTATGACCATCCAGCAGTACAAGGGTTTGATTACACCCAGTTTGGACTCTATTACCCCGTTGCGGCGGACTGGAGCGCGTACACCGGGATGGTGCTTAAAGGCATCACCATGCCGGCTGACCCTGATATAGAGTTCTCGGTGAGGATTCACTCCGGAAGTTGGGCTTATCTTATGGAGTATCAATTTACATTTCCATTGGTAGGCACCGGCTTGGATGGTACTGGCGTAGCTCCGAATAATTTTGTTGACTACAGCGAGGGCGACTTTGATATGTCGCACATTGACTTTTTTAGCCTGAGAACAGTTGGCGATGCCACTCCAAATGCAGCATCAGGCTCGATTACGATTGATGACATAGTTTTGGTGTCTTATTAAGAGTGTGATATCGCTTTGTGCCTAATGGGATTATCCTCTGCGATGGTTCCAGGATATTATTGATGAATCAACAGACAAAAGGACAATAAATGATTGAGTCTCCCAATTTAATGCAAGTTGGAAACAGGACAGTCCATATTGTTGCCACGCAACATTTTGATATTCTGTGGCGCAGGCCGCTGGCCTATTATCGTCAGGTTCAGACAAAAGTTATTAAGCACGTATTGAAGATAATAGATGAATATCCGGAGTTTCGTTTTGTCTTTCATCAGGCCAATGTTCTGCGATATTTCGTTAAAAACCATCCGAAAGAAGCAGAAATTTTGCGACAGCGTGTCAGACAGGGAGCTATCGAGATTGCAGGCGGAATGGAAACTATTCCGGATACAAATATGGTTTCCGGTGAGTCTTTGGTAAGAAACATAGTGTACGGCAAGCAATGGATTCATAGTTACTTTGGTATCGAACCTGCGGTGGGTTCTTTGCTGGATTGCTTTGGCTCCAGCGCCCAGCTTCCGCAGATATTTGCCGGTACCGGTCATCAGACCTTGTTGGCCGGCCGTATGCCGGGGGCAGAGTTTTCTGATTCGGCGGCACCAGCAGCTTTTTTGTGGCGGGGTTTGGATGGAACAATAATTAAAGGGATTAATATCGCTTTTGATATAATCCACGAAAAAATGATAGGGGGCTGGTATGGCTGGGGAATTTTAGAGGGAGTTGATGACGAGCTTTATGAAATTGCCGGGCATGATGAACAGGGTTTTATCAGAGATATTCGTGGCGGGCTTGGCAATCTGATATCGAATCCCAAGAGCGGGAAAACCATACTGGCGGTGCTGAGCGGCGAAGAGCATCTTCCAAGGAAAGAATTGGTGCCGGCAATCCACAGATTTGCACAGGATAAAGACCATATCATTAAACTCAGCACTTTTGATAAATTTATTAACGATATGGATTGGAATAACGGTATAGACTACTTGGAAGGAGAATATAACGTTGAATTTACCGGTTGTTATACCACGCGAATAGAACTCAAACAGCAAAATCAATGTGCAGAAACTGCCCTCTACAACGCAGAGTATTTGCTTTCGATGATGATGTTACTGAACCATGACCGCTATAATCCGGAGTTGCTGAAGAACGAGTGGAGAAGCCTTTTTGTCGGACAATTCCATGATTCTATTTGCGGCTGTCATATTGACGAAAACTACCACCATATTGTAGCCGCCTTTGACAAGACCAGAAACAACGCAGAGTCTCAAATTGCAGAAAGTATGGATAAGATTAATGAGGTGTCTGGCGGAGACTCTAAGGGAAGGCTTGTTTGGGTAGTCAATACCTTGCCATTTGCGAGAAAAGACATTGTTCGTATAAAGTGTGATGAGGAATGTGTTCATAATGCAAGCGATAGAGCAGTTGCTTGTCAGAGAGACGGAGATGATTTGGTTCTTGTTACAACATTGCCTTCTGGTGGAGGTTCAGTATATACGATCAGCCAGGAACACGAATTACCTATTAGTCATACACCTAAATCTTCATCTGATAGAATACAAGTCGGTCGTTATCTGATCAGTGAAAGTGATCGTGGGCTCCATGTGGTAGATTGTAAATTGGATCGTACCGTTTTCACGGAGGGTGAAATAACCCCGCAAATTGTTTTGAAAGAGGATGTGGGTACATTGTGGACGGAAGAATTTACTGGATTGGAGTGGAGAGAAAAGGCTGGTCGTTCAAAACGTGAAAGTTTTGATATTGGCGATGTATTTGCAAAAATCAGATACATAGGGCAAGTATCACCTAAAGAGGTGTCGTGGGATGGCTTTGAGGGACTTAACTGGCAAAAAACAGTATATATTTATAAAGACATTGATAGGATTGATGTGCATATTGACCTCGATTTTAGTGGTCGGGCAACCGAAGTGAGTTTGTTGTTCCCGATCAATGTGAATGCAGCCAGTTCCCAATGTCGTTACGAGATTCCTTTTGGTTCTGTTGTCCGAGAGCCCTACTCCAAGGATTGCTACAAATATGGTCGTGGGAATTGGCCTGCTCTTTCATGGTGCGATTATTGTGATGAACATTTCGGCGTTACTTTGGTACATACCGGTACGCCAGGATGTGTGGCAAAAGAAGGGAAGATTTCATTTTCTGTGCTTCGTAGTGCGCCGTCATTTAAAAAACCATTTTTTCCAACAAAACCTGAACCTCTAAGCTTTGATAATGGAAAGCACCATTTCGAGTTTGCTATAATTCCTCACAAAATTGAAGATCAAACTTGGCTGAGAGAAGCCAAGTCCTTTATTGTGCGGCCCGTAACAGGTTTGTCTGGTGGCACTATTGCAGCGCCATTTGTGGATACAGCACTGATAAGTATAGATAAACCCAATGTGGTTTTGTCTGCATTCAAACCGGCTGAGAATGGTCATGGGCTGATTATTCGTATTTATGAAATATTTGGACAACGATGTCAGACTTCAATAAAAATAGCTTGTGATATACATTGTGCAATTGAAACCTCACTCGACGAAATACAAGATGGAGAATCCATCTATTTAGATGAAATCACATTAAAACCTTTTGAAGTTAAGACCATAAGATTGCTCTTAATGTAATGTTTTTTAGTAAACTGGTTTTATTCATATGGATATTGCGCATGTATTCTGTGCCTTGATTTACCACAAAATCATTTTGAAAAAGGAATGACAGGATGAAAGAAATACGTTTACTTATTACTTGTGTGCTGCTGTTTGTCGGAATTTCCAAAGGTTTGGCTGGTCAGGAAAAACCTGCTATTTTGGTACTGGGCTCCGCTTATAGTGATCCAATGGGAACTGGTGGAAGTTGTCTTATTGATCCTGTTCTGGAAGAAAAACTAAAGAAAAATGGCTACAGAGTAGCAAGCACCTACTACTCTGATTTGACTGAAGATGTTATTAGAAAGTTCAATATTGTAATACTGTTACAAGAAGCAATCTATGATCAGGCAAATACCACGAGCTATGATGTCTTTATTGAGAAGCTACCGATTATAAACAGGTTTCTTAAAGATGGCGGCGGAGTAATGGTCTTCTTTGATGAGCGGCATTATTCTCTGGACTGCAATTATTCAATCAACAAGTTTTTGGAGCCGCTTGATATCAAGGTCTCAGCCGAGCCATTCAATGATTCCAACAAAGAGAACTATCATGTTTTTGAATTGATACCAGAATTTGGAGCTTTTAGAACTACTGATATTCTCGAACATCCTGCAACCAAAGGGGTAAAAGAATGGTGGTATCCAATAATAACGAGGGCGATTCATCCGGGAAAGAACTGGCAGGTTATAATTAACGCCCCCCAAACCGCACATACAAGCCAGACATATAAACAGTCACCTCCTCTTGTCGCTGTCAGTGAATCCGGCAAAGGGCGGATTGCACTTTTTACAGGCCATTCCAGCTTTTATGTGCTTAATGGTTATCATCGTACCTATGAATATGGCTGGATGTTTAACTCTGGTGATGGCAACAGGCTTTTCGAGAATCTTTATATGTGGCTTAGTGAGCCCTCAATAAAAGATTCATCTTTCGGTGGTTACGCGGGTGAAAAAATGCCTGAACCTAAAGTGGTTTCCGGTTCTAAAATAGAAGAATATCACTTGCTCAAGAATGCCAAAGCAATGCCTGGGATAATGGGCGTATATACAACATACAGTGGTGGTATGTATACCGTACAGGATTTCGCCAAGGAGGCCCGGCAGCTCGGGTTAAAATATATTGCAATCACAGATAAAATAACGACAAAAGACGACTGGGAAAAATTAAAAACAGATTGTGAACAGGCAAGTGATGAAGATTTTGTAGTATTACCAGGCGTAGAATTCAACACATCGTGGCGAGAAGGTAAAGAAGGCCTTAAAGGGTTCGCAGTTAATATAGACAAATGGCCTCCAACGTATGGGAATGACTTTATTTCAGTTGAACTGAGAACTGGTGAAAAGCACGGGCCTATTGTGATAGTCGCCAATCCCCAAAAAAATGCGTTGCCACCTTGGAATCATGGTGGTTTTCATGCTCTTGAAATAGCAAGTTTCAATGGTAATGAACAGTTCACCGGGGCAATAGATTGGTACCGCTGGCTTCAGGCAATATCGCCTTCTCCAGGATGGTACCCTGTTGTGAGTCATCGAATCTGGAATTTGCAACAATTGGAAGAGACCGCAAAGAGCGGATTCAAAAATTACCTCTATGCCGAAACAGTGCCAGCGATACGACATGCACCAATAGAAGGGCTGACACCTGGATTTGTATCGAATGGTCCTGTTATCGAGCGATTTAGGACAGAAACGCTTATGCGTGATCTCTGGGAATGTTATTATCTCTGGCAAACAGATGACATCTGCAAGATAGATATCAAAATTTCTGGTCCCTCGAAAATAACCGAAGTTATTCTAAAGTCTGGCTGGGACATTATTCGACATTTTCGTCCCAATGCTACCTCTTTCAAAGAATTGGTAAAAGTACCAATGCACCAAGACGGGTCCTTTTACTTGGAGGTGATGGATGAGCAGGGCAGGGTTGCCTATTCATATACTATTCCAACAAGAAATCTGAATTATTGGAATCATATCGGTACAGATGCAATGAATGACTATCATAACCCCGTAATGCCGGATAAAGATGGTGATATTATCTATAAAGGCGAAAGGTATGGGTATGGGGGACTAGTGACATTGGGTTATGGGTGGGGAAACTACATTCGTTTTTACCATCCTGTACCGGTATCGGCCTTCCACCCGCGAGGATACGAAACAGGGCAGATACCAGCAGGTTTGGCCGATACACGCACCTATCCAAAAATCTGGGCATCTAAACCTGAGAAGGTTCTTGATGTTTTTGAATATCCAAAGATTCCCTCGGCTGAAACCAGTGAACTTGATTTAGCTTTGACTCAGAGGGAGTCTCGTCTATCAAGCAGGGATGTGGCACTCGTGCATGAAAAAGTTGACTATGTCAGTGATAGTGGAATGGCCAGGCCAACAAAGTATATTAATAGCGATACCGATATAACCCTGTATCGATATGATTATCGCCCTTTCGGTTATATTATTATGCAGGTCGATACCAGTTTTGCAGTCAAGACCCTTGAGTTTGAGGCACTAAGCCTTCAAAAAAGACATGGTTTGGAAATCGGACTTTTGGCCTTGACCTACAAAACCAACAAATACTTCAAAGAAATCACATATATCGATCCAAACAATAAAGTCATTACCGAACCAATAGACTTGACCAAAGCGGGAACTGTAAAAGTTTTCAAGATTGGCAAAGGCGGATATTTTACCATGTCTCCTGATCCGTTTGGACAAGTGGGATTGTTTGCTCTTGACGGTAATTACGATATTGAGATTCAGGGCGGACCGACACCCGTTGTCTGGATTGGTTATGATTTGGATGGTGAATCAATTCTTAATGGCCGTAAGTTCGAGGGACATTTTATTGTCATGGAAGAGGGCGGTGGGCAAGGTCCGCAGATATGTGAAAAGCTCCATGATATCTGGGGACTGGATGGCAAATGCAGCTATGTTCCTGAAGTGATAACTGGATCACTTAAGAAAGCATTATATACCGTTGATATGACAGCACAAGATTATGCTATTGTAGCACAATTTAAAGAAATAGCGGAGTTACCCAATGGAATTCTGCCGCTCAAAATTGAAGGTGTGAATTCAAATTGGACAGTAGCTTCGATCAATAATGATAAGTATTATCCAGCTGCGAGTTCGGGCAATGCCATGTATGCAGCGATTGAAACTCCTTTGTCAGGCAGGTATTTTATGGGTAATCCTGTAATAGCTGACAATAATGAAGTAAGAATCGAAATTTTGAAGTATGGTCATGATGAAGTGGTTGCAACTGTTCATAACCCCACAAAATCAATGATAACTTCTGAAATATCAGCAAGTAAGTTTGTACCAAAGCCATTCAATTTACATCGGCTAATTACTCTCAAACCCGGAGATACCATTGAAATCTCTGGCAAATTTTATAGTGAATAAACACATGATGAAGCTATGCTGCTCAAGTTCAAAAATCAACCTGATATCCTTGATATGTTTATTATGGGGATTATTGGATACAAGAGGCCCGCCGAAGATTCTTATTTGATTTGCAACCTATATAATTAAGGTTGTAAATTGATAATTTAAGAAGTGGTATTTGATACTGGGTATGTTGCCCATATATACACAAACCGTTAACAATAACAACAGAGTTTATCAACCTCGACAGACTATTTGATAGAGGTGTATTATGACTATAGAAATAAAACATTATAACTTGATCACGTATCTGATAATAGCTTGTATCGTACTGCTGTCAGGCATGACTCGAGGAGCAGATACGTATGATGCGGCTTACGTCGTTGACAATCTCAGTAGTAGTAACATTTCTATAACAGGCTCTCCCTACAGCATGATAAAAGCTTGGTACAAAAGTCGCTACGGAACCAGCTATTGGATGGACGATGTTACAATCAACTCATTTGCCACAGTTGACGACAAGTTCACACTGTACTTTGACCATGCCGTAGGCGATTGTACCAAGGTAAAGATCACCAGTTGGACTTGGCATCCTCATTATGTTGCATTAACTTGGAGCGACGGTACCGATTCAATTACAGGGCGACTGACCGTCATTGATAATACCGTGGTGCTTAAACTCGATGCAACTAATAAGGATGTCCTGATAGTAGTATCGGTGAATAATACAGGAGTTGACTCTGGTGGTATAAGTATTAACCGTCCGGCATATGGGCATTTTCATATTCAAGAAGATTATAGTAGTACCTATGCCCGGGTGGGGAGCTATATTGATGTCGCATTTAGTAATACTTATTATACTTCAGAATCGGTAGACATCAATGGCACTCCGTCATCCACAATCGCTGCACAACTGACTGGTGCCACTACTAATCTGAACGGCACTTCTACAAGCTATCTAGTACCCACAGGCGATTACGGAATAGTAGCAGCGAACTATAATAGCGGATGGAGTTCAGCTCTTACTGTCAGCATCTCGTATTCTGCCTCCAGCTTTGCTGATGCTGAGGGCCGGCAGTGTACTGACTACACTACAGCAGAGTCAAATTCCCGTGCAAAGTGGATTACCTATATGGACAAGACACCTCACATAGAACCCTACACTGGGAACACCATGTACTGGAAAAGCTGGGCTTTACTGGCTATTAATGGAGAAGATCATACAACCAATATGGCTGCGAACAAATATGACTTCGTAGACTCGTACGGATATGTTACATTTGACTATTTGGGTCGTCAGGTCATAGGTACCCATAAAAGCATAACTGCCGGATCACCGGCTTATCCAAGGTATTGGCACTTCGACAACATATGGGCTCCCGCCACACTTGCGTATTCCGACCAGACAGATGTGCTTAAATCTATGTTTAAAGGAAATTTTGACATCAAAGACCAACTTGGTGATGTAACAGACACTTGGATGGAGGCCAAGGATAACTACTGGGATAATTATCAAAATTGTTACTTCGGCGACATGCTTGATTTGGCTTATAGTATGACGGGTGATTCTTACTATCAAAACAAGGCTATGTTGGTGAATATTAAGAATCAGCAGTTCACCAAATATAAGAGTGCCTCCTACAGTCAACTTTTCACGTACCCGTTAACCAGTGGCTGGGAGCCGACACGGTTATCCTGCTGGCGGACCGGACCTACCGCGAGTTTGTTAGGGTTTCTTGCGGAGATGGATCCAAATTATCAGAACGACTATAATAGCCTTCTAAGTTCGATGAGTTATTTTTGGTATACAGGCGGGACATGCCCTTATGACTACTATGACCGGTCTACCAATGGCAGTTGGTATTGGCTGGACTATCAGATGTACTCTGCGCAGTCGATTTTTTATAATCCGTCTTTAAACTATGGTGGCACCGTTGCAAGGCCGGCCACACAGCATTGGGTAGAGGCACCCATGACAATAGCATTATTAACTCTGCATAATGAGTTGGAAAAGGCAGATGCTTTTAGAAGAGATGTATTTAATGTTTCAGATTATTTCCCTGAGGGCATTAATTCCGAAGGTAGCCCAAGTGGTAATGAATGTGTGTTGCACTGTAGCTATGTAGCGCATAATGAAATATTAGCCAAGATAGGGATGATTCCATACTCTAAAAATGGTTATGATGGTTTTGTCATTGCTCCCAATGTCACAGACATAACCGCAGTGTCAAGAGTACATTTTCCTGAGGCAGACAATGCGGTTATCCAAATAAACTATCATGAGTCTGGCAAATATGGTGATATCTATAAGGATGGCTCGGTAGTTGTAAATTCGACGAAAAGGAATTTCATTCCATTTACCTCTTTCAGTGGCAATGTTGTCGATGATATGGAGAGTGTCGGCGATTGGACCATTGGTGTAGGCGGCGGTGCAATTGGTGGTTCCATGAGTACAGATACCAGTGACAAACGGCAAGGGGATAAAAGTGGTGTACTGAGCTATCAGCATAGCACGGCAACAAGCAATGACTTTGTCAATTATAGTAAAAGTGTTACGCTGGACATAAACAGCAAAAATCTTGATTTCTGGTTAAAACAGCCTAACGACACTAATGCTTACCTGATTCTCAGAGTTTATGACTCTGGTAGTGGATGGGCGGAGTACAATTTTCCTGAAGGAAATGACAAATGGACATATTATAGTTTGAAGAACACAGACTTCTACGATTGGGGATCAGGAATAAATTTTGCTAATGTCCAAACTGTACGGTTCCATTCTAATGGAGATACTTCCGCCACCGCAACGTCAAGTCACTACCATGTTGATTTTATGTCGATACCAAACATTATTGATGTCTACTGCAGCAATGCGGCTGTTGATCCCATGGATAGAGTAACTGCCTGGATCACCACCGTAGGATATGGAGCAACTGGTGGCTTTATGAGCACAGATGCCAGTGACAAACAGGAAGGTACCGCCAGTGCGGTTCTTAACTATCAACATAGTACGGCCACAGGTTTCGACTATATCTTTTATTCCAGAAATATAAATAAATTGGCAATTTCAGAATTCAAGACATTGGATTTCTGGTTGAAAGAACCTAATGATCCATATGCTGTGTTGCAACTTCGTATTTACGATTCGGGTAGCGGATGGGCAGAATATACTGTCCCTGAGGGAAACGGTACATGGACACAGTACAATTTGAAGAAGGCAGACTTCTATGACTGGGGTTCAGGGATGAACTACTCTGATGTAGTAAAAGTGGAAATCCGATCGTTAGGAGATACTTGGAATGTAGCCACATCGAATCATTACCATATTGATTTCATGACAACTCCCAACATTATTGACGATATGGATAGTGTGTATGCTTGGGGTGCTAGTAAAGGTAGCGGAGCAACCAGTTGTTCTATAATCACAGACATCAACGATAAAAAAGAAGGCACTGCCAGTGCTGTCTTGAATTATCAACATAGTACAGCCACAGGTTTCGATTATATCAATTACAGTCTTGCAACACGTGTGAACCTGCAAGGCAAAAAGCTTGAGTTTTGGTTGAAACAGCCTAATGATACTAATACGTCTCTGGCTGTTCGACTTTATGACGGTGGTAGTGGATGGGCGGAGTACAATTTTCCTGAAGGAACAGACGCATGGGTACATTACAGTCTGCAGAATTCGAACTTTAATGCTTATGGTATAGATTACTCTGATATCCACACCATACGGTTCTATTCTAACGGAGATGTCTCTTCAACCGCGACAACGAATCATTACCATCTTGATTTCTTAGAAGTGAAATAATACGGTTCTATCATAGATAAGCCCACTTCTTTCATCTTGAGGGGTGGGCTTATTGGTATCTTGGGTTAGGTATTGTCGCCGTCGATAATCTTCGCATGGAAGCTCATTCCTGAAACCCAAGGCAGAACACTCTCGAAGATATTGAGAGATTGTTGTATTGTAGAGTTTAAGGAGCATATCAGAAGTTGTAAGATGCAAACAGGAAATAGAAAAATATGGTAAAAATACATTAACTCTGGCAAGTTTTTAGGTGAATGACCAGGTGAAAGGATAGCGAAAAATGAAAACAATCTCAACATGGTGGGTTATTGTCATCAGTTGTTTTTTTAGCACCACTTTGATTCCTAGGTTACTCAATGCGCAGGAACATATAACTCTTAACGGTTTTAAAATGGGTATTGACGCAAATAACGGAGCGATTCTGAGCCTCTCTTATCCGGCCACAGGTGTAATCCTTGAAACAACACCGGATAAAGCCGGTTTATTGGATGTTGCATACCCTGTTGAACAATTTGCTCCCATGCGTCTTGCCTCTCGTTTTTCACAGGCACAGCTCATTCGAGAGCCAAATAGCATGACAATTATATATAACTGTCTTGGCCCCAGTCGTCCCAACTTCGGTTTACCTGCCGGTAAAGTTACTGCTAAAATTACTATTAAATCTGCTCCTGATGGCAAATCGGTCATCCTGTCTTGTCGGATTGAAAATTCTTCAGTGGCACCTATCCCTCAAATCATGTTTCCCGACCTGTGGGGTTTCAAGCCCTTTGATGGTAAAGAACAGACGCAACTGCGTCTGACGCGAGGCGTGGAAAGACCGTTTTTGGGGCCTATTGGCCCTACTCAAGCTATGCCTACAATGCCCCTTTTTTTTTGTGATCGAGGCTGTAAAGACTATCCGTCTGCTGGCTATTATGGTATGAACGCCTTGCGTTGGATAGATTTTGGAAGTCTTAAAGGCGGCCTTAGCATATTCCAACGAAACTGGGGCACGTATGACGTCCCTATTCTTCGCACGCAGCGGAAAGAAGCAGATCTGATGAGTCTGCGACTACTTTGGGAGCACAAGACCACAATTGAACCGAATCAGAGTTGGGAAAGCGGAGAATTCTGGCTCACCCCGCACCGCGGCGGCTGGGCAAAAGGTATCGAAGTTTTCCGGGATTATGTCGAGCAAGTTAACCCTCCTCATGAATTGCCTAAACATATTAGAGATGGTTTGGGATACCAGACTATCTGGATGCTCCAGGCGGTAGAGACGGATCCGAACGAGGATGCTTTCAGATTTTCCGATATTCCCAGAGTTGCAAAAGATGCGGCAGAACATGGAATTGACGAACTTCAACTCTGGGGCTACTGCAACTATGCTACACTGCCTATCACAGTGCGCTCTGAACTCGGCACCAAAGAGGAACTTGCGAATGAAATTTACAAGGCCAGACAAATTGGTGTTAATGTGGGACTCTTTAACAGTATTCAGGCAGTGCGCAATAAATATGCCAAGCGATATAATGTGGCAACCGGTACGGCACTGTGGACCTACCACCCTGAATTCATACCTAATTTCAACCCTTCTTATTCCAAAGCCTTTGACTGTGCCATTATAAGCAGTGAAAACAAGGTGTGGCAAAAAGATGTTGAAACTACACTCATTGACATGATTGATAGCGGTATGCCTTCGATTGGCTGGGATGTATTTGATTCGAACGCAAATTGCAATGGTAAATCGGAACTGATAACTCTGATTAGCAAGATTCGTGAGCATGCTCGCGAAAAAGACCCCCAATCCACATTTGCAGGCGAGCCATATTTACCCGGGGGCCTTGAAAGAGATGGTGTTGTTCTTGACTATACCTGGTGCTGGGTGGATTATGTTGAGGCCGGACCTATAATGAATGTCTTGCGTGCGCCCCGTTTAAATTGTATCGTACAAGACTCGCCGCTGATGATCAAGAAGGCTTTCTGCGACGGTCTTTATCTGAATTTAGTGCCAAAAAAACCAGATATGCCCAACGGAACGGCACTAATCAGCGATTTTCCCCAGCTTTCACGTACTGTTAAGGAAATGGCCGCATTACGCAAACAGTTTCTGCCCTATTTTACCGAAGGTATTGTATTGGGCAATTCAGTACTATGTGAACCCGTCCCGGTGTTTGTGTCCGCACATCAGTTTGGCAGCAAATTACTGATAATCTGCCTCAATGATACGTCCGTGACACAGAAATCGAAAATTACCTGTGATCTCACTTTATGGCTTCCGGAAGCACGAAAATACGCAGTGAAGTCTTATAATACAGCGGGTAAACTTTTGAAGACTTCAACATGGAGCAAAAGCACGCAATGGGCCGACAATACATCTAAATTGGAGCCGCTTGAGCTGGAGTTTTTTGAAATATATCCGACAGAATGAAACCATCCAAAGCGTTAGAAAGATAAACATTAAACCCCAAGTAGTGACATCTGCAGATATTTGAGTAAGGAGTGTTAAAATGAAAAAAGTGAGAAAATATGAAAGGATGTATTAAAATGCGCATTTATAGTCTAACATTGTTTACTATTGTAGGAATGTTATTGTTTACGATGAGCAGTTCTGCCCAGGATAATTTTGTTTTTGATATAGTGACAGATGGAAAGCCGAAGGCCGTCATAATTGTTGGCAAAGAAGCTTCATGGATTGACAATCATTCTGCAGAGCAACTGCAGCACTATATTCAAAAAATGAGCGGCGTGACAGTGACTATTGCCAAGGAGGGTACTGCTAATGCAACGCGGTGGAAGAATTATATCCTAATCGGCAGAGCTGAGAGTAACGCCCTCGTAAGGAAACTAGTCCAAGGCGGCATGGTTAGGCTTTCCTCAGACTATCCCGGCCTTGACGGGTTCATTGTCAAGCAGGTGCAATCAGATGGAAATGATTGCCTTGTTCTGGGAGGCAGCGTGGACAGGGGGACTCTTTATGCAACATATGACTTCCTTGAAAGATTTTGTGGAGTAGGATTCTTTCAGGATGGAGAACGTATCCCAAAAGCACAGGATATTTCAATTAAGAATGCCAATGTAACACAAAGGCCTTTCTTTGAGGATCGAAGTCATTCTTGTTGGAATGCTCACTGGATACTTCCACGATATTCGAGCCGTTTCTGGAAACTGGATGATTTTAAGAATTATTTTGATTGGATGGCAAAGCATAAACTCAATATGACCTGGTTCGATATGTCCACCTATCGAGAGTTTACAGGATCGGCTTTTGAAAAGGCGTTCCCAGAAGTTGGTCCACCTGTAGAAAAGCCATTGTTTCAATTTAACATGTTCGGGAGCAAGTTAGTACCTCGTATGTTTGCACTGGGCTTTTGCTTTGGCTGGGCGTGGCCTGATGAATATCGGGACAATCTCACCCGCGAGGCTTTCTTGTACGGAAGAAACCTCGGAATCCGAATTGCGTACCAGTTTATAGAAGGTGATGTAACTCCTGGATTTCAAAAGGTACATCCGGAAATCAAGTACGTAGGAGGGCCGCCTGAACAGTATTGGGAACTGCATCAAGTAACTCCGGATGACCCCTGTTTTAAGAATGTTACGAAGAAATATGTCGAAAGTGTTATAAACCTGTTCGGCACAGATCATATTTATGACTGCACGCCATTTGTGGAATCAGCAGCACCGGTAGATGAGAAGATCAGGACAGCACTTGAGGTTTATGATGTTTTGCAGGAAGTTGATCCGTGTTCTACCTATCGAATGTCTTCGTATGGTCTTATGATAGGGATGGATAGTAATGATGCTAAAAAATACGTTAAGGCCATGCCGAAAAATAATTTTATTTTTATTGACCAAAGGTCTGTTGAAGAAAAATACTATGAAAAGTACGATAGTTTTTACGGTCACACCTGGATTGCTGGTCTCATGCACAATTATGTGCCTTGGGACGAGATGCATGGCAATCTGCCTAATCTCATTTCGGTACCCAAAGAGCTGGTTGCCAAAAAAGACACAGCAAAGAATTGTCGTGGATTTACTATTATGAGCGAGTCAAACGGCCATAACGTTATGTTCTTTGACCTTTATACGAGGATGGCGTGGGATCCTGCTCATGTCGAATTTGCAGGTTTTATCAAGGATTACTGTAATCGCAGATATGGCGCCGGCTCAGTGGAGAATATGGTAAAATGCTACGAGAAGCTCGTAAGCGTTTTATACAAAGACAACAATCTGAATGAGAATATCTATCAGAGGATTCTTGGCCTTGCCGACCCTATTCATATCTTGGCCTTCAACGACAATCCGACAGGCTTTGCCTTCAGGATTCTTACCGATGAAGAGATAAAAACATTACAAGACGCAATACGCTATGCATGGCTCGAAAAGGACAGGCAGCAAAACAATGTATTGTACGAGAAGTTTATGGTCGAATTGACACACAATTATCTGATTCACGAATTCAATCGTGGCTGTGTAAAAATGGCAAATGCCTTCAAGAATAAGGACATGGATGAGTTTGACAAAGAGTCCTTCCGGCTAACGGGCATACTTCAGAAGATTGACGATCTTCTTTCAACTCAGCCTGACTTGTCCATATTGAATATGATCCGAGAAGTTATGAAGGTTCCCGGAACCAATCGCTTCACGCCCTTGATGATAAGAAATGCTCACTTCAACGAAGGATATGCCTCGGTGGCGTGTTATGAAGTTGCCCACTATCTTTACCGGCCAATTTGGACGGAATACCTGAAAATGGCCAGATACAGATTGGCAAAAGGTGAGCAGATGGGCCAAGAAGACTGGGTACCTCAGATGAATATGATGTTGAAGGATTTTCTTGTAGCTGAGGATATGGAGGAGCCTTTCAAATATCAGGGCAGTTATATAGACGCGATGTCCGCCGCTTGTGCTGGAATCGAAGGCTGGAGTGAGAAAGGCCGGTGAAACAATTGAAATCTCTGGCACTAGTAAATAACCGTATGGGATATCGGCGAATTCAAGATAAAGCAAGAAAGCATGCATTTGGAGATGCTGATACTTACGGTATAGCCTAAAAACATGATAGTTAGCAAATATGGAAAGGATACAATGTAATGACAATGGTCAATTCGTATGAAATTGTCAAAGCTGCCGTTGATTTTGCCAACCCACCTCGAATTCCGATAGAAGATTTGTCCATTCCTAATAAAAGTGATATCGTTGGTGTCGGATTCGAACCGGCAATATGGGAATGGAATTCACTGTCAGATGGTATTCAGGAGTGTGTTGACCTCTTCGGATGTGTTCGCAGGCGACACGATCAAGGCATAGGCGAGGTGTATAAGGCTCCTTTGGAGACATGGGATGATTTCTCTTCATTGAAGATGCCTGATATTTTTAATCTCAAGGCATCAACCCTACTTCAGTTAAAATCATTGCCAAAGGATAAATTTGTGTTTGGTGATCTGGGGCAGTGTTTTTCAAAGATCTTCGAAATCAGAGGTTTTGAGAACACTTTAATCGACTGCGCCTTATATTCTGACCAGATTAAAAAACTCACCCGATGGTTGGCTACCTTTGCTTACGAACGAGTCAACATGTATACCGAAATAGGTAATATCCATGCTATTTCGATGTTTGACGATTGGGGAACACAAAGTTCCATGCTGTTGTCCCCGGAGCGTTGGCGGCAATTGTTTTTAGAAGAATACAGAAAACTTTTTGAGCACATCCATAACAACAATATGTATGTCTATTTCCATTGTTGTGGAATGGTTGAACCAATTGTATCAGATTTAATCGAAATTGGTGTCGATATAATCAATTTCGACCAGCCACGACTTCACGGCATTGGCCACTTGGGGCAGAAATACGCTGGCAAGGTTACATTTTGTTGCCCTGTTGACATTCAAGCGACATTGCCAACTGGAAATAAAGAGGTCGTCAAAAGCGAGGCAATAGAATTAGTCAGACATTTGCATCATCATGGTGGCTTCATAGCGAAAATATATCGAGATTGGTCGGCAAATACCGGCACCTTTGATATAGCGGAATACAGTAAATCGATATTTAAAACGATAGGACATGAAGACATACAGGGATTGCTCAATGTAGATATGATTGATTGATGATTGCGAGTTGTGATTTGTGTTGAAGCGTATTATGCAGTAAATACAATTTATACTCGCACAATATAACCATTCTACAACCGAAAGCCTCAATATCTGCTGACGTGCGGTACAAATATATACGGCTCATTAAAATTATGCCAACAGTATACCATTTAATTCTTGAATGGTCAAGAAGTTATGATAATATTCCGCGATGGAAAATTCAGCGAATCAAACAACTGCTAATAAATGGCTTAATGTACCAATTATCGCAACGATCGCTCGGCTGTTATGCCGGGAGTTGACGCTTCAGAACGAATATCTTCGCCAAGAAAATAAAATGTCACGGGGCGCGTTAAATACCACCAGTATGGGCGCGTTCAAAACCAGCCAGTTAATTTTCCTTTTTCATACGTTGTTTTGCCATAATCCGCAAGTGTAATTTTCAGAATCTGCTCAATATTTCCACAGACGCAGCTCCGTATCGCTCGGACCGGCGGCCGTGTGAGAATGGGCAAATAAAGAGCTCGTCGGAACGTGGCCGCCGCAAGCCGAGCGGGACGGAGCGGTAAAATGTGAACATTACGCTGATACTGCATTGGTTTTTTCTCCATCATCTTTTTGCTGTGTATTTTTGTCTGAACCATCACTGCCGGTGCGATCTTTGAGACGATAGCTGCGACCGGTAATGGTAATAATCTCAGCATGATGCAGGAACCGGTCAAGGATCGCTGTCGCTGACGGCACATCGCCGATGAGCTTGCCCCAGTCCTCCAGAGGCCGATTGGATGTCATTATTGTTGATTTTGTCTCATAGCGTCGCATGATAATTTCAAAAAGATACTCGCCGGATCGCTTAGGCAAATGTTTAATGCCCATATCGTCAATGATAAGCAGGTCGGCCATGAGATATTTCGCCATAACCTTGTCCTGACCTTCGAACGCATCATCGTGGAGGAAGTCCCGCACAACATCAAAGATGGAGCGATACCTTACCTTAAAACCCATCTTAACGGCATGGTATCCTATCCCCATCCACGATTAGATTTTGCAACCTTGATAATTATGTTACGCAACTCGTCAGAGATTTGAGGTCTGCCAAATTTACGGTTTTTGCTGCCATCATACTTTTGGGCGATAAGAGTGCGGTGCCAGCGGAGAATTGTGTCTGGTGAAAAAATAGTTGAAACTTCCGACAGCAGCTTTTTGCCAAGCTCTTTGCCACGTACGGCAAGGCGTCGCCGCTGATCATCATTAAGGATGATACGTCTTTTGCCAAACTTTTCCCGAAGGATTTTATTTTCCTCTCGGAGGTATTCTATCATATCCTGCTGATGGCGGTTCATCCAGCCAGCATTATCAGCAACACATTCCACGGTCAAGTTTTCATGCTATGCTGCTCTCCTGTAGCTTTTCAATAATCTGCCGATGAATGTTTGGCATTCAATACGGCGGGGGACTGAGGATGCTCGGATAATTTTATTTTCATCAGATGGAATAATATTACCAATATTAATACTACAGCGCAAATAATTATGAATTAATGGGTACACATGACCTCAACTGTTCGACATTTATTTTTAGCCTTTGGAGCTCGGCAAGCGTCTTGTTCGTATGAGCTATC
>Ga0209417_1001778_pt1 | contig 37881 bp, 39 predicted proteins | sample RifGroF2_FD_184002 | JGI IMG/M metagenome (GOLD analysis project Ga0209417, IMG submission 184002) | Groundwater microbial communities from Rifle, Colorado, USA - Groundwater F2 (SPAdes) (version 2) | ecosystem: Environmental > Aquatic > Deep subsurface > Groundwater | place: Rifle, Colorado... | reverse complement strand
TAGCGCCTGCCGATCTGAATACCCTCAAAGAATATATCGAAGCCGGAAAGCTGATATCGGTCATCGACAGGCGCTATCCGCTGGAACAGATCGTGGAGGCTCACCGGTATGTGGATCAGGAGCATAAGAAGGGGAATGTGACCATCACTGTTCTGCGTGATGGCGCATAGCCTGAGGCAGAAAACAATTTGAGCCGAGAATCTATAACTCCATTATGAACATTGGACTTGGTGGTGCAGCACTCTTCTGGCTTGGCATCTTGTGGCCACTCGTTGTGTCAGGTATCTACTTTGCTGCGAGGCGGCCAATTGTCTCGAATATGCCGGCTCTGTTTTTTGCATGCGTACTTGTCGGATATGCGGCCATGGTGAGTACGGGCATGATCCTCGATGTGTTCGAACGTTACATTTCCGAGCTTGGGATATTGATTGCCATTCCGGTCTTTCTTGCACCCATTGTCACGACCGTCCTTTTGGTGCGCGCTGCTGCCATACCGCCCAAGGCAAAGCAATGATGGTGAAATCTTCGGAAGAAAGACGGAATAATCCAAGAAGGGGCCTGGGGTGTGGATTTGCAGGAAACGGGGAGGCAGGCATAGACTGCTCGTAATATGGAAATCATTTATCGACAACACGCTATCAAGCGGATGCACGAAAGAGGCATCTCAGAGGAAGAGATAGAGCAGGCAATAGCGAGCGGGGCCGTTATCGAAAACTACCCAAACGACACGCCGTTCGCCAGCGCCTTGCTTCTGGGTATGGCAGGAGCCAGAGCAATACACGTAGTCTTTGCCGATGATTTTCAGGATGACATACGAATCATCATCACCGTTTACGTGCCAGACTGTACTATCTGGAATGAGGATTTAAAGACAAGGAGGCAAATATGAAATGCCCTATCTGCAAGCATGGAAACACGCATCCTGGCGTTGCCAGTATCACGCTGGAGCGCGGCGATTCAACCGTAATGTTCAAGAGCGTGCCAGCTGAAATCTGCGACAACTGCGGCGAGGTATACCATGATGCGAAGGTGACAAAATCGCTTCTGGAACAAGCCGATCTTGCTGCAAAAAGTGGTGTCGAAATCGACGTTCGAAGATACGCCTGATGATCCCAATACAAAAAAACCCGCAGCGGCGGGTTTTTTTGTGCCCAAGCGATAAGGATTGGGTCCGAATTTACCCCGCAGCACCGTACCAATCATCTGACCTTCCCCTGACCGAACCGGCAGCAAACCGGTAAGCAGATTTCCGGCTTTTTCTTACTACTTGGGCTAAAGTGGCAACGGCGGGTTTGATTCATTGCGCGTAGTCCGTTGCCGATCAGTGACTTAGGTGTTGATCGGTGGATATCACCAGTGAATCGTTGCATATTCGGCCAGTGGCATACTTCTTGTTAAGAAAAGGTGTGAAATCTTCTTACGGGGGCGTTATGGAAACGGTTAGCGGCAGCATCTATCCCTTGGTCGCGCTGGCGGTCGTGCTGGGCATGAAGCACGGCATGGACGCCGATCATCTCGCCACTATCGACGGTCTCACCCGTTTTAACGCCGCCGCCGGACGCGGCAAGCTGGCACGCTTGTGTGGTCTGCTGTTCTCGCTCGGTCATGGGATCGTGGTGTGCATCGTCGCGGTGGCGACCGGTCTGCTGTTTCAGCAGGGTGCGGTGCCCGCGTGGATGGACGATGTCGGCGCCTGGGTGTCTGCCTTCTTCCTGATCACGCTGGGCGCGCTCAATCTGTACGCGGTGTTCACCACGCCAGCGCACGAGATGGTGCAGATGGTCGGGCTCAAGGGCCGCTGGCTGGGCAAGCTGCGGCACACGGGCAATCCCGTGCTCATCGCCATGGTGGGTGCGCTGTTCGCTTTTTCTTTCGATACGCTGTCGCAGGCCGCGCTGTTCTCGGCCACGGCCACGCAATACGGCGGCGTCCTCCCCGCGTTGCTGCTGGCGCTGTGTTTCATGTCCGGCATGATGGTCACCGATGCGGCCAACGGCTTGTGGATCTCGCATCTGCTGCGCCGTGCCGACGCCACCGCGCGTGCCGCTTCGCGCGTGATGGGCATCACCGTTGCGCTGCTGAGTCTGTTCGTGGCGGCGCTGGGCTTGTTGCGTCGTTTCTTCCCCGAGGCATCGGGCTGGCAGGAAGGGCGCGAGTTGTTCATCGGTCTTTCCATCATCGCCGTCATCGCTGTCAGTTTCCTGTTCGCGCGCTACAGCCAGCAGCGAGTTTCCGTCCCCGCCTGATTCCCCGCAGACATTTATATGCGAAGACCTTTGCGACCGGTTATGAAGAAAATACTTTTCGTCTTAACGCTGTATGGGCTGTTGCCAGTGGGTGCTCACGCGGCGGGCATCCCCACGCTGGACGAGGTGGCGGTGACGGCAAAGTCCACCGACCAGCTCGGTGTGGCCGCCACTTCCAGCGAAGGCACGGTGACTGCCGAGCAACTGGAGAACCGCCCGCTGCTGCGTCCGGCGGAGGTGCTGGAAGTGGTGCCAGGCCTGATCATCAGCCAGCACTCGGGCGACGGCAAAGCCAACCAGTATTATTTGCGCGGCTTCAATCTTGATCACGGCACGGACTTTTCGACTTCGCTGATGGGCATGCCGGTGAACATGCCGACGCATGCGCACGGCCAGGGTTATAACGATCTCAACTTCCTGATCCCGGAACTGGTGGAGCGCGTGCAATACCGCAAGGGCACTTATTACGCGGGCGACGGCGATTTCTCGGCGGCGGGTTCGGCACGCATCGACTATGTGCGCAAGCTGGATGCGCCCTTCGCGCAAATGACGCTGGGCGGCGGCGGTTTCTCGCGCCTGCTGGCGGCTGCATCGCCGACGGTCAACGAGGGGAATCTGCTGATCGCGGCCGAGGGCTATCACAACGACGGGCCGTGGACGGTGCCGGAGCATCTGCGCAAGGACAATCTGGTGGTGCGCTACGGGCAGGGACAGCGCGACGACGGCTGGGTGGTATCGCTGCTGGGCTACGACGCGAAGTGGACGGCGACCGACCAGATCGCGGAACGCGCGATGGCGACGGTGGGGCGCTACGGCACACTCGATCCCAGCACCGGCGGCGATACGCACCGCTACAGCCTGTCCGGCGAATGGGCGGATGCGGGGGCCGACGGTGCCAGCCGTGCCAACGTCTACCTGATCGACTATGCACTGAACCTGTGGTCCAACTTCACCTATGCCACCGATACCGTGCACGGCGACCAGTTCCTGCAGGCCGACAAGCGCACCATCGTCGGCGCGAAAGCGTCGCACAACTGGCTGCAGGATATGCACGGCATTCCGGTCATCACCACCATAGGCACCGATGTGCGCCACGATGACATCGGCGTGGGATTGTTCTCGACACAGAACCGGGCAACGTGGGGCACGGTGCGCGACGACAAGGTGAAGCAGACCAGCGTGTCGTTGTGGGGTGAAACGCAGCTCCAGTGGACCGAGAAGTTCCGCTCCATCCTCGGCTTGCGCGGCGACAGCTACCAGTTCGATGTGAACAGCAATACCGCCGCCAATTCCGGCAACAAAAGCGATGCCATCGTTTCGCCCAAGCTGTCGCTGGTGTTCGGTCCGTGGGACCAGACCGAGTATTACCTGAACGCCGGGCGCGGTTTCCACAGCAACGATGCGCGCGGCATCACCATCAGCGTCAATCCCGATCCGCGCCCCGGCACCCGGCCGGGTTGCACGGGCGTAGCGGGTGAATGTACCGGCGATGCCGTCGATCCGGTGCGCCCGCTGGTTCCCGCTACGGGATACGAAGTCGGCGTGCGCAGCGCGATTCTGCCCGGGCTGCAAACCTCGCTGACACTGTGGCGTCTGGACATCGATTCGGAGCTGGTGTTTGTCGGCGATGCGGGTACCACCAGCGCCTCGCGTCCCAGCCGCCGCCAGGGCGTGGAGTGGGCAAACTACTGGAATCCGGTTGCGTGGCTGTTGGTTGACGGCGATGTGTCGCTATCGAGTGCGCGCTTCACCGACAGCGATCCCGTCGGGAATCGCATTCCCGGCGCCATCGAACAGGCAGCTTCGGTCGGTGTGAGTTTGCAGGAAAGCGATCCGTGGTCGGCAGGCTTGCGCCTGCGCTATTTCGGTCCGCGCCCGTTGATCGAGGACAACAGTATTCGCTCGAAGTCATCCACGCTGGTGAACCTGATGAGCGGATACAAAATCAGCAAACAGGTCAGGTTGAGCTTGGAGGTATTGAATCTGCTCGACACACAGGTGAGCGACATCGACTATTACTATGAATCGCAGTTGGTCGGCGAGGCCTCGCCGGTCGCGGACATCCACAGTCATCCGGCGGAGCCGCGGACCTTGCGTCTGACGTTGCGGGTGATGCTTTGAGCGTGAAGGCGGCGCTTATTTCTTCTTGCTGTAAGCAGCCAAGATCTCGCGGAACTGCCTGAGTTCGCTCTCGATGACGGAGAGCTGGTAGTAGTCGTTGCCCGCGCGTTTGGCCAGTTCCAATTGCTCGATCGCGCCGCGCAGGTCGCCGTGGAGGATGTAGTTGTAGGCGAGCACGTGGTGTGCTTCCTGATGGCGACCGAGCGCGGTATAGGCGCGTGCTTGCAGGTCGTAGAGCTTGGCGTCGTTGCCGTTGATGGCGACCTGCTGGTCGAGCAGTTTGAGCGCTTCGGTGTACTGCCGGTCTTCGAGCAGCACTTCGGCATAGTCGTAGATCAGTGCATGGTGCTGCGGGAATTCTTTCAGCGCGCTGCGATAAAAGGCGATGGCGTCCTTGTTCGATCTTTCCTGACGCAGGATCTGTCCGCGCAATGCCTCGATGGTGGGGTGGCGCGGGGCCTGTTTGTGCAGCGTGGCGAATTCCTGCGTCGCGCGCTGCGGCTGTTTGTTGCGCAACAGCGCGAGCACCAAACCGTAGCGCTGTGCGACCGGGTTGCCGAACTTCTTCTCTCCCAGCGCGCTGTCGAAGTAGGCGACGGCATCCTGCGCCATGCGCTGGTTGGCGATCAGCCGCGCACGGATCAACTGGAAATCCAGACTGTCGGGGACCAGGCGGAAAGGGATCTGCTGCACGCGGTCGTCGACATCGGCGATCCGCTCGGTGGTGAGCGGGTGGGTGCGCAGATAGGAGGGCGTGCTGCCTTCGACCAGTTGCGTGGCTTTCTGCATGCGTTCGAAGAACGACGGCATGCCGCGGGTGTCGAGCCCGGATTTCTCGAGGATGGCAAGGCCGATGCGGTCGGCTTCCTTTTCATGCTCGCGGGTGAAATTGAGCTGGCGTTGCACTGTTCCGGCCTGTGCGCCAACGATGGCGGTGGTGGCTGCTTCCGGATTGTTGCGCGCGGCGAGGATGGCGACGGCGACCGTGGCCAGTGCGGCGAGCGAGTCATAACGCTGGCCGGAGATCATGCGCGCGTAATGGTGCTGGGTGACGTGCGATATCTCGTGGCCCAGTACCGAGGCGAGTTCGGATTCATTCTGTGCCAGCTGGATCAAACCGGTGTTCACGCCGACGAAGCCGCCGGGGATGGCGAAGGCGTTGATGGCATTGTCGTTGATGGCGAAGAATTCGAACGGTTGTCCCGGTTCGCTGCTGTAGGCGACCAACCTCCCGCCCAGGCGGTTGAGGTAGTCGTAGACCTCGGGGTCATCCAGATAGCTTCTGTCGGCACGGATCTGGAACATGCTCTGCTCGCCGATCTGGCGTTCCATCTGCGGCGAGACCACTTCCTGCGATACGTCTCCCAGATCGGGCAGGCCGTCGGCATGGACGAGGAGAGGCAGGGTCAACAGCGCGGAAAGAAGGAATTTTTGCATGGGCGGTATGATAGCACCGCCCCCCGCAAGTTCCCCCGCGCGCAGTAATACCTTGTAAAGGCGGGGATGCTGGACAGCCGGACGTGCAGCCCTCAGAATGCTCGGCCCTGAGGGAAGTTTGCATGGAAAAATTCGCCAAATACGAGATCGTCAAGGAATTGGGCCACGGTGCGACCAGCACGGTGTACCACGCCATCGATCCGTTCGATCAGAAGCACGTCGCGCTCAAGGTGTTCAATCTTGACGTGCTGCACGACGCTTCGCGCGCCAAGGCATACCGCAAACTGCTGCTCACCGAGGCCTCGCTCGCCGGCAAGCTGTCGCACCCGCATATCGTGAAGATCTACGACGCCGTGATGGAAGGCGAGATCAACTACATGGTGATGGAGTACATCGAGGGCGAGACGCTGGAGCGTTATGCCGAGGTCGATCACCTGATGCCGCTGGGGCGCATCGCCGAGATCGTCTACAAATGCTGCAAGGCGCTGGAGTATGCGCAATCGCAGGGCGTGACCCATCGCGACATCAAACCCGCCAACATCCTCATCAGCGGCGACAGCGATATCAAGATCTCCGACTTTGGTTCGGCGGTCATCGACAGCCAACAGACCACGCAGGTGACCGGTGTCGGTTCGCCTGCCTATATGTCGCCGGAACAGATCAAGGAGCAGCCGCTCACCCACCAGACCGATATCTATTCGCTGGGTGTCACCATGTATCGCCTGCTGACCGGCAAGTTGCCCTTCGATGCTGCCAACAGTTACAGCATGATCTACCAGATCATGAATATCGACCCGCACCCGCCCAGCACCTACCGCCCCGACATCCCGCCCGAACTGGACGGTATTGTGTTGCGCGCCATGTGCAAGGACCTGGAACACCGTTACCAGACCTGGGACGAATTCGCGCGCGACCTGGTGTCGTTCATCAGTTCCGGCGTGCCGCAGCACGAGCAGATCTTCGATACCGAAAAGTTCGATGCGCTGCGCGGATTGGCCTTCTTCAAGAAGTTCAGCGATGTCGAGCTGTGGGAGGTGCTGCGCATCAGCGAGTGGCGCAAACTGCCCAAGGACGAGAAGATCCTGCGCGAGGGCGAGGAAGGTGCAGATATCTACATCATCGCCAGCGGTTCGGTGCGCGTGGTCAAGCAGGGGCGCCTGCTGAGCCTGCTGCACCAGGGCGACTGCTTCGGCGAGATGGCGCATCTGGCCGGTGCCGACGCGCGCCGCTCGACCGATGTGATTGCAAAGACCGAGGTGACGCTGATCGAGATCAAGCCGGAGGTGCTGGCGCGCGCCACCCCCAATTGCCGTTACCAGTTCAGCGAGGCCTTCCTGGTGATACTGGTGAAGCGTTTGTCGATGGCGAACACGCGGATATCGCGCTTGTTGACCGACCACGGTGACGAGCAATGAGTCATTGAACGGAGAAGAATGAAGTGGCAGATTTTGTGAACATCAGCGCGAACGAGCTCCCTGAACTGATCGCCAGCGGCAATGCGCAACTGGTGGATGTGCGCACCGATGCAGAGATCGCGCGCGGTCGTATCAAGGGGGCGATCAGCATGCCGCTGCATCTGTTGCCATTACGTTTGCAAGAGTTGAACAACGGCAAGACCACCGTGTTCTATTGCCATGTGGGCGGACGTTCTGCACAGGCTGCGGCCTTCGCTGCGGGCCAAGGGCTGCAGGGTGCAGCAAACCTGCAGGGAGGCATCCTGGCCTGGGCACAATCTGGCGGAGAGATCGTCGCGTGAGCGGCGACGTTTTTGATGCGGAACTGGATGTGCGGAAACTGGCTTGTCCGTTGCCAATACTGCGCGCCAAGAAATCGCTGTCGGCACTGACCGCGGGACAGGTGTTGAAAGTGGTGGCGACCGACAGGGGTTCGCCCAGAGACTTCGCGGATTTCTGCAGCAAGACCGGCAACGAGTTGCTGTATTCAACTGAAGAGAGCGGCGAATTCATCTTTTTGATTCGCCGCCGCTGAGGCCGTCTTGCCGCACATAAATAAGGCCGTTCGCCCTGAGCCTGTCGAAGGGCTCAGCGCGAACGGCCTTTGAGATTGTTTACCCCAGCTTCTTGCGCTGCGCCTGCAACTGCACCACCGTAGTCCCGAACTCTTCCAAGCGCTTCTTCTCCTGCTCCACCACCGCCGCCGGCGCGCGAGCGACGAAGCTTTCGTTGCCGAGCTTGGCATTGGCCTTGGTGATCTCGTTGCTCAGGCGCGCGATCTCTTTGTCCAGACGCTCGCGTTCGGCGGCAACGTCGATCTCCACCTTCAACATCAGCTTGAAATTGCCGACGATGGACACCGGCGCGTCGCCTTCCGGCAGTTCGGCGACCACTTGCACTTCGCTGAGCTTGCCGAGACTGCTGATGTAAGGCGCAAGCGCATTCAGTACAGTTGCATCACCGGCCGCGATCAGCGGCACGCGTGCAGCGGGCGACAGGTTCATCTCGCTGCGCAGGCTGCGGCAGGCAGTGGTGAGTTCCTGCAGCAGCGCGATCTGTGCCGTGGCGTTGCCGTCGATCTTGCTGCTGTCTCCCTTGGGGTAGGCTTGCAGCATGATGCTGTCGCCCTTGGCATTTGCCATCGGGCCAACCGTCTGCCACAACTCCTCGGTGATGAACGGGATGATGGGGTGAGCCAGACGCAGGATGGTCTCCAGCACGCGCACCAAAGTTCTGCGAGTCCCGCGCTGTTGTGCCTCGCTGCCGTTCATCTGCACCTTGGCCAGTTCCACATACCAGTCGCAATAGTTGTTCCACACCAGTTCGTACACGGCGCGCGCGGCCATGTCGAAACGGTAGTCGGCGAAGTGCGTTGCCATCTCGGCTTCTGTTTTTTGCAGTTCACTGATCATCCACTTGTCGGCGGCGGAGAACTCCAGCGGCAGCGATTCATCCTGCCCCACATCCTTGCCATCGCAGTTCATCAACACAAAGCGCGTGGCGTTCCACAGCTTGTTGCAGAAATTGCGGTAGCCTTCGCAACGCTGCATGTCGAACTTGATGTCGCGGCCGGGCGAGGCGAGCGAGGCGAAAGTGAAACGCAGTGCATCGGTGCCGAAAGCCGGGATGCCTTCCGGGAACTCCTTGCGGGTGCGCTTCTCGATCTTCTCGGCATCCTTGGGGTTCATCAGGCCGGTGGTGCGTTTCTTCACCAGGTCTTCGATGCCGATGCCGTCGATCAGGTCGATGGGGTCGAGCACGTTGCCTTTGGACTTGGACATCTTCTGGCCTTCCGCATCGCGGATCAGGCCGTGCACGTACACATCCTTGAACGGGATCTTGCCGGTGATGTGCTTGGTCATCATCACCATGCGCGCCACCCAGAAGAAGATGATGTCGAAGCCGGTGACCAGCACGGACGAGGGCAGGTATTGCTTCACGAAAGCGTTCTGCGCGTCGAAGGGCTTGCCCATCTCCCAGTCGAGCGTGGAGAACGGCCACAGTGCGGAAGAGAACCAGGTGTCGAGCACGTCGGCATCGCGGTCGAGCTGTCCGGCGTAACCGGCCTTGTCGGCGAGCTTGCGTGCCTCGGCTTCGTCGTGCGCGACGAAAACTTCACCGTTGGTGCCGTACCACGCGGGGATCTGATGCCCCCACCACAGTTGGCGCGAGATGCACCAGTCCTGGATGTTGTTGAGCCACTGGTTGTAGGTGTTCACCCAGTTCTCGGGGTGGAACTTGATCTCACCGGAAGCAACGCATTCCAGCGCTTGTTCGGTGATGCTCTTTGACGGCATCCCATCCTTTTGGGGGCCTGCCTTGCTCATGGCCACGAACCACTGGTCGGTGAGCATCGGCTCGATCACCACGCCGGTTCGGTCGCCGCGCGGCACTTTGAGTTTGTGTTTGTCGGCCTTGATGAACAGGCCGGCGGCTTCGAGGTCAGCGCAGATCTGCTTGCGCGCGGCGAAGCGATCCATGCCCTGATATTGTTTGGGCGCGTGTTCGTTGATCTTTGCATCCAACGTGAGGATGGAGATCATTTCCAGTTTATGACGTTGACCGACTGCATAGTCGTTGAAGTCATGCGCGGGTGTGACCTTCACCACGCCGGTGCCGAATTCCTTGTCCACGTAGTCATCGGCGATGACGGGGATGGTGCGGTCGCACAGCGGCAGCGTGACCTGTTTGCCGATGAGATGCTTGTAGCGCTCGTCTTCCGGATGCACCATCACCGCCACGTCGCCCAGCATGGTCTCGGGGCGGGTGGTCGCCACCACCAGATGGCCGGAGCCGTCCGCCAGCGGATACTGGATGTGGTACATGAAACCGTCTTCTTCCTCCTGCACCACTTCGAGGTCGGAGACGGCGGTGTGCAGTTTCGGGTCCCAGTTCACCAGACGCTTGCCGCGATAGATCAGGCCTTCGTTGAACAGGCGCACGAAGGTCTCGGTGACGGTCTTGTTCAGCGCCGGGTCCATGGTGAAGCGCTCGCGCGACCAGTCGGGCGAAGTGCCGAGACGGCGCATCTGCTTGGTGATGGTATTGCCGGAATATTCCTTCCACTCCCACACCTTCTCGATGAACTTATCGCGGCCGAGGTCGTGGCGCGAGATCTTCTGTGCATCGAGCTGACGTTCGACCACGATCTGCGTGGCGATGCCCGCATGGTCGGTACCCGGTTGCCACAGCGTGTTGTCGCCCTTCATGCGGTGGTAGCGCGTGAGCGCATCCATCAGCGTCTGGTTGAAACCGTGCCCCATGTGCAGCGTGCCGGTGACGTTGGGCGGCGGTAATTGGATGCAGAAATTCTCTTTCTTCGAGCTGTCGAGTCCGGCCTTGAAGTATCCGGCATTCTCCCAAGTGGGGTACCAGCGGGCTTCGATGTCCTTGGGGTCAAAACTTTTTGCGAGTTCCATTGCGGTCTTTACGTGTGAGTGTGGTGCGTCGGAAAGGCGGGATTATACAGGGCACGGGGTGGACACGTCTTTGGTCCCCGCAAGGGGGAGGCCGACGGGTGCCCAACGGCTACGCCGTTACCCGTTCGCTCTGCCCACCCAGCAAACTTGATTTCAGGTCTTGATTGTTAAGCCTTGCGCAGGTCGAAATGACGCAACTCGTAGCCGCGATCCTTGTAAAACTTGTAGCGATCTCGACCAAGCTTGGCATCCGTATCGTCCTGGCTGACGATCTCGATGACCCGTTCGAAGCGGCTGAAGAAGGGCAGACATTCATCGTGCAGGCTGATGAGCAGCTCGGAATGCGGGAAGGTCTCGTCGCGGCCGATGACCACGGGCATGGTTGCTGCATCGGCCTCATGACTGTGGCAGTGTGGCATGAAGGCGGTGGCGGGGAAGTGCCACAACAGTTGGTCCAGTTTGTGGGCGGTGGCTTCGTCCGGCGCGTGCAGCAGCACGCGCAGGCCGTTCTGCATCGCCTTCTGGCTCAGCTGGCAAGCGGTGCGCAGTTTGTCATCCGAGCCTGTATAGAAATCTACCTTGGTCACTTGGCTGCCGTGCGGTTAATCAGGAACTGCGTGAGCAGCGGCACCGGACGTCCGGTTGCGCCCTTGTCCTTGCCCGACTTGTTGGCCGTGCCCGCGATGTCCAGATGCGCCCAGCGGTATTCCTTGGTGAAGCGCGCCAGGAAGCAGGCTGCGGTGATGGCGCCGCCTGCGCGGCCGCCGATGTTCGCCATGTCGGCGAAGTTGCTGTCCAGCAGCGGCTGGTAGTCTTCCCACAGCGGCAATTGCCACACGCGGTCATGCGACTGTTCGCCCGCAACGAGCAGTTCCTTGGCGAGCTTGTCTTCGTTGGCGAACATGCCGCTGGCGATATTGCCCAGTGCGATCACGCAGGCGCCGGTGAGGGTGGCGATGTCGATCACGGTATCGGGCTTGAACTTGGCGGTGTAGGTCAGCGCGTCGCACAGGATGAGGCGGCCTTCGGCATCTGTGTTGAGGATCTCGATGGTCTGGCCGGACATGGAAGTGACGATGTCGCCGGGCTTGGTGGCGGTGCCGCTGGGCATGTTCTCGCAAGTCGGGATCACACCGACCACGTTGATCGGCAGCCCCATCTCGGCGATGGCCTGCAGTGTGCCGAGCACGGTGCCAGCGCCGCTCATGTCGTACTTCATCTCATCCATGTCGGCGCCGGGTTTCAGCGAGATGCCGCCGGTATCGAAGGTGATGCCCTTGCCGACCAGCGCGATGGGAGCCTGGGTCTTCGCCGCACCGGTGTATTGCAGTGTGATGAGCTTGGGCGGCTGCACGCTGCCGCGCGTGACGGAGAGGAAGGAGCCCATGCCGAGCTGCTCCATGTCCTTCTTCTCCAGCACGGTGGTCTTGATGCTTTTGTGCGCCTTGGACAGCGCCAGCGCCTTGGCGGCGAGGTAGCTTGGGGTGCAGATGTTGGCGGGCAGATTGCCAAGGTCCTTGGTCAGCTCCATGCCTCGCGCGACGGCGGCGGCCTGGGCTATGGTGTTCTTGAGTGGAGTGGCCGGTTTGTCCAGCGTGACGAAGGTGACTTGCTTCAGCGTCGCCGCTTTGGCTGGTTTGCTCTTCAGGCTGTCGGCGCGGTAGGCACCGTCGGCGGCCGCGATCACGGCCTGCTTCAGCACCCAGCTCGCATCCTTGCCGACGCCGTCGTCGGTGATGAACAGCACGGCGTCCTTAGCCGAGGTGGCATGCAGCGCCTTGAAGGTGGCGCGCAGGATGTCCACGCTGCTGCGGTTGTCCAGTTCGGCGGGCTTGCCCAGTCCGACCAGCAGCACGCGCTCGGCCAGTACGCCGGGTAGTTTGTGCAGCAGCAATGTGGAGGTGGATTTGCCGCTCATGTCGCCGCGGGCGATGACATCGCTGAGCGCGTGCTTGGCAGCCTTGTCGAGCACTTGCGCCGCTTTCGACAGTTTGCCGCCGTCGAACACGCCGACCACCACGCAACCGCTCTTCAGTTTTTCCGGACTGCCTTGTTTTATGCTAAATTCCACGCGCCTCTCCTCATTAATCTCAGAATTGTCTCCGATGACGGATTATCCGCAATCCCTGCCACTAAAGTCAAAGAAGCCGCGTCTGCACGGCATCTTTTACTGGTCGCTGGTGCGCGAGTTCGCCAGCACGGGGTTGCTGGTGTCCGCCATTCTGCTCGGTATCGTCGTGTTCACGCAGCTGATCCGTTTCCTGGGTGAGTCGGTCAGCGGCTTGCTGGCGGTGGAGGGCGTGATGGCGATGCTGGGTTTCAGCGCGCTGAATTACCTGCCTGTGCTGCTTTCCATCAGTCTGTTCCTTTCGGTGTTGCTCACATTGACCCGCTGCTATCGCGATAGCGAGATGGTGGTGTGGTTCTCTTCCGGTATCGGGCTGACGCGCTGGATACGCCCGGTGCTGGGTTATGCCGTTCCGGCTTCGCTGTTGATCGCCCTGCTCAGCCTGGTGTTATCGCCATGGGCGATGTCCAGGGCAGATGAGTACAAGCGCAGACTGGAGAGCCGGGACGATGTGGCTGCCGCGACGCCGGGGGCGTTCCGCGAGTCCAAGCATGCGGATCGCGTGTTCTTCCTGGAAGAGGTCGACACCGAGAAGCGGCGGGTCAGAAATATCTTCGTGCGTTCTGTGCAGAACGGCAGGGATGGCACTATGGTGGCCAAGGAGGGTTATCAGGAGACCGCGCCCAACGGTGACCGCTTCCTGGTGATGATCAACGGGGCACGTTACGAGGGTGTTCCAGGTCAGGCTGATTTTCGCGTCGTCGAATTTGATCGCTATGCCATGCGCATCGAACCGGCGGAGTTGCGCCAGGAGACTCCCAACCTGAAAGCCTATTCGACGCTATATCTGATTCGGAATCCGACCGCGTGGAATCTGGCGGAGCTGGAGTGGCGCATCGGTTTGCCGCTCAGCGCTTTGATCCTGGCGCTGCTGGCGATCCCGTTGAGTTATGTGAATCCGCGTGCAGGACGCTCGCTCAACCTGATCACCGCCGTGGTGATCTATATGTTCTACAACAATATGATCAGCGTGACCAACTCCTGGGTCGGGCGCGGCAAGCTTGATGCAACTATCGGCTTGCTGAGCATCCACCTGCTGATGTTCATCGTGCTGCTGGCGCTGTTCTATCACCGCACCTCGGTCACCGCCTGGCGAAAGTTGAAACGATGAGACTGTTGACCAGATACTTGTCGCGGGAGATCTATTTCAGCGTCGCGCTGGTGTTCGCCGCGCTCATCATGCTGTTCGCGCTGCTCGATCTGATCAACGAACTGAATTCGATGGGGCGCGGAGACTACCGGCTGGGTTATGTGTTGCTGTTCGTGGTACTCACCATTCCCGGGCATGTGTATGAGCTGTTCCCGGTCGCGGTATTGATCGGTACCATCTTTGCCATGGTGCAGATGGCGGCCAATTCGGAATTGACCGTGTATCGCAGCTCCGGCGTGTCGCTCAAGCAGATGATCAGGGCGCTGCTCAGGATCGCCGCGCCGCTGGTGGTGATGTGCTTTCTGATCGGCGAGTTTATTGCCCCACCGAGTGAACGCATGGCGCAGCAGTTGCGCCTGAAGGCGCAGAATGCGCAGGTCTCGCTGAAGGAGTTCCGCTCCGGCGTATGGGTCAAGGACGAGCGCAGCTTCATCAATGTGAAGAGCGTGCTGCCGGACACCTCGCTGCTGGACGTGAGTATCTATGAGTTCGACGAGCGCTACCACCTGCGCAGTATCATTGTCGCCGAGCATGCCGAATATCTCGAGGAGTCGCGCTGGCGGCTGGAGGGGATCAGGGAGACGCGCTTCGAGAAGCAGGGGGCGGTCACCGATAACCGCCCGCAAGCGGAATGGCGCTCATCCCTGAACCCGGACATCCTGAGCGTGTTGCTGGTCGTGCCCGAGCAGATGTCGGCATGGCACCTTTTTCAATACACCGCGCATCTGCGCGAGAACCACCAGAAGACCGTGCGCTACGAGATCGCGATGTGGAACAAGTTGGTCTACCCGTTTGCGGTACTGGTGATGATGTTGTTGGCGCTGCCGTTCTCGGCCTACCAGCGGCGTGAGGGAGGCATCAGTGGCAAGATATTCATGGGCATCGTGCTGGGATTGAGTTTTCACTTCATCGGCAGGCTGTTCGCCAACATGGGCGCGCTGAACGACTGGTCGCCGGTGTTGAGTGCCACGGCGATGAGCTGGCTGTTCCTGGGGCTGGCGATGTGGATGCTCTGGCGCACAGAGCGCAGGTGAGTCAGCGCGAGGGCGTGTCGGGCTGAACTGCGCTGGCTGCCTGACTGGCCTGCTGCTCCCGTACCATCTGTTTCACAGTCTCGCGTTTCTCGGCGGGCACCTTGCTGAACGCTTCGAACTTCTCCCTTGCGCGCACACGTTGTGCCGGTGTCAGTTTGCTCCACTTGTCCAGTTGTTCGCGCAGCCGTTGCTGTTTTTCCGGGGCAAGGTCGGGGTAATGCTCGGCGATGCCCAGCAGGTTCTGCTGTTCTTCCTTCGGTAATTCGTTCCATGTGCTTGCGAACGGGGTGAGGATATCCTGCTGGCGGCTGTCCAGCTTTTCCCAGGGTTGCGCAGGGGCGGACAAGGCGATCATCGACAGTGCCAAGCCGATCAGCAGGCGGACAGGGATGGACATGGAATCAGTCGACATAGACATCGACCGGCATCTCGTCCGTCAGGATAGCGATGTCGATATGGCCGCGGTTATTGTCTGAACTGTGTTGCCAGACGGTCAGGTTGACCAGCAACAGGGTCGCGACGATGGTCGCGATACCCCAGCTGAGCGCGCGCCTATGGCCGAACAGGACGCCGTCCCAGTTCTGCCAGATGGAAGCTGTGACGCGCTGATGCTGCAGTGCCATATGGCGGGCATGCTGGAGTGTCGTAACTGTGTTGCGATCCATTCTGTTGGCGGAGCGGTCCAGCAGGTGTGCTATTTCTTTGTGGTTCACTTTGATGTTCATGTCAGATCTATGCCTCGTTCTTTTAGCAGCGCGGAAAGCGCGTGGGTGGCGCGTGAACAGTGGGTCTTGACGCTACCCTCCGAGCACCCCATCGCAGCTGCCGTTTCCGCGGTATCCAGTTCCTCCCAGTAACGCAGCAGGAAGGCTTCCCGTTGACGGGGCGGCAGCTGGCTCAGGGCCTCCTCGATGATGCCGAACAGTTGCGCCTGTTGCAACGCCTCGTCGGGTTCGGCACTCTGGCTCCGGTTGTCCTTGTCCTGCAAGGCTTCGAGCGGGTCGAACTCCTCTTCTTGGTCTCGCGGGGTGAAGGAAGAGAATAGCGCCATCCACAGCGATCGAACCTTCTGCCGGCGGTAATGGTCGCGGATGGTGTTTTGCAGGATACGCTGGAACAGCATGGGGAACTCTTCCCTTGGGCGGTCGCCGTAGCTCGCGGCGAGTTTTAGCATCGCGTCCTGCACGATATCCAGCGCCACATGCTCGTCGCGTACGGCGAATTGCGCCTGTTTCCAGGCGCGGCGCTCGGCACGGGCGAGGAATTCGGAAAGTTGCTGTGGAGTGGACAGATCGGTGGCTCCGTGACGGTGGGGTCGGATACTAGCAAATTCATGTCCGGACGAGGGATTTTGCCCTTTCCGACACCCCGCAGGGGTTGACCAAAACGCCGCCAGCCTTTATCTTGCGCGGTCTTTCGTTGTTTTAATCTGGGGTAGTGGGTTCATGGAACTGACGGGCGCAGAAATTACCATCCGCTGTTTGCAGGAAGAGGGGGTCGAATACGTTTTCGGCTATCCCGGCGGCGCGGTGTTGTTCATCTATGATGAGTTGTTCAAGCAGGAGCAGGTCAAGCATGTGCTGGTCCGGCACGAGCAGGCGGCGGTGCATGCCGCCGACGGCTATGCCCGCTCCACCGACAAGGTCGGCGTGGCACTGGTGACTTCCGGCCCGGGCGTGACCAATGCCGTCACCGGTATCGCCACGGCGTATCTTGATTCCATCCCCATGGTGGTGATCAGCGGCCAGGTGCCGACCAGCTTCATTGGCGAAGACGCCTTCCAGGAAGTCGACGCGGTCGGCATCACGCGTCCCTGCGTGAAGCACAACTTCCTCGTCAAGGACGCCAAGGACATCGCCAGTACGCTGAAGAAGGCGTTCTATCTGGCCAAGAGCGGCCGTCCCGGCCCGGTGCTGGTGGATATCCCCAAGGATGTGTCGAACCAGAAAACGGAGTATTCCTACCCCGCGACGGTGAGCATCCGTTCCTACAACCCTCAAGTCCAGGGCGACGTCGGCCAGATCAAGCGCGCGGCGCAGATGCTGCTGGAAGCCAAGCGTCCGATGGTCTATGCGGGCGGTGGCGTGATCCTGTCCGACGCGTCGAAACAATTGACCGAACTGGTGCACCTGCTCGGCGCGCCCTGCACCAACACGCTGATGGGCCTGGGCGGTTATCCGGCCGGTGATAAACAGTTCGTCGGCATGCTCGGCATGCACGGCACCTATGAAGCCAACATGGGCATGCAGAACTGCGACGTCCTGCTGGCGGTGGGCGCTCGTTTCGATGACCGCGTGATCGGCAACGTCGCGCACTTCAATTCGGTGCCGCGCAAGATCATCCATATCGACATCGATCCGGCCTCCATCTCCAAGCGCGTGAAGGTGGATGTCTCCATCGTCGGCGATGTGGCGCATGTGGTGTCCGATCTGCTGGCAGTGCTGAACAGCAGCAAGCAGAAGCCCGAAGCGGCCGCGTTGAAGGACTGGTGGAAACAGATCGACGAATGGCGCGGCGCGAATTCGCTGAGCTACAAGAACTCGACCGAACTCATCAAGCCTCAATACGTGATCGAGACGCTGCACAAGCTTACCCGCGGCGATGCGTTCGTGACTTCCGACGTCGGTCAGCACCAGATGTGGGCGGCGCAGTACTACAAGTTCAACGAGCCGCGCCGCTGGATCAATTCGGGCGGTTTGGGCACGATGGGCTTCGGCCTGCCTGCGGCGATGGGTGTGCAACTGGCGCATCCGGGTGCGACCGTAGCCTGTATCACGGGCGAGGGCAGCATCCAGATGAACATCCAGGAACTGTCCACCTGCAAGCAATACAACCTGCCGATCAAGATCATTGCCTTGAATAACCGTTATCTGGGCATGGTGCGCCAGTGGCAGGAGTTCTTCCACGGCAACCGCTATTCGCATTCCTACATGGATGCGCTGCCGGACTTCGTGAAGCTGGCCGAGGCTTACGGCCATGTCGGCATCCTGGTGGAGAAACCCTCCGACGTTGAAGGCGCGCTGAAGGAAGCCTTCGCGCGCAAGGATGATCTGGTGTTCCTGGACTTCCGCACCGATTCCACCGAGAACGTGTACCCCATGGTTCCCGGCGGCAAGGGCTTGTCCGAAGTGATCCTGGCGGAGGACCTGTAATGAGACACATCATCTCTTTGCTGATGGAAAACGAATCCGGCGCGCTGTCGCGCGTGGCGGGCCTGTTCTCGGCACGCGGCTACAACATCGAGTCGCTCAACGTGGCGCCGACCGAAGATCCGACCATGTCGCGCATGACCATCGTTACCAGCGGTTCCGACGACGTGATCGAGCAGATCAACAAGCAGCTCAACAAGCTGGTGGACGTGGTCACGGTGATGGACCTGACCGACGGCGACCACATCGAGCGCGAACTGATGCTGGTCAAGGTGCGCGCGGTCGGCGACGATCGCGAGGAGCTGAAGCGCATGACCGACATCTTCCGCGGTCGCGTCATCGATGTCACCGACAAGACTTACACCATCGAACTGACCGGGACCGGGCACAAGCTGGACCGTTTCCTGCAAGCGATTGAGCATAGCCTGATCCTGGAAACGGTGCGTACGGGTGCTTCCGGCATCGGGCGCGGCGACCGTATTTTGAAACTCTGATTCTTTACAACTGATTTTTTCGACGAGGCCAACATGAAAGTTTATTACGACAAAGACGCAGACCTGTCCCTGATCAAGGGCAAGCAAGTGACCATCATCGGCTACGGCTCGCAAGGCCATGCCCACGCGCAGAACCTGAAAGAATCCGGCGTGAACGTGACCGTCGGCCTGCGCAAGGGTGGCGCTTCCTGGAAGAAGGTCGAAGCGGCTGGTATCAAGGTCGCCGAAGTCGCCGACGCGGTGAAGAACGCCGACGTGGTGATGATGCTGTTGCCCGACGAGAACATCCCCGATGTCTACAACAAGGAAGTCGCACCGAACATCAAGCCCGGCGCCGCACTTGCCTTCGCCCACGGTTTCAACGTGCATTACAACCAGGTTGTGCCGCGCGCCGACGTGGACGTGATCATGATCGCCCCCAAGGGCCCTGGTCACACCGTGCGCTCCGAATACCTCAAGGGCGGCGGCGTACCCACGCTGATCGCCGTGTACCAGGACAAGAGCGGCAAGGCGAAGGACATCGCATTGTCTTACGCGGCTGCCAACGGCGGCACCAAGGGCGGCGTGATCGAGACCAACTTCCGCGAAGAGACCGAGACCGACCTGTTCGGCGAACAAGCCGTGCTGTGCGGCGGCGCGGTTGAACTGGTGAAAGCCGGATTCGAGACGCTGACCGAAGCCGGATACGCTCCGGAAATGGCCTACTTCGAGTGTCTGCACGAACTGAAGCTGATCGTCGACCTGATGTACGAAGGCGGCATCGCCAACATGAACTACTCCATCTCCAACAACGCCGAGTACGGCGAGTACGTCACCGGTCACCGCGTGATCGCCGACCAGGCCCGTGCCGCGATGAAGGAATGCCTGAAGAACATCCAGAACGGTTCCTACGCCAAACAGTTCATCCTGGAAGGCCGCACCAACTACCCCGAGATGACCGCGCGCCGCCGTTTGAACGCCGAGCATCCGATCGAAGTGGTCGGTGGTCAGCTGCGCTCCATGATGCCGTGGATCGGAAAAAACAAGCTGGTCGACCAATCCAAGAACTAACAGCAGAATAGAGACGGGGGAAGTGTGAAGGGCGGCAGCCCCAAACCTTCCCCCTTCGCTTGACTGCCGGACAACTATGAAAAACTATCCGCACCCCATCATCGCCCGCGAGGGCTGGCCTTTTCTGGCGATCTCACTGGTATTGGCCATCGCGGTCACTGTCTGGTGCGCGGCTTGGGCAACTCCCCTGTGGATCATCTTCGTGTTCGTGCTGCAGTTCTTCCGCGACCCGGCACGCGAGATCCCGCAGGAAGCAGGTGCGGTTCTGTCGCCCTGTGACGGCCGCGTCATCAAGGTCGAGCGCGCGCAGGACCCTTACGGTCAACGCGATGCGATCCTGGTCAGCGTGTTCATGAACGTGTTCAATGTGCACTCGAATCGCAGCCCGGCCGACGGCACAGTACAAAAAGTGCAATATTTCCCGGGTAGATTCGTGAATGCCGATCTGGACAAGGCTTCGACCGAGAATGAGCGGAATGCCGTGGTGCTGACGACCAACGATGGGCAGACTGTGACCTTCGTGCAAGTGGCCGGACTGATCGCGCGCCGCATCCTGTGCTACATCAAGGTCGGCGATGTGCTCACAAAAGGACAGCGTTACGGCTTCATCCGTTTCGGTTCGCGCGTGGATGTCTATCTGCCGCTGACGGCTACCGTGAAGGTCGCTATCGGTGATAAAGTGTCCGCCACCACCACCATACTGGCTAAACTCTGAACCAATGAACGAACCAAATCAGCGCAAACACATGGACTTACGTCGGCGCAGCATCTACCTGCTGCCCAACCTGTTCACTACGGCTGCGCTGTTTGCCGGGTTCTATGCCATCGTGCAGGCGATGAACAGCAAGTTTGAGTTCGCCGCCGTGGCCATCTTCATCGCCATGGTGCTGGATGGTCTGGACGGCCGTGTGGCGCGTCTGACGCATACGCAGAGCGAGTTCGGTGCCGAGTACGACAGCCTGTCCGACATGGTCTCGTTCGGCGTGGCGCCTTCCATCCTGATGTACGAATGGGCGTTCCGCGATCTGGGCAAGTGGGGCTGGTTCGCTGCTTTCATCTATTGCGCGGGCGCGGCATTGCGCCTGGCCCGTTTCAATACCAATATCGATATCGTCGACAAGCGCTACTTCCAGGGCTTGCCCAGCCCGGCCGCGGCCGCGCTGGTGGCTGGTGCGGTATGGGTGGCGCTGGACAACAGCTATTCCGGATTCGAATTGCGCTGGTACGCGGCATTGCTCACCGTGTTCGCCGGCCTGAGCATGGTCAGCAACCTCAAGTATTACAGCTTCAAATCGTTCAACATGCGCAAGAGCGTGCCGTTCATCGTCATCTTCCTGTTCGTGCTGTTCTTCATCTTTCTGGCGCAGAACCCGCCCCTGAACCTGTTCCTGCTGTTCTTCGGCTATTGCCTGTCCGGTTATGTGATGTGGCTGCTCAGCCTGCGCAAGCCGAAACTCCCCACCCCGGACCAGCCCTAGCGCTGCCAGAGCGTCTCTGCCTGACCCGCTTCGCGGTTCAACACCCGGCAGAGCACGAACAACAGGTCGGAAAGACGATTGAGATATTGCAGCCCCTCGCGAGGGGCTGTTTCATTTTGCATGAGCGAAAAACAGTCGCGCTCCGCCCGCCGTGCCACGCTGCGGGCCACATGGCATAGCGCCGCGGCGCGCGTGCCGCCGGGCAGGATGAATTCCCTGAGCGGTGGCTGGTCGGCGTTGTGGCGGGCGATCGCCGCATCCAGACGGACGAGTTTGGCGGCATCGAAGGGTGCGCCGGGCGACGCCAGCATCCCGCCGAAGTCGAACAGGTCGTTCTGGATGCGCAGCAGTTCCTCGCGTACCGCTTGCGGAAGGGGTTCGGCAAGCAGCACGCCGAGATGGCTGTTGAGTTCGTCCACGCTGCCGATGACGGCGATGCGCGCATCGTCCTTGCCGACGCGCGTGTCGTCGGCAAGGCCGGTCGTGCCATCGTCGCCTGTGCGGGTGGTGATCTTGGAGAGCCTCATTGTTTCTCCAGACAGGAGATGTAGACCGCAGCATCCGGCGCGGTCTGGTTGCGCTGTGCCTGCCAGATCATCTCGCCCAGACAGTCCATCATCGCGTGCTGTGCCTCGTGCTCCGATTCGTATTTCTGCGTGAGCCGCGTGAACTGCTCGCGGATGCCCTGCGGCTGGCCGATGGAGATCTGCTCCTCGATGGTCAGGTGCATCATCAGATGCAGGAAGGGGTTCATCACATTGCCGTCCGGCGCATAGTCCTTGTCCTGATTGCCTTGTGCATCGCTGAACAGGGGGTGGTACTCCGGGTGCTTGGCGATGAGCTGCGCGGTGAGGTCTTCCAGCGGCGTCAGCAGTTCTCCGGCACTGCGTTTGCGCCAGGATTCGAACAGGAAGTTTCTTGCTTCGTCGCGGGTCGGGTTGTACATGCGGGGCACCTTGTGGATGCGCGGGATTGTCCTTGCATCAGCAGCATCCGTCAACGCGCGATGCCCTTCCCCTTTCCGCAGTGCGGAAATGACTTCAGGCAGAAAGGGTAGAATGACTCAGTCAACAATCATCCTTCAGCAAAGGGGAGCAAAATGCAGAAAGCACTTATAGGCGGGGCCGGAGACACCATGATCTTTACCGCGAAACTCCTGAGCTCGGAACGCATCACGCCGGAGTCCTCGCGCGAGGAGGTCAGGCGGCTGGTCTTCCGCACGGACAATCTCTATTTCGACAGCAAGGTGGGCAGTTGCGTCCGCGTGCTGGCCCCCGGCGAGTACGGCAACCCGTATCACGCACGACTCTATTCGATCGCGGACAGCGACCAATCCGACGACGGTGCGCAATTCGAGATTTGCGTGCGCCGCTGTTTCTATATCGACGATGCCAGCGGCGAGGAGTATGCAGGTGTCGCCTCGAACTACCTGTGTGACCTGAAGCCGGGCAGTGCCATCAAATTCTCCGGCCCGGTCGGTTACCCCTTTGTCGTGCCGGAAAATCCGAATGCCGACCTGTTGATGATCGGCATGGGCACCGGCATCGCACCGTTTCGGGGAGTGATCCGCACCATCTACGAGAAGCAGGGTGGCTGGAAAGGCAAGGTGCGCCTGTTCCACGGTGCGCGCAGCGGACTGGAGCAGCTTTACCTCAACGACGTCAACAACGACATCGGCAATTATTTCGACCAGCCGACCTTCAAGGCTTTCCAGGCCATCAGTCCGCATCCAGCCTTCAATGTGCCGGCCGCGCTGGATCAGGCGCTGGAGCGGAATGCCGCCGAGGTCTGGGAGATCGTGAACGGTCCGGACAGCCGTGTCTACGTGGCGGGCAGCACGCAGATGAGCGACATGATCGCCAAGGCGATGAGCAACATCGCCGGAACAGCCAGTGTCTGGACGGACAAGCGCAATCAGCTGGTTGCGGCCGGACGGTGGCTGGAGGTTATCTACTAGTGCGCGACATAAACCGGATGCGGCGATCGCCTGTCGTCCGCCGTTTGCCCCCCCCTTTCTTTTGTTGACCGGCCGTGCGGCTCGGGTTAGGGTGCGGTCCGTGGCCCATAACACGGGTTTAAGTGTCTAAATTTTCATGAGTTTCCGATCCGTCCTGCCGGCGATGTTCTCAGCATGCAAGCCGCACTTGTCAACGACGGTGCTCTTGCTGCTGTGCATCGTCACGCCGGCATGGGGGGCGACACCGGTGTTGCGTGTGCTGGCCTGGCCGGGATATGCGGAAACCGAGGTGGTGCAGAGTTTCGAACGGCAGCACGGTGTGCGTGTCGAGGTGACAGTCATCACCTCGGATACCTCGCTGTGGCAGAAGATCAGCGCGCGTAACAAGGATTACGATGTGTTCGCGGTCAACGCCGCCGAACTGCAACGCTATATCGCCTCGGATCTGGTCCTGCCGCTGAGCACGGAGCTGATACCCAACACCGGTCACCAACTCGCGCGTTTCCGCGAACTGGCGGCCATTCCCGGCCTGGTGAGCGGCGGCAAGGCTTACGGCATCCCTTTCACCTACTCGGAGATGGGGCTGATCTACGATCGCAAGCAGATTGCGGCAGCACCGACGACGATCGCAGCACTGTGGGATCCGCGCTACCGCGGCAAAGTGATCGCCTATGACGGCGGTACGCACAACTTCTCGCTCTCGGCCCAGAGCCTCAGACTGAAGTCGCCTTTTCGTATCGAAGCTGCAGACTGGCCGCGTGTCGCAAAGCAACTGATCGCCATGCGCCGCAATGTGCTCGGCTACTACTCACAACCGGAGGAGTCTGTGCAACTCTTCCTGCGCCACAAGGCCGCCCTGATGTTCGCCAACTATGGAATGCAGCAAGTTCACCTGCTCAAAGCTGCCGGAGCGGATATCGCTTATGTGATCCCGAAAGAGGGTGCGCTGGCGTGGCTCGACTGCTGGGTCATCACGCGCTCGACTCGCGACTCCGCACTGTCGCATGCATGGATAGACCATATGCTGGGCGAGCAGGCCAGCCGCCTGTTGACCGAGCGCCAGGGGCTGGCCAGCACACTGGTCGAACAGGCTGACAGGCGGCCCGGGGACCGGCTGTTGTGGCTGCAGCCCCCGGAAGACACAGGCAGGCGCGAAAAACTGTGGGGTCGTATACGTTCCGGCGACCCGCTCGTGCGGGTGATGGCACCGTGAGGTTCCCTATCGCGTGGCGCCTCGGGCTGATCCTGGTGCTGATTGGGGTACTGGGTAGCGGGCTCACGGGCTACTTCGCCTATCAGGTCAGCCGCGATCAGCTGGTCAAGGCTTCCGAAGAACGCCTGCTGACCGCGACCCGTGTACTGATGCGCCAAGTGACCGTGGCGCTGAAAGGAACCGCGGCCGATGTCCGTCTGGTCGCGCAGCACCCGCAGATGGTGCGCATCCTGCGCCACACCAATCCGGGTTTTCAGGCGCTGAGCGAGGACAATGTCGCGCTCATATTCGAGCGCATGATGACGGTGCATCCGGAATACTTCCAGATCCGCCTCATCGAAGCCGCGAACTACGGACAGGAGCGCATCCGAGTCGACCGCGGCATGGGCAGCATATTGCGCATCGCCGGCGGCGAGCTGCAGGAGAAAGGCCACTATCCCTATGTCTTCGACGCACTGCGGCTGCCGCCCGGCGCGGTGTATGTGTCGCGCGCCTCCATCAACCACGAAGTCGGCGCCCATGCCGGGGAAGACCGGCCTTCTCTCCAGGTCGCCGCGCCGGTGCACGACAGCAACGACAAGGCAGTCGGTGTGGTGGTGATCAATGTCGACCTGCACGGTCTGTTCGTGCAGCTGGCCGCCGATCTGCCGCCCGAGCTGAAACTCTATCTCGCAAACAGCAGGGGCGACTTCCTGATCCATCCCGACCCGCAGCGCGGCTTCGCCTTCGACCGCGGCCAGAGCGCGCTCGTGCAGGACGAGTTCCCGGATACTACCGTGCTGCTGGGCGACAGCCGTTCGCGCGGCGACCATGTAGTCACATCCGGAAATCCAACAGCAGCCCCTTCCGAAGCGCTGGTCGCCGCCTTCGTCTATCAGTCGTTGCCCGGACTGGAAGCCGAGGAAGAGTTCATTCTCGGACTTTCGCAACCGCTGCACAGCGTGCTGGCCGAGAGCAACCGACTTGCCGCGGACACGCTCGGCATCGTGCTGAGCTTCAGCGCACTGGCGATCCTGCTGGCTGTCTTTCTGGCGCGCGCCCTCAGCCGGCCGCTGCATCAGATCGTGCTGGAGGTGAGACGATTCTCTGCGGACGGATCGATCGGTGCACTGCCGGTCGCGCGCAGCGACGAGATCGGCGAGCTTGCAGTCAGCATCGAACACATGGAGACACAGATACACAAACAGATCGAAGATCTGCACGAACAGCAGGACAGACTCGATCATCTCGCCAGCCATGACAGTCTGACCGGCCTGCCCAATCGCCGTCTGTTCCTCGACCGACTCGATCAGGCGTTGGCCCGAGCCAGGCGTCAGGAGACACAGCTGGCCCTGCTGTTCATCGATCTCGACAATTTCAAGACCATCAATGATACGCACGGACATATCGCCGGCGATGCGGTGTTGCAGGAAGTGGCGCGAAGATTGCGGCTGCAGTTGCGCGAGACCGACACGGCAGCCCGGATCGGCGGCGACGAATTCATCATTCTGATCGAGGGCGCCTGTGATGACGCTTCGATCGACAGCATCATGGGTAAGGTGCAAGCGGCACTGTCGTTGCCGATACCGTATCAGGATATTGAACTGGAGTCCGGCGGCAGTATCGGTGTCGCACGTTATCCGCAGGACGGCACCACCGCCTCCCCCCTGATCGCCGCCGCAGACCAGTCGATGTACCGATGCAAGACCACAAAGAACTGCACCGCCCGCGCCATTCCGTGATCAGTCGGGATTCTTCTCTCTGAATTCGCACAAGTCCCGGATGATGCACTCGCGACACTTCGGCTTGCGCGCCACGCACACATAGCGGCCGTGGAGGATCAGCCAGTGATGCGCGTCCTGTTTGAACTCTTCCGGCACGAACTTCATCAGCTTCTTTTCGACTTCCACCACATCTTTGCCGGGCGCCAGGCCGATGCGGTTGCTGATGCGGAAGATGTGGGTGTCGACGGCGATGGCGGGCTGGCCGAAGGCGGTGTTGAGGATCACGTTGGCGGTCTTGCGGCCCACGCCGGGCAGCGCCTCCAGTGCTTCGCGCGTCTGCGGCACCTCACCACCGTGTTGTTCCAGCAGGATGCGGCACATGCCGATGATGTGTCTGCTCTTGGTCTGGTAGAGGCCGATGCGCTGCACGTACTCGCGCAGTCCGGATTCGCCCAGATCGAGGATCTTCTGCGGCGTGTTGGCAACGGGGAAGAGTTCGCGCGTGGCGAGGTTGACGCTCTTGTCGGTGGCCTGTGCCGAAAGGATCACTGCGACCAGCAGCTCGAACGCGGTCTTGTGTTCCAGTTCGGTGGTGGGGTGCGGGTTGGCCGCTTGCAGGCGCAGGAAGATCTCGCGGCGTTTCGCCGCATTCATCCCTGCGCAGCCTCGGGGCTGGCTGCAGTTGCCGGCGCGGGTTTGTTGCGCGCCTTCTGCTCGCCGCGCAGGGCAAGCCAGTTGCGTCCGGCGATCAGCAATCCCAGCCCGATGAACGCGCCGGGAGGCAGGATGGCGAGCAGGAAGCCCTGATAGTCCGGGATGATGTGCAACACCCAGTCCTTTGCCCCGTCGCCCAGCGCGAGGTCGATGCCGGAGAACAGCGTGCCCTTGCCCAGCACCTCGCGCATCGCGCCCAGCACGCCGAGCACTGCGGTCAATCCGAGTCCCATGGCGAAACCGTCCAGCGCCGACGGCAGGATGCTGTTCTTGGAGGCGAATGCCTCCACGCGTGCCAGCACGATGCAGTTGGTGACGATGAGCGGGATGAAGATGCCCAGCACGACATAGAGGCCGTACATGTAGGCGTTCATCAAATATTGCACCACGGTGACCAGCACCGCGATGATCAGCACGAACACGGGGATGCGGATCTCGTTCGGTACGAAGCTGCGGATGACGGCGATGGAGCCGCTGCTGAGCGTCATCACCAGCGCGGTCGCGAGGCCGAGACTGACACCGTTCACCACGGTGCTGCTCACCGCCAGCAGGGGGCACAGGCCGAGCAGCTGCAGCAGGCCGGGGTTCTGTTTCCACAGTCCGTTATGGAGGATGTCCCTGATCAGTTGAAGGTTCATTTCGTTGTCTCCTTCTTCGGTTCATTCGCCGCAAACAATTTATCGCGGTTCTCGCCGTAGTAGATCAGCGCTTTGTGGACAGCCTTGACCACTGCGCGCGGAGTGACGGTGGCGCCGGTCATATGGTCGAAACGGCCGCCGTCCTTCTTTACCTTCCAGTCGCCATCCGGGTACTGCGCGAGCGACTTGCCGTCGAAGACCCTGATCCATTCGCTTCTGCCCAGCTCGATGTAGTCGCCCAGGCCCGGCGTTTCCTTGTGCGACACCACGCGTACGCCGGACAGTTCGCCGTTGGCGCGCACCGCGACGATGAGCGCGATCTTGCCGCTATAACCGTCCGGCGCGATCGCTTCCAGCACGACGATGGAGGGCTCCCCCTGCAGTCGCGCCCGGTAGGCGATGGTGTTGTCGATCGTGCCGAGCAATTCGCTCGCCGGGATGGACAGCCTGTCCTGCATGATGTCGTTGTCGAAACGGTCGGCGGGCACGACCTGGGAGATGAGCTTCAGCTTCTCGCGCTGCTCGCTCGCCACGATGGTGTCGTGGGTCAGGAAATAGGTGGAGGCCAGCACGGCCGTGGCAAGCACGGCGAAGAACACCAGGTTGGCAGCGGTCTGCAGGGTGGAACGGGCGATGCGCTTCATTTGCCGCCCCCTTTATGGCCGAACACCTTGGGCTGTGTCCATGCGTCGATCAGCGGCACGCAGATGTTCATCAGCAGCGTCGCGAAGGCCACGCCGTCGGGAAAGCCGCCATAGGTGCGGATCAGAAATGTGAGCACGGCGGCACCGGCGGCAAAGATGACCTTGCCCTTGACGGTGGTCGGGGAAGTCACCGGATCGGTGAGGATGAAGAAAGCGGCCAGCATGGCGGCGCCGGAGAACCAGTGGAACAGCGGTGCCACGTGATGCGCTGGATCGATCAGGTGGAAGATGCCGGCCATGGCGAACAGCGTGACCAGAAAAGTCACCGGCACATGCCAGTAGATGATGCGCTGGTACAGCATATACAGACCGCCAAGCGCGAAACCGATGGCGACCATCTCGCTGCCCTTGCCGGCCAGATAGCCGTAGATCGGCATCTCGCGTATCTCGTTCACCGTATGGCCGAGATGCAATTGGGTCTTGAGCGTGTCCAGCGATGTCGCCATGGTCAGCGCATCGAGCTTGGTCCCGGCCGGCAGGGTACCGTTGAAGATATAGCCAAGCTGGTCGATGAATCCCAACTCCACATGGCCGGCGAGGTGGGGCGCAAGCCATTGGGTCATGTGCGCAGGGAAGGAGATGATGAGCACGGCATAGCCGATCATCGCCGGATTGAACGGGTTGTTGCCCAGACCGCCGTAGAGATGCTTCGAGACCGCGATCGCGAAAGCAGTGCCCACCACCACCAGCCACCAGGGCGCGAGGGAAGGGATGGACAGAGCCAGCGCCCATGCGGTGATCAGCGCGCTGTTGTCGGACAGGAACGGTCTGAGCGGGCGCTTGCGAAGCTTGAGCATCACCGCTTCGGTCGCCAGCGCCGTGACCGAGGCCAGGGTGATCGACACCAGGATGGCGGGGCCGAAATACCAGACGTACAGGGCGATGCCGGGGATGAGCGCGACCAGCACATGCAGCATGATCTGGCTGACGCTGGCGGGAGTGGAGATGAAAGGTGATGACCGCATGTCTGGAACGCTCCTTAACTTTGTTTCGGCGGTTCGTCGTCCGCGCCGGCATGCGATGCCATCTCGCGTATCTTGGCGCGGCGCGCCTCGATCTCGGCGATCTCGGCCTGTTGTTGCGGTGTCAGGACCTCTGTGTTCCTGGGCTGGGCGGTGGCGGCCTGTTCCTTTGCGCGCGCGACAGCGGCGTCGATGCGCAATTGCATGTTGGCACGGGCGATGTCGGCATCCACACGCATCTGCAGGGTGTCGTTCGGGTCGGCATCGGCGGGGGCGGCAACCGGCAGAGGTGTTGCCACTGCCGGTTTTGCAGCCTGCACCGCCTTTTCCTTCTGTGCCAAGCGCTCGGCTTTTTCCTGCTTTTCCCGTTCGATGCGGAACAGACGATATTCATGGCGCTCGCGCGCGATCTCGGCGGCCTGGAGCTCCTGCTCGCGTTGCCAGATCTCGCTCTTGGCGAAACGGTAATACTGCACCAGCGGGATATGGCTGGGGCAGACATAGGCGCATGATCCGCATTCGATACAGTCGAACAGATGGTATTCCTGAGCCTTGCCGAAATCCCTGGCCTTGGCGAACCAGTGAAGCTCCTGTGGCTGCAGGTCGGCCGGGCAGACTTCGGCGCAGCGGGTGCAGCGGATACAGGGCATGGCCGGTGGTGCGGGCGGGAACAGCTGTGCCGATTTGACGATGATGCAGTTGGTGGCCTTGACCATCGGCGCGTCCAGCTCGTCCACGTGCAGCCCCATCATGGGGCCGCCGATGATGTATCCCGTCCCGTCGGGAAGCGGTTCCGCCAGTCGCACAATCTCAGCCAGCGGGGTGCCGATCAGCACCTCCAGATTCTGCGGCGTGCGCACGTTGCCTGTCACGGTGACCTGGCGCGAGATCAGCGGTTCGCCGTGGTCGACGAAGCGGTGGATGGCGTAAGCGGTCGCCACGTTGCTGCAGGCCACGCCGATGCTGGTCGGCCGGTCGCCGGACGGGACTTCCTTGCCGGTCAGGATGCGGATGAGTTGCTTCTCGCCGCCGCTGGGGTACAGCGTGGGCACGGCCATCACCTCGATATCGCTGCCAGCACAGGCTTCGCGCATCGCCGCGATGGCCTGCGGCTTGTTGTCCTCGATGCCGATGAGCACTTCGGCCGGTTCGCTCAGATGTTGCAATACCCGGATGCCGCTGACGATCCCCGCTGCGTGTTCCCGCATCAGCCGGTCGTCGGTGGTGATCCACGGTTCGCATTCAGCGCCGTTAATGACCAGCGTCTGGATGCGCTGCTCGGGCGTCAGGCTGTATTTCACATGTGTCGGAAAGGTCGCCCCGCCCAGACCGACGATGCCGGCAGCGCGCAGGCTGTCCAGTAATTCGCGTTTGGCAAGACTGTGGAAATCGAGCGGCGCATGCGCCATCCAGCGGTCTTCGCCGTCCGGCACCAGATGGATGCACAAACCGTCCAGTGCCGAGGGATGGGCAACCACATGCGGTTCGATCGCGGCCACGGTGCCCGAAGTCGGCGCATGGATGGCGGCGCTGATCATGCCTTGCGCGCTGGCTAGCATCTGGCCTTTCAGTACCTTGTCGCCGACTTGTACCTCGACTTTGGCGCCATTGCCGATATGCTGGTGCAGCGGCAGGATCAGGCGCGAGGGCAGCGGCGCAGACTTGCTCGGCAGCTCGGAAGATTCGAGCTTGTGTTCGGTCGGATGGATGCCGCCATGATAACGATAGAGCTGTCTCATACGGATTCCGCCTCCGGCTGGTTGAGCGGCGCCGGGGTGAGTGCATAGACCGGGTAAGGCCACTTCCAGGTCTGGATGTTCTCGGGCAGGGGCACCATGCTGATGCAGTCCACCGGGCATGGCGCGATACACAGTTCGCAGCCGGTGCACTCGGAAGCGACGATGGTGTGCATCTGCTTCGCCGCGCCAACGATGGCATCCACCGGGCAGGCTTGCAGACACAGCGTGCATCCGATGCAGGTGTTCTCGTCGATGAAGGCCACCGCCTTGGCTTTGGGGCCGGCACCTTCACCGAACGGCTTGTACTCCACCCCGAGCAGATCGGCGAGTTTGCGGATGCCTTCCTCGCCGCCGGGCGGGCACCTGTTGATGTCGGCTTCGCCCTTGGCGATAGCCTCGGCATAGGGTTTGCAGCCGGGGTAGCCGCACTGACCGCACTGAGTCTGCGGCAGCACCGCATCGATCTTCTCCACCAGCGGGTTGCCCTCGACCTTGAACTTGATCGCGGAATATCCGAGTACCGCACCGAGCAGCAAGGAGATGCCGACCATCACCCATAGTGCCGAGATCATTTCACCATGCCCGAGAATCCCATGAACGACAGACTCATCAGTCCGGCCGTGATCATGGCGATAGCCGAGCCTTTGAAGATACCCGGCACATCCGCCCCTTCCATACGCTCGCGGATCCCGGCGAACAACACCATCACCAGTGTGAAGCCGACCGCGCCCCCGAAACCGAACAGCAGCGACTCCATGAAATCATGCTTGGCCTGCACATTGAGCAGCGGGATGCCGAGTACCGCGCAGTTGGTTGTGATGAGCGGCAGGTAGATGCCGAGGATCTGGTACAGCTCCGGGCTGGTCTTCTTGATCGCCATCTCGGTGAACTGCACGATGCCGGCGATGACCACGATGAACGAAAGGGTGGTGAGATAGGCGAGATCGGGACCGAGCAGATAGTGCTGGATGAGGTAACTGGCACCGGAGCCCAGCGTCAGCACAAAAGTCGTGGCGGCACCCATGCCGATAGCGGCTTCGAGCTTTTTGGACACACCCATGAACGGGCACAGTCCCAGTATCTTCACCATCACGATGTTGTTCACCAGCACCGTGCTGACGAGGATGAGCAAATATTCAGTCATTGACAGCGATTCCCTAAGAGCGGCGGATTATCCGCCGTTTCTAATATGGGTTCAACCGCTGTAAGGCTATATGTATATAACCTTACAGCGGCCCCCTGAACTTCTCTGCATTACCTTGGTGTCCGGCACCGCGGATCAGGCGGCGAGGCTACAGGCGGCAACGACCCACAGCATGCGTGCGGGCAGGCTGTGAGATGGTCCGGGAAGCAAGTAGAGGTACTTCATGCGGCTGGATTATTCCAGTCGCATGATAAAAATGCTGTAAACATTCGTATGTTGGTCGCGGTGGTGATTCGAGCCAGATAATTGATCAGGTAAACCTACACAGCTTCGCCTTCCGCGTCGAGATAGAACTCGTTCAATGCGCGCTCCACTTCGGCAATATGGGTGAGCACCGGGCCGCCGCCCATCATGATGCCGATGGAGCAGACTTCCATGATCTCATCCAGCGTCACGCCTGCATGCTTGCAGGCACGAATGTGCAGGGCGATGCAGTAATGACATTGCTGCGTGAGCGCCATGCCGAGGGCGATGCGCTCTTTCTCTTTTTTACTCAGCACACCCGGTTGCATTGCCTCGGCCATGAACGCCTGTACTTTGCCCATCAGCTTGGGACGGTGTTCGGTGATCAGTTGCAGCCCGCGGTGCGCATGCTCCAACACTTTGCGTTCGCTGTCGGAACCTTTGGTCTTTTTCTGTTCGGTCATGGTCTTCTTTCTTGGGTGGATGTTGGATTCAGGGGGGGGCGCCTGATCGCAGTGGCACACTCGGTCACCAGTTCCTGCCCGCGGTAGATCATCCCGCTGTAGATCTGCACCAGCGCCGCGCCCGCCTGCATCTTTTCTGCGGCATCCGCACCCTTGAGGATGCCGCCCACGCCGATGATGGGCAGCGCTCCGTTCAGTTCGGCAGCAAGCTGGCGAATGACGGCAGTGGACTTGTCGCGCACGGGTGCGCCGCTCAAACCACCGGCCTCGTTGCCGTGCGGCTGGCCTTCCACGCCTTCGCGGGATAACGTCGTGTTGGTGGCGATGGCGCCGTCGATTCTGTGTTTGGTGAGCAGCGCGGCAATGCTCTTGATCTGATCTGGGTCGAGGTCGGGGGCGATCTTCACTGCCAGCGGAACGTATTTGCCATGCAGTTGCGCGAGCTTTTCCTGTTCCGCTTTTAGTTGTCCGAGCAGTGCATCCAGTTCGTCGCCGCCCTGCAACTGGCGCAGGTTCTTGGTGTTGGGCGAGGAGATGTTGATGGCGACGTAGCTGGCGTGCTCGTACACCTTGCGCAGGCCGATGAGGTAATCGTCTGCCGCTTTCTCGATGGGGGTGTCGGCGTTCTTGCCGATGTTGATGCCGAGGATGCCTTTGAACTTGGCGCGCTTCACGTTGGCGATGAGTGCGTCCACACCCTCGTTGTTGAAGCCCATGCGGTTGATGATGCCCTGCGCTTCAGGCAGGCGAAACATGCGCGGTTTGGGGTTGCCGGGCTGAGCGCGGGGGGTGACGGTGCCAATCTCGATGAAGCCGAAACCGAAGGCAGCCAGCGCGTCGATCACTTCGCCGTTCTTGTCGAGGCCTGCAGCCAATCCAACCGGGTTGGGAAAAGTCAGACCCATCACGGTGCGCGGATCGTCCACCGGGCGCTTGAACATCAGCGAGGTGAGACCGAGGCATTGCGAAGTCTTGAGGCCTTCGATGGTGGCGTGGTGGGCAGCCTCTGGATCGAGCGCGAACAGGGCGGGGCGGAAGAGTTGGAACAGGGACATCACTGGTCTTTCTTTGTCACGATTGGAATGGGGAAGGCTTTTTTCTTGAACACTTCGCCGCGCGGTTTGCCGCGCCAGTGTTCGGCGACGATGTCGCCGATCTGCAGGCAGAGCAGACCGAACAGGGCGAAGCCGAAGAGTATCTGCCAAGTCGCTGCGGCGAGGTAGATCGTGCCGCCGCCGAGTCGGTAGCTGGCGAGGGCGATGCCGCAGACCAGGTTGCCGGAAAGCGCGCCCAGCAGCAGTCGGCTCCAGTCGCCCTGGGGCAGGCCGGAAAAGATCGTGCTCTCGTTCCACAGCAGTTGCAGGGAGACGAGCAGCAGCAGCGGTGACAACCAGAACAGCCAGCCAAGATGTTCGATATGGAGCGTGCCTACCAGCAAGCCGATCAGTGCTGCCAGCAACAGCGATTTTGCAGTGGCCTCGGCCGGCAGGGCAGGCGAGGCGAAGCGGCGTGTGCTCAACTTCGCCAGCCCGGCCAGCCACATGCGGGTGACGAGGACGGCAGGCAGCAGCACCATGCCGGCCAGCGCGGCGAGCAACAGCGCCGCCGCATTCGTGGCGGGCGTGGCCCATGCGTCCGCGAACAGGTTCAGATAGGCGAGCAGCATGGTGGCGAGCAGTCCGGCCACGCCGCTCCACAGCAGATAGTTGGGCTGCGAACGGAGCAGGCTGTGTGCACCGCGGCGGAAAGTCAGCGTGTCGAGCAGAAGGCCGAAAGCGGATACCGCCAGCATGCCGAGCAGGGCCGGCAGCCAGACGTCGCCCGCGACAGGCAGCGGCGCTTCCCATTCCTGTCCGGCGAGGGTGAGGGCCAGCGGCGGCAGGAACAGCAGCGCGACGGAGAAGATGATGAGTCGGTAGTTCATCGTTGCGCTTCCGTCACGACAGGCTGCCACTCGCCGTCGCGCAAGCCCTGCAACGGCTGAAATCTGGCCTTGTACGCCATCTTGCGGCTGTCCTTTATCCAGTAACCGAGATAGAGATAGGGCAGCTCAAGCTTGCGGCACAGCTCGATCTGCCACAGCACGTTGTAGGTGCCGTAGCTGCTGTGCGGCACATCGGTGTCGTAGAAGGTGTAGACCGCCGACAGGCCGTCGGCGAGCACATCGACCACGCTCACCATGCGCAGTACGCCGTCCTCGCGGAACTCGACCAGCATGGTGTCGACATGGCTTTGCAGCAGGAAGTTGCGGTACTGCTCGGGGCTGTCGTCGTCCATGCCGCCGTCGCGGTGGCGCGCTTCCTGATAGCGGCGATACAGCTCGAAATATTCCGGTTTGTCCTGCAGGGCATGCAGGGTCGCGTTCAGGTTGGCGTGTTGTTTGCAACTGCGGCGTTGCGAGCGGTTCGCCTCGAACCCGTCGGCGACAACGCGCACCGGCACGCACTGATGGCAGGTGTCGCAGCGCGGGCGGTAGGTGAAGGTGCCGCTGCGGCGGAAGCCGTGACGCACCAGCTCGGAATAGACCGGTGTGGTGATGAGCAGGCTGGGGGTGGCGACCTGCGAACGCGCTTCCATCCCGTTCAGATAGCTGCACGGATACGGCGCTGTCAGGTAGAGATGCAGTGCGGAAAGCGGGATGTCATTGAGCAGGCTCATGCTGTGGACTCGTGTGCGGCAACGGAGTGCAGTGTATCAATATCCGGGGCTTAGGCGAAAACCCTACTGAAAAAGTAGGTGAAATCTTTGTTCGAGTAGGAGTAGTGTTTGCCACGCAGCCCGAAGAACAACAAATAAAGGAGGGCCTGTGGAAGAGAACCGAAGCCAGAGTGCCTCTGAGGGGAGGCGGTTCTGCATGTTGTGTCTGTGGGTGAATGGCTTGGCTTCGCTGAGCAAGAACTCGAGGAGAGTGGCGATTGGCGGTGTGTTGCTTGCGCCCGCTGTCTGGTGGGCAGATGCCGCCATGGATTACTTCTATTTTAGCGCGGGTGAGTCTTTCCTCGAATCGCTGTTGCGCCCTTCACCGCGGGAACTGTGGGTGCGGCTGATGGCCGGCCTCATGTTCATCTTCTTCGGTACTTACGCCGCCTTTCTGCTCGATCGGGCAGAACGCACCGAACTCGAACTGCGCCGCAGCAACGAGAAACTCGAAGAGTTGCGCGTGGAACTGGAGCGGCTGGTGGTGGTGGACCCGCTGACCGGCGTCTTCAACCGGCGCAAGTTCCACGAGTCTCTGGGCATGGCCATCGGCGCCGCGATGCGCCATCAGCATCTATTCTCCCTGCTGATGCTCGATATCGACAATTTCAAAAGCATCAACGACCGTTTCGGCCATCAGGTCGGCGACGATGTCTTGCGCAAGATCTGCGACCTGGTCGGCTCGTCGATCAGAAGTGCCGACCAGATGTTCCGCGTGGGCGGGGAAGAGTTTTGCCTGGTGGCCACGGCGATGGATGCTGAACAGGCCAGGACGCTGGCCGAGAAGGTAAGGGAGGTCGTCGAATCGCATCAGTTTCCGGTCGTGGGTAAGGTCACCATCAGCATCGGCATCGCCTATTTCAAAGACGGCGACAACCAGCAGAACATCTTCGCGCGCGCCGACAGCGCCCTGTATCAGGCCAAGAGCCAGGGCCGCAACTGCGTGGTGTACGCCGCGTAAGGATCAGCCGAACAAACGTTCGAAACGCCAGGGAGCGGGGACGCCCGGCTGGTCGACCAGCGATTGCACACGGGCAACGAATTCGCTGCGCACTATCTCACGCGCACCCAGCGAGGCGAGATGCGGCGTGTTCATCTGGCAATCGATCATGCCGAAATCCCATCTTTCAAGTTGCCCGGCGAGATGCGCCAGTGCGATCTTGGAGGCGTCCGTCCTGCGGCTGAACATCGATTCGCCGTAGAACATGCGCCCGATGGCGATGCCGTAGAGGCCTCCGACCAGTTCTCCTTCCATCCAAGTCTCCACCGAATGTGCGTAGCCCATGCGGTGCAATTCGCAATAGGCGGCGATCATCTCCTCGTGTATCCAGGTGCCGTTCTGGTCGGGACGCGGTTCGGCGCAGGCGCGCATCACCTGCTCGAATGAGGTGTCGGTGCGAGATTCGTAGCGGCCCTTGTGCAGCGTCTTGCGCAGGGAATGCGAAATACTGAACTCGTGCGGGAGCAGCACCATGCGCGGGTCCGGGCTCCACCACAGGATGGGTTCGCCCGCGCTGAACCAGGGGAAGATGCCGTGGCGATAGGCTTGCAGCAGACGCGTCGGAGACAGGTCGCCACCCGCCGCGAGTAGTCCATTGGGCGAACGCAGTGCGCGGTTCACGGGCGGAAAAACTGGGGAGGCATTCAAAAAAGGGATCATTCTGGGTAATAGGCCGCTAATAGGCCTTTTGGCATATGGTAAGGTCGGCGGAATTGTGCTTATATTACGCCCATACATGGCGTATAAGCGCTGGGGGACTGGATGTTAGGCATATTTGGAAAGAAATCGGACCATCCACTGGCGGATTTCAAATCGGCGCAGCAGATACTGGATGAAGTTCCGAAGAACGATTCCCTGAATGCCGTGCAGGAGATCACCGGCTGGATCGAATCGATCGTCGAGCTGGCCGATGAGTTCCGTCTGGATCACGAGCTGGCCGTGCTGCGCATCTTCGACGAGGCAGCGCAGCCGCATGTGCGCAAGCTGATGCGCGATTATTTCACCGTGCAGCCGCTGTCCAAGTTCCAGGAGAACCGCCTGTGGACGGTGCTGAATGCCTTCTACACCCACAGCGAGCTGGCGCATCACGACATACTCAGGCGTTACCGCAGTGGCGGACGCGGTGCTTCGGTCATCAAGTCCGAGCTGGCGATTCTGGGTGTGCGCGGCATCACGGCATTGTCCGGCCGTCTGAAGATGTCTGTTGCGCGCTACGCACTGGTCGAGCCTGCGGCGTGGAACCACCTCTCCGAATTCTTCGCTCATGCCGAGACGCACGAGTATCAGCACAATGCTGTCCCCTTGTATCCGGGTGTGGTCGGAAATACCTCGGTCGCACAGGAATTCGGGGCATTGCTGGCCTGGTACGGCGTGAGTGCCGGGGTGCTGAGTCCTTTGCAGGAGCATGTCACCGAGCGTCTGATCTCTTATGCCGGCAAGGGGCTGCGTTTGGACGAACAGTACAACGGCAATGCCCTGTTCATCTTCGATCTGACACAACCGACCCCGCCGATGCGCCTGGCCGGCGACGCCACCGTGCATC
>Ga0209417_1001777_pt1 | contig 37882 bp, 38 predicted proteins | sample RifGroF2_FD_184002 | JGI IMG/M metagenome (GOLD analysis project Ga0209417, IMG submission 184002) | Groundwater microbial communities from Rifle, Colorado, USA - Groundwater F2 (SPAdes) (version 2) | ecosystem: Environmental > Aquatic > Deep subsurface > Groundwater | place: Rifle, Colorado... | reverse complement strand
TCAGCTTCAGCGCCTTTATTTCTCTCAACCTTGCTGTCATTAACCTCCTCCCATTTCCTGCACTCGACGGGGGTAGGCTTGTTTTAGTAGGTATAGAGGCAATAACTCGAAAACCGATTAACCCCATGATTGCCACACGGCTTAATCAGGTTGGTTTTATTGCATTACTTACCCTTATGGCAATTGTAACCTTTAACGATGTCGTAAAACTCTTTTAGTTTTGACCATTGCGCAATAATACAGTACGATTGCTCCATAGTATCACTCATCTTTATCAAGACTTGTTTTTACGTACACAACTCACCATGAACACAACACACACTACCGCCACAACTTTAGGGATGAGACAAACACAGCTATTCACAAAAACACGCAAACAAGCACCCTCTGATGAAATCTCAAAAAATGCTCAGTATTTAATTCGAGCGGGATACCTCCACAAAGAGATGGCTGGTGTCTATAGTTACCTTCCACTCGGTCTACGTGTTCTAGATAAGATTACTACTATTATTCGAGAAGAAATGAATAGTATCGGTGGACAGGAGATTCGTCTCTCTACCTTACAGGATCAAGGTCCATGGTCTGCATCTGGAAGATGGAGCAGTGCTGACGTCGATGTGTGGTTCAAAACAGAACTACAGAATGGTACAGAACTCGGCCTAGGTTGGACCCACGAGGAGCCTGTTACCAATCTCATGCGAGACCACATAAGCTCATACCGAGATTTGCCTCAGTATGTCTATCAAATTCAAACAAAATTTAGAAACGAGGTACGAGCAAAAAGCGGTATCATGCGAACACGAGAGTTTTTAATGAAGGACCTTTACTCATTCAGTCGTGACCAAGAAGGACTTGATGCATTTTATGATGAAGCTGCACTTGCATATATGCGTGTCTTTACACGACTCAACTTGGGAGACGTTACATACAAAACTTTCGCAAGCGGTGGCGCATTCTCGAAATACAGCCATGAATTTCAAACACTTTCTGATGCTGGTGAAGATATCATCTACGTAAGTAAGGAAAAAGGTATCGCAATTAACAAAGAAGTGTACACCGATGAAGTGCTAAAAGATTTAGGTATCACCCGTGATTCGCTCGTAGAAGAAAAAGCTATAGAAGTTGGAAATATTTTTAAATTGGGAACACGTTTTTCTGAATCAATAGGACTCACTTTTAAAGATGAAGATGGTAAGGATCAGTTCCCAATTATGGGTTGCTACGGTATAGGTCCAAACAGACTCATGGGTACTGTCGCTGAACTACATTCAGATGAGAAAGGTTTGGTCTGGCCAAAAAGCATTGCGCCTTTCAAGGCACATATCGTACGAATCGGCGAGGTGGAAGAAGTTGTTGCTCATGCAGACGCTCTATACGAAACACTTACCGAACAAGGCATAGAAACCCTCTACGACGACAGAGATGTCCGAGCGGGAGAAAAGTTTGCAGATAGTGACCTTCTGGGCATTCCTGTCCGTATCGTCGTTAGTCAAAACACACTTACGGAAGGGCAACTTGAGGTTGTGGTGCGCGCCACAGGTGAAAAGAAAATGCAAACAGAAAACGAGCTTATTGAAGAACTTTCTGAGTAGTACACGTATGTCACTTTTTTCGCATCTATTCTCTTCATTCTCAAACGATATCGGTATTGATTTAGGTACTGCTAGCTGTTTAGTGTACCTACGGGGAAAAGGCATAATTATCAACGAACCGTCCGTGGTAGCACTCAATCAAAAAACTGGGCAGGTAGTTGCTGTAGGTAAAAAAGCAAAAGAAATGTTGGGTAGAACACCCCAGCATATCAAGGCTATACGTCCTTTAGTGAATGGTGTTATTTCTGATTTTGAAGTGACTGAAGAAATGCTTGGCTACTTCCTTACCAAGGCTCAAAGTGGTACGCGTTCGCTTGTCGGTCCACGTGTCGTCATAGGAGTTCCTTCCGGTATTACCAATGTTGAATCTCGTGCTGTCCGAGATGCGGCACGAAATGCAGGAGCTCGTGAAGTGTACATCGTTGAAGAGGCGGTAGCAGCAGCAATAGGAATGCGACTCCCTATACATGAACCACGTGCAACTATGATAGTAGACATCGGAGGAGGGACTACTGACATAGCAGTACTGTCACTCAATGGTATTGTTCGTTCAAGAAACCTCCACGTGGCAGGCGACCGTCTTAATGCAGATATTATCGCTCACCTTCGTGACGAATTTAAAATTGTCATTGGTGAAGGAACTGCTGAAGATTTGAAATTTGCAATTTGTTCACTCCTTGAGCAGGCAAAACCATTTGAGGCACCGGTCCGCGGACGTGACCTTGTAACTGGGCTACCGAAAGAAGTCAGCATCACTGATGAAGACATTCGAGAAGCAATCGCCACGAGTATTGATTCAATTATTGAGGGTATACGAAATGTGCTTGAAGAAAGCCCGCCAACGGTCGTAGCTGACATCATGCAACAAGGAATTAACCTCACCGGTGGGGGTGCACTCATTCACGGAATTCCAGAATTACTTACCTCCATGCTTGATTTACAGGTTAACGTAGCAAATGACCCTCTCACTTCAGTAGTTCGTGGCACTGGCGCCATAGTTGAGAAACTAGAAGATTTCAGTGATATACTGATAGACGAAGATGCGTTACCAACACTTGAAAACAGTTAGAAAAATACATGCATTTCTTGTACCTGTCGTACCGATTCTTATTGCAGTAGTGTTTATCCTCACAAAAGCTGAGGTGCCTTCATTTGTAACAAACGGTGCCCATGAACTAGCAACTCCTTTATGGTCTGCTCGTGATGCGGTATTTGATGCAATGACAAACACCACTTCACTGTTTGCAAGCAAAAAACATCTAGCTGAACAAAATGCGGCACTCAAACAAGAATTATTACAAAAGACACGAGAAACATATACAACCAGAGCACTCACCCTTGAGAATGAACACTTGCGTGAACTCCTCCACAGAGTTGATGCTCATCCAGAACTCCTTCCTGCTGCAGTGATTCATGGTGGTGCTTTTTCTCCGTACGACACTTTTTTTATTGATATTGGGTCAAACGAAGGTGTGCGTGATGCCATGCTTGTACTTACGCCTGAGAATATTGCACTTGGTACCGTAACGAAGACACTTGAACATACAGCTATTGTCACACAATTTTCTGCAGCAGGGCAGACGTTTGATGTACTTCTTGGAGCAACGTCTACAAGTGTGCATACCACAATTACAGGCTTCGGCGGAGGTACTATGCTCATAACTGTTCCACGTGATGTAGAAGTACATGAAGGAGATAGTGTGACACTACCTAGCTTTACAACATATACTCTTGGCCTTATTGCTTCGATAGAAGTTGCACCTGAGGATGCCTATAAAACTCTCTACGTGCGCAGTCCTTCGAACAGCTATGGACTTCGGCATGTCTTGGTTGACACAACGAGCATCTGGAGTGTTGAGAATCCTCAGGCAGAAGAGGTTGTTGAGGAGAATGCAGAAACACAGGGTACTGATACACCATGAGTACACTTTTCAAACAACATGCTCCACATATCCCTTGGCTCGTTGTGAGGATATTTTTGTTTTGTTTCGTGATACTTCTCGCTATTACAGGGCCTTGGTGGCTCTCCTTCGGGTTAGCAACAATACTCCTGCTTTTTTTTAAGTACTACGAAGTTGTGCTCGGCGGGCTCGTACTCGATATACTGTTTGCGGGTGGGGAAAGTTTTTTGGATATCGGGGATTTTTTGTTTACCACAATACTTCTTTTTTTGGTAAGTTTTTCTTTACTATTTCTCCAGAGATTTCGTAGCATCAGTTCACTATGATGTTTACAAGAAGAAAAAAGCAACATAAGGATACACTTATTTCTCCAGAAGAAATTCTTCTTGATGCGAGCAATCTGCCTTCTTTTGGACCAAATACCCTTGAAGGGAAACTTAACAAGCCTATTGGGCCCAAATCACTTCAGCCACTCATTTTGTTGATTTTACTTACCGGTATTGTACTTTTCGCTCGGACAGGACAGCTTATGGTACTCGGGAGCGAACAGTATAAAAGTCTTTCTGAAGATAACCGACTGGGACACTCTGTGCTCTTTGCTGAACGTGGAATTATTTACGACAGAAACGGTATTGAGCTTGCATGGAACATTCCGCACCTTATCGATGGAAAGTTTGAAGAGTACGATGAGCGTTCGTACGCAACAACAACAGGTCTTGGGCATATCCTTGGGTATGTTCGTATGCCTGCACGAGACTCAAGTGGAGTACTTTTTAGAGAAGGTATAGAGGGGGTGAGTGGTGCAGAACTTGTTTTTGATGAAATCCTTAGAGGGAAAAGCGGAACGAAAATAGTTGAAACCGATGCGCGTATGGACGTGGTAAGTGAAGGCCTTCTTGAAAAACCTGTTTCAGGTGAAGCGCTTCACCTGACGATTGATTTACGGCTTCAAGAAGCGCTCAATAGATTTATTGGGGAGCTTGCTGAGCAGGTACCATTTCGAGGTGGTGCGGGGGTCATTATGGATATCGAGACAGGTGAAATACTGGCAATGACAAGTTACCCCGAGTACAGCTCAAGTGCACTTATCTCGGGCGATACTGAAAAAATAGCTTCGTACAACAGCGACCCACGAACACCATACCTGAACCGTACACTCGCTGGACAATACACCCCAGGGTCTATTGTTAAACCGTACATGGCTTCTGCTGCACTCAACGAAGGTATCGTCAAGCCTGAGACAAGCTTTGTTTCTACAGGTTCACTGCGTCTAGCAAATCCATACACACCCGGACAATACGCTGTCTTTACTGACTGGAAGGCGCACGGGGTCGTAGACCTCCGAAGAGCACTCGCGGTTTCTTCCAACGTTTACTTCTACTACATTGGAGGAGGTTTTGGTAAACAAGAAGGATTGGGAATTTCAAGAATTGAAAAGTATATGCGAATGTTCGGTTTCGGCAGTCCGACTGGAATAGTACTTGAGGGGGAGCGATCAGGCACCATACCGTCACCCAAGTGGAAAGAGGAAACATTCCCCACAGACCCTACGTGGCGAATAGGAGATACCTACAACACCTCAATCGGTCAGTATGGATTTCAAGTCACCCCTATTCAAGCGGTACGAGCTATAGCTGCTGTAGCTAACGGTGGAAATTTACTTACCCCACGAATCGAAACTCAGTATACGCCATATACCTCAAAAAAAATTGATATCCCTGAGGAATACTTCCGTATAGTACGAGCAGGTATGCGAGACGGTGTACTTGAGGGTACCGCAAAAGGTTTGGACGTTTCCTACACAACTATTGCAGGAAAAACGGGTACGGCGGAAGTGGGAACAAGTAAAGACCATGTACACTCTTGGGTAACAGGGTTCTTTCCATACGAAAATCCAAAGTACGCCTTTACGGTACTCATGGAGTATGGGCCAAGAAAAAACGTTCTTGGTGGTGTGTATGTTATGCGTAACTTTTTAGATTGGCTTCATGTTAATGCGCCTGAATACCTTGAAAATTAATCTTTTTTGAGCCGTTTTTTAGAGGCATCTGTAAAAGGGTTGTATTTGTTGGACTTCACACATCATGGTATACTCGCGTGACAAAAACACCATTGAAATATGAACGATGACACACAATACCTTACCCAAGAGAAATTTGATGAGTTCAAAGAAGAGCTCCAGTTCTTAAGTACAACTCGTCGAAAGAAAATTGCTGAGAGCCTTGAGTACGCACGCTCACTTGGTGATCTTTCTGAAAACGCAGAGTACGCAGAAGCTCGGGATCTTCAAGCGGCGACTGAAGAGAGAATAAACCACCTCGAAAGTATTCTCGCTTCAGCAAAAATTTTAAAGAAAAAAAAGAGTGATGAGGTCACCCTTGGCTCAAAGGTAGTTATTACCAAACAGGGAAGCACCGAACCACACGATTACATTATCGTGGGTTCGGAAGAGACAAACATGCTTGAAAGAAAACTTTCATACCTATCACCACTCGGAGAAGCACTTATGGGAAAGAAAAAGGGCAGTGAATTCACTTTTGAAACACCAAGCGGAAAACAAAAATACACCATTATATCGGTGGAGTAATACTATAGTAATCAGAAAAGGGAGACGACAACGTCCCCCTTTTTTTGTTCAGTAATTTCACAACATCACGCATTTAAGTTGTTCAGGTTTTTGCTGAGACTTCCCAGCCATGTAACACATTCGTCTATCCTTTCTTCCAACTCCTCCCTTTTAAGAGAAGGGATTGACTCAAGAATGCTGATGAGTTTGTCCTTATCCATAGCAGACAATTCCATAAGAAAATAGTAAAAGTTTTCGGTAGAAGAAATAATATCCTCCACTTGCCACCTTCTATTTTCCCCAGTTTTGTTTTGTTTAGGTTCACGTCGTAACCTTTTTACATCATTTTGGATCAACTTCTTCCGAACTGACGGAGTAAGGTCTTTGGTGCTTTGATACCTTTTCACCTGATATTCAAGGTTAGTAATTTTTGCAAGTTCTAGCGCATCTTTAATAAGCAGGCAATCTTTTTTGGTATCATGTTCAAGGATAGCTTGAAGCTCCGGAGCAAGATTTCTGAGACTCAAGTAGGTGCGTACCCATCCTTCACTCTTACAAAAGACTCCAGCGATATCTTTGATACTCCTTCCAGCGTCCACTTCTTTTACTATAGCGAAGAATGTCTCTCGTGGTGTAAGTTTGTGTCTTCCGGCGTTGTAGCTGAGCGATTCGAAATGCAGATCCTCGTCTCGTATTTCTTTCACTATAGCTTTGATGGTCAGTAGACCTTTTTTCTGACTTGCTCGTAACCGTCTTTCACCACTTACCAACTGATACGTATCCTCTCCTATCGGCCGTACAACAATTGGTTCTTTTTGCCCGTTGAGTAACAATACCATTTCCAAGAAGTACAATCCCTTCTTCATCAAAATGTTTTCGAGGTTGCTCCGGATTAGGAATAATCTGAGAAATTAAAAGTGTTTCGAACTTTTCGTTTTGTTTTTTTTCAGTTTCAATTCTCTGATTCATTTCTTCCTCCGCGTCTGAAGTTTGTGTGTGTGGTTCTCGTGAAATTTCTTAATTCTACGCACCAGCGTACCATAATTTGTTTTAGGGACAAAAGGAGTATAGTCTTTACAAATGCAAAAAATTACTTTTTTGCAAAACGACCCTTGCGTGTCTTTTTTTCTTCCGCAAGAATCTCAAGTGCCCGTTCCAAGGTAATGGTATACACATCGTCTTTTTTGAGTGAACGGAAGTCCTTCTGATGTACGATGTACGGCCCAAAACGGCCCACAGACGCTGTAATTGGCTCATTTGTGACCGGATGTACCCCCAACACGCGGGGAAGCGTCAGGTACGTTAATGCCTCTTCTAGCGTAACTTCACTTGGATCCTTATCCTTTGGTAAACTTGCACGTCGTGGTTTTTCTTTTTTACCCTTTTCTTTTGCTTTTTTCGGGTCACCAACTTGCACATATGGACCAAATCTTCCGTTTAGGACAAAAATTTCTTCACCTGTTTCGGGGTATATACCTAATGGTTTGTCCGGCTCTACAATATCTCCAGAGTTGGTGCGGGCACCATCGCATTCAGGGTATTTGGTACAACTCATAAACTTGCCACCACGGCCTAACTTGTACTCCATAGGTGCCTGACACTTTGGACAGGTAAACTCTTTTGGTACTGGTCCAAGATTGGTAAGTTTTTCAATATTTTCTTTGCTTTTTACTTCCTCACTAAATGTCGTGTAGAAATTTTTTAGTGTTGCCACATACTCCCTCGTGCCATTCGCAATTTCATCAAGTTCATTCTCCATATCTGCAGTAAAGGAATTACTAATGTAATCCTTAAAATATTTCTCCAGAAAACTACTTACCACATCACCAGTATCTGTCGGAATGAGTGTCTTACCTTGTTTTTCTACGTACCCGCGGTCGGCAAGGTTTTTCATGATACTCGCATACGTTGAAGGACGTCCGATGCCACTCTTCTCAAGCTCCTTCACCAAACCCGCCTCAGTATATCTGTTGGGTGGTGTAGTGTACTTTCCTTCACTCTCAATCGAAGTCAATGTAAGCGAGTCACCCTTATGTACCTGTGGTAGCTCAACATCCTCACCGCGCGCCGCAGGATCAGCTTTAAGCCATCCATCATACACCACACGTGAACCTCGCACAGCAAAATCGGGAATAGTTTCACCTGCAATGTTTGCAAGAATTTTTGTCTTTGCGAGTTGGGCACTCTTCATTTGCGAAGCTACCGTCCTCATCCAAATCAAATTGTACAAACGCTTCTGTTCATCGGTACTGCCAGCACGAATCTTAACGGGGTTTGTGGGACGAATCGCTTCGTGAGCTTCCTGGGCATTCTTTGATTTTGTCTTGTACTTTGTGATTTCTATAAATGATTTTCCAAAATTCTTTTCAATAACAGAAGACAGCATTCCAAGCGCAGCTTCAGAGAGCGTCAAACTGTCCGTACGCATGTAGGTAATGTGTCCTGCTTCATAGAGCTTCTGCGCTACCGCCATGGTTTTTGATGGAGAAAAGCCGAGTCGGGTTGAAGCGGTTTGTTGCAATGTAGAGGTAGTAAATGGTGGTCGAGGAGCACGTTTTTGTTCAGTTTCTTTTATGTCTTTTACAAACCATGACCCCTCTTTTGCCACAGCGACAATTCGATTCGCCTCTGCCTCTTCTTTTGGTTCTTCGGTGCAGGTGAGAGAAAAAGTGTAGTCGTGAGACACTACATTTGCAGTAAGCACCCAATACGCCTCAGGTATGAACGCTCGAATTTCCCGCTCGCGTTCCATAAGTATGCGTAGAGCAGGCGACTGCACGCGCCCAGCTGAAAGGCCGTACCGTACTTTCTTCCAAATAAGTCCCGAGAGATCATACCCAACCAAACGATCGAGTACTCGTCGCGCTTCTTGTGCTTTACGTAGGTTTTGATCAATTTCTCGGGGATGCTTTATGGCTTCTTGTACAGCATCTTTGGTAATCTCGTTAAAAGCGATGCGTTTTGTTTTTTCTTTGGGCAACTTCAAGGCCTCTACGAGGTGCCAAGCGATAGCTTCACCTTCACGGTCGCGGTCAGTAGCAAGAAGAACTTTGTCAGACTTTTTTGCAAAAGAGGATAATTCTTTGATAATTTCCTGTTTCTTTTGAACAATTTCATAGTTCGGCACAAAACCCGCCTGTATATCGATGGCGTTTTTGTTCGACTTAGGTAAATCACGTATGTGGCCAACAGATGCTTTAACTACATATCCCTTACCGAGATATTTCTCTATAGTCTTAGCTTTTGCAGGGGACTCAACAATTACAAGTGTTTGCATATATATATTGTATTGGCTACAAATATCACACACTCTACCACAGTGCAAGTGATTGCCTAAATATGCGCTTATTTATCAAGTGAAACAGAGACGTCACATTCACTCAATTTTGTTGTTCCGTCTCTTGCTAACTCGACAAAATTTTCCTCTACGGTATACGCCAAATCTTCTTGTATAGAAAGGTTTACAACGAGACCACACTGGACTTTAGGATTAAAGTATTGATCAAACACAAAGTTTCCAAGAGAATAATATATCCATTTTTCTTGAAACTTTTCCTTGGTTTGAATCACATGAGGATGAGACCCAACGACGAAATCAGCCCCCGCGTCAATAAATTGGTGCGCAAGCTGTCGCTGACCACTGGTGGGAGCTACTTCATATTCGTTACCCCAGTGTGCATACACAACGACAAAAACATCTTCTGGTTCTCCTCTAATACGTTCCGTTAATCGCGCAACATCCCGAGAATACCAAGTGTCAAATGCATAGAGAACAACTGTTGGGGAAGTGGAAGCATATGTCCATGGTACATATACTTCATCAGGCGCTCCAAAATATCCTAGATTATGTTGTGAGAGCCATGTCTTTGTTTGGGAAACACCTTCTTCACCAAAATTAAGAATATGGTTGTTTCCAAGGAATACAGCATCAAACCCTACCTGTGCAATAGTTTCGACGACAGTCGTTGCAAAGGTAAAACGGTAATGGTCTGGGCCCCCATCACGCCAGTTTGACACCGGAGCGAAGGTTGTTATTGGTCCTTCAAGGTTTCCGACAAGGACATCACTTTTGGCAAATAGCGGAAGAACTTCTGTAAAAATACTTGGGTAACCACGGCTTAGAGCGCGCTCTCGTATATACCGATCAAACATCATATCCCCAACAAAGGTGACGGTAGTAATTTCAACGCTATCTTTAGAAACGTCAATTTCTGGCGCAAACACATCAGAGACAAAAACACCGAGGACGTACACAGGTATCACAATAAGTATTATGAACGCTGTCCAATTTCTACTATTTTTCTTCATGTAAATTACATACTAGCATGTGAATATTCTGACACCAGAGCCATACAAACACTGATACACTCATCCTTTTACAGAGCGTGTACTAGCTTTTTTTTACAGGATGTGGCATAATCATTTTTCGTGCTCAGAGAGTACCTATTCACTATGGATCAAACAGCAAAAAATATCAGAAACGTGGCTATTATTGCACACGTTGACCACGGAAAAACAACACTTACCGATGCACTTCTACGACAAACAAATGCAGTCGGTGAGGGTGTTTCAATGGACAGCAACACGCTTGAAAAGGAGCGGGGTATTACTATCTACTCTAAAAACGCCGCGTGCATCTACAAAGATACAAAAATAAACATTGTTGACACACCCGGCCACGCTGACTTCGGTTCTGAAGTAGAACGAGTACTTCGCTCTATTGACTCGGTACTTCTTATTGTCGACGCACAGGAGGGCCCAATGCCTCAAACGCGCTTTGTACTCAAAAAGTCTCTTGAACTGGGACATCGACCTATTGTGGTCATCAATAAAATAGACAAACCTGCAGCAAATATTGATCGGACACATGACCAGGTATTTGATCTTTTCTCTGAACTGGGTGCTACGAACGAGCAACTCGATTTCCCAACTATTCTCGCCATTGGAAGGGAAGGCATTGCGAAGAAAAATCTTGAAGATACATCAACCGACCTCACACCACTTCTCGACCTTATTCTTGAACACGTTCCTGCACCAAAGGGTGATGATGCCGCTATACTTCGAGCACAACCGTTTAATCTCGCATATGACAACTACCTCGGCAGACTCGGAATTGTGCGTGTGTACGATGGAACTATTTCTGAGGGTGACACCATATTCGCGATTCAAGAGGGAAAGACAACAAAGGGAAAAATTACAAAACTTTTTTCGTTTGAGGGACTTACTCGTGTAGAAACAAAAAAAGTTTGTGCTGGAGATATCGCTATTGTTGCAGGGCTACCAGACATTTTTATTGGAGAAACTCTTTCGACGTCGCCCGATACTGAGCCATTACCTATGATTGCTGTTGATGAACCAACTATTGAGCTAACTTTTCTTATCAACGATTCGCCATTTGCTGGAAGAGAGGGGAAGTTTGTCACTAGTCGACAACTTCGCTCACGACTTGAGAAAGAACTTGAGGTGAACGTAGGACTTAAGATTGATTTTGAATCAACAAGTGCCGATCGATTTATCGTTCGTGGACGCGGAGAACTGCATATAGCTATTCTCCTTGAATACATGAGACGTGAGGGATATGAAATGCAGGTAAGTCAACCTCAGGTAATCTTCAAAGAAGAAGATGGAAAGAAACTAGAACCATACGAAGAGGTAACTATTGATACACCTGAGATATATCAAGGATCTGTTATAGAAAAACTCGGAGCACGAGGAACACGCATGCTCTCGATGGAACAAAAAGATGGACACGTACGCCTTATTTTTGACGGCCCTACTCGAGGTCTCTTTGGATACCGAAGTCAGTTTGTAATAGACACAAAAGGAGAAGGTATTATTTCTACACGAGTTATCGGTTTCCGACCTTACGCTGGAGAAATACGAAAACGACAAGAGGGGTCAATGATTTCTCAAGTCACGGGCAAAGTGCTTGCATACTCTCTCGATAATCTTCAAACACGCGGAACGCTCTACATCAAAGAAAACGTAGAGGTCTACGAGGGACAGGTTATCGGTAACACTTCTCGTGGTGAGGAAATGGTAGTGAACCCAACAAAGGGTAAGAACCTCACCAACGTACGAAGTAGTGGTACCGACGAAGCAATTAAACTCATACATCCAAAACTTTTGACTATAGAAAACGGACTTGAACTAATGGCAGGGGATGAGTATCTCGAAATTACTCCAAAGTCAGTACGCCTCAGAAAACAACATCTTACGGAAATAGGACGTGCGAGGTCGAAGAGAAGCTAGGGCGAGTTGAAAGTTAAATGTTAAAAGTTGAATGTTCCCAACCCCGCTTGCACGGGCTTTGGTGTTCGCGGAAGGCGAAAGTACTTTGAACTTTGCACTTTTAACTTTTAACTTTCACAAGACTGCTCTTCGCGGTAAGCTATAGGGCATGACGCAAGATGAAGCATTCAAGGTTCTCATGATGGGAAAGAACGTGTTTCTTACGGGTGCTGCAGGGAGTGGTAAGACATACATTCTCAACCGATACATTCAATGGCTTCGAGAACGGGGAATTGAGCCAGCAGTCACTGCCTCTACTGGTATAGCTGCTACACATATTGGAGGACAAACAATTCATGCCTGGTCAGGAATTGGTATTAAAGATGAACTCTCTCCCTACGACTTAGACAGAATAGAACAAAACGAAAAATTGGTAAAACGTTTTCAGCGCACACATGTGCTCATTATCGATGAAGTGTCCATGTTAAGTGCTAATACGCTTACCATGGTCAACCAGTCCATTCAGGCAGGCCTGCAGACATACGAACCCTTTGGAGGCATGCAGGTAATTTTGTGTGGTGATTTTTTTCAGCTTCCTCCAGTGACAAGGGGTAGAGAGGAGGTTCAGTATGCATTTCAGAGTAAAACGTGGAACGAGCTCTCCTTGCACACATGTTACCTTACGGACCAGTATCGACAAAATGACACCGATCTTTTGGCTCTCCTCAATGCGATACGTGAGGGAAACGTCACAAGACCTCTACGAGCACTTGTCGAAAAAAGGATCGGGCACACCGTTCCTCAAGATATTCCACATTTATATACTCACAACGTAAATGTTGATGAACTCAATACAAAACGTCTTGAAGCACTCTCGACACCCTCGCGTATATTTTTAATGAAGGGAAAGGGTAGTAAGAAGCGTGTGGAGATACTAAAAAAAGGATTGCTGGTCCCGGAGAAGCTTACGCTCAAGGTAGGTGCAGTAGTTATGTTCGTCAAAAATCATCCCCAAGGCTTGTACGTCAACGGCACACTTGGAACCGTCACAGGATTCACTCAAAACCCACTCGTCAAAACACACAGTGGAGAAACCATAGAAACCGAGCCAGCGAGTTGGCAGATTGAGGATGGCGAGAAAGTTCTCGCCGAAGTTACACAAATACCTCTGAGACTCGCGTGGGCTGTAACAGTCCACAAGAGTCAAGGTCTGACACTGGATGCCGCATACATTGACCTAACAAAAACCTTTGTCGGAGGACAAGGGTATGTAGCGCTCTCAAGGGTAAAGACATTTACGGGACTTTACCTTGAAGGTATCAACGATTGGGCGTACGCACGTCATCCAGCTGTTGCAGAGGCAAACGAGCGTTTTCTTGCCCACTCCACACGTACACAGTTGAGACTTCAGAAAACTCCTGTGGAGAGGATTAGAGAGGTCTCAAAAGAATTTATTTTTCGTGTAGGCGGACATGATCCGGACCCCACAAAGCCGACAAAAAAGCTCACGGTAAAAGAAAACATATCTACCTACGAGAAAACCAAGCGTTTGTTAATTGAGGGAGCATCACTTGATACGATTGCAAAAAAACGAGAATTTACTCCTGAAACTATACTCTCACATATTGAAAAAATGCTAGAGAAGGGAAGTATCACCAAAAGTCATTTAGAACATGTACGAGACTGTTCAAGACTCTCTGATGCAAAATTTGCATCGATTGCACGAGCGTTTGCTAAGGAGAAAACATGGAATCTAACACCTGTGCGTACAACACTAAAAAATAAATACTCTTTTGATGAACTTCGATTTGCACGTTTGTTCTTGCGTCCATGGGGTAAGGAATAAATAAACTACATAAACAACACGTTTCTTTGTTCTTTAATAAAAAGAGTCACAGCCGTCATCAAAGACGGCTGTGAGATTAAAGAACGCTAGTACTTGCTGTTCTCAAGGGAAATCACCACAACGAACCAATTTCCTGCTTGATCTACAGTGCTCCCAACGAAGACAGTGCTGAATTCACGATAAGGCTGTTTACCAAAAATCACAGTATTATGCGGTACTCCCGCTATAGCGCTGTTGATGGCCATACCAAGATCTTTTCCATGGACACCGTCTACCTTTGCATAACTCGGGATACATTCCTCCCCTTGTGTATCATAAGGGTCAGTATGAATATGAAATTCAAACGCGCGAGAAATGTACTTCGACCAATCTGGCAACATGTAACTACCGTTAAGCAGTTGCTGTCTGGATGATAACGAAAATTGTTGTGCTGTTTGAACCAGAGGATTATTTTTAATCCTAAGTTGTAATCTCCCTCCGTATGGTATTGGCAACAGCTCAATACCTCTATCTGTTGTAATACCTATCCCTCCCCATTCCGTAGGTGCGACATATCGGTTCTTCACGTCCGCATAATCATACTCAACCATGCTTGCAATATGTTCGACAAAGGATTTGTCGTATAACAACTGCTTATGAAGTTGAAAAACCAACGCAAGCATTGCTTCTGTCATCTTTTCAACCCCAGCTTGACCAACAAATGTTTGTGGACTACGATGCATCCTCTTAAAATCACATGTGTTGGATTCTCCTTGAATTTTCGCAAGTATCTTGCGGTATGAAACTACATCCTTCTGTGTGAAATCTGGAGCAAAACGCAACTCCAACTGGGGGACGTATGTAACCTTTTCAGTAGTAGAATTGCTGGTAGTTGAGCTGGTCGGTAAAGGGTATACACAAACCCACAACACCATTACACAAATAGCACAGAATCTCATTTCTATTCTCCCTTTCTATTATTTTATGAAAATACAATGAATTTTTTAGTTTTCATCACCTCTCTACATGTAGTAATATCACAAGTTGAAACAAATGTATACATCTAGCTGCATGACTAAAAAAACCTTTTTTGTTGACAACCTTCATACTTTGTGCAATTCTTCAAAGTAGAGGAATATAGTAAGTACAAACATTCAGAAGAGGGGGGTGTCATGCAATTAGAAACAACAGAAGGAAAGAAGACAGATCTACTATCTGGGCTTTACAACAAGGTAATCGAAACGCCACGAATAACCTTGCAACCAATATCTCGGGAGTTCATCCCTGATATTCACACGGGATACACTCATGAAGTCGCAAAATTTTTATACGCACAACCGTGCAAGAAGTATGCTGATACGGTTAGGCGTATAGAATTTGCAATTAAAGAGATGCTTGCAGGACGTCAATCCAATTTCCAAATTCGTGACAATGCAACAGGTAATTTTGTCGGGTGTGCAAATTTACAACACTCGAACAACAGACCCAAACCAGTATTCTGGTTATTGCCAGGGTGGCAAGGCCAAGGGTACGGCACTGAAGTATTCAAGGCATTGAAAACCTATACGACTCGCTACCTCAACTATGAATTTATGGTGGCCGTGGTTGCAGAAGAAAACCTCCCGGGGATAAAAATTCTGGAAAAAATTGGGGCAAAAAAACTGCTCCACATAACCCTCAAGAAAAATGAGTTGGGGGTGCAACACGCCCTCAGAACATACCGCATGTACAAATAACCTCTACCTTTGCGCCCTGACTCACATCAGGGCGCTTCATCAATTTACTGTAAGTTTTTCGGGTTAGCACACTCAATCGGATCAATTCGATACACCTCATCTGTTTTTCGCACTTCTCCTTCCACTTGTATTGCTACCAGTTCTCCTTGAGAGGCACTGGTCACTTTTTTATGTTCTATCTCCATTGAAGTAATGGAGACACGCACGATTCCTGTTTTTTCACCCTGCACATAAATCTCATCGCCCACCTTCAACTGCTCGTTACTCTGTATATGTACCTCAGCAACTCCTATCTTTTTGTAAACGTTGACAATCTTACCAATAAAAACCTTCCGTTCAGTACCTGCGTTACCATATTTATTTGTCCATTCGTTGAGAGGTTTCCCCATAAAAAATCCACTTGAAAAACCCCGAGTAAAGACGCGTTCTAAGTTTTTCATGTGTTTCTCTTTTAGCTCAGCAAGCTCTTTTTTATACTTCGCGGTTTCAGTCCTGTCTTTATTGTCCCATACAAAATCAACTACTTCGCGATAGACAGAAGTAACCTGAGCAACATACTCAGCACTTTTATTTCTTCCTTCAATTTTAAAACAATCAATCCCTGCAAAAACGAGCTCTTCTATAAACGGCAAAGTACAGATATCTTTTGGACTCAACACATAGTTCGGGCCAACCTCAAATTCATACTGACCTTCAACGTCTCGTATCATATAGTTCCTCCTACAGGGTTGACGACACTCTCCACGATTCGCTGAATGACACGTAGTGAACTGAGACATGAAGCATCGTCCAGAAATGGAAACACACATTGCCCCGTGTATAAACACTTCTATTTCAATATCAGCTTTTTCCTTTATCTTCTTAATCTGTTCAAGATCGCACTCACGTGCAAGCACAATACGTGAAATACCAAGCTCTTTATAAAAAAGGGCAGCTTCAGCATTTGCGACACTTGCCTGTGTACTTAGGTGTATAGGAAGTCCAATACTCTTAGCAATTTGGACCACAGAAAGATCCCAACATATTACAGCATCAACACCAGCCTTCAGAGACGCCTCTAGGACCCCACGGACCTCTTCCAGCTCTTCTTGGTACACTATTGTGTTGAGTGCCAGGTACACCTTTACTCCTGCCGCATGTGCTTTTTCTGTAATGAGTGGTATATCAAGAACGGTAAAATTTTTAGCAGTGACACGCATATTAAAACCTATCACACCAAAAAAAACGGCATCCGCTCCTGCATCAATTGCAGCAGTAAGGGACGTAAAATCTTGTATAGGAGAAAGTATTTCTGGTTTTTTCATACACATGAATATAGCACATTGCGATACGCGAGTCTGCTTGATTTTGTTTTACGCTATAATTCAAAAAATTTGGCATAAAATATACCGCCACATGGAAGCGACGGTATATTAGTATACCTAAGAGATGAAGATTCATCTCTAAAGAACATTGTAATGAAATCCACCACAAGAAATATCGAACAACAGTTCGTCTTTTTCAGAAAATTTCTGAGGGGGAAATACTACTCTGTGTATAATTATACCAAACCGTGTATCTGTATACAATGCACTACCCTTGTGAAAAACCACTTGATCTAAACTCTCTGCTACTCGAAAGGGAGCCAACCGCCAAGATCAAGATCACCAGCCCTGTTACGCCCTTTTTTCAGAGATTTTTGAAATATTTGCGGCATACTCTTTCGCAACCATCTTACAAACACGTAGGCAATGCTCAAGATATGCCCAATTACGATTAACCACTTCCTTTTGCATTTTGTATTCGGACGCAAAACAACATCATTTTCGTTCATTGGAACTCCTTTGTTGAATTTGAAAAGGTAAATACTTCGCCTGCTGAAGACTTTATAATTCAAAGACATATAAGTCAACTCATATATTTTTAGGTTCGCACTTTATTAACACAAAAACACCCGCTTAACTTAATAAGCGGGTGTTTTGTTTCTAAAATATTAGATGCGGCTAACATTTACCGCTTGTGGTCCTTTCTGTCCTTCTGCAACTTCAAACTCAAGCTTATCTCCCTCTTTGAGGTCGCTAAACTGTACGTTTTGAAGTTCATTTGCATGGAAGAATAGGTCCTTTTCTCCACCTTCAATCTTGATAAAGCCGAAGCCTTTACCATCCATGAGGCGCAAAATTGTTCCTTGTTGCATGTACTATGAACTTATTTCCGATAAAACTTCAAATAAACAACCTTTAAATTTAAACTCGACTTGGTTCTACTCTCCAGGAGCTATTTGATTACTAATATAGTAATGTAATATACGCTATTGTCAATAGTGTCTGGTAATGTGCACACACATATGGCGGATTTAGTAGAGTAGCTAAATGACCGTCAAAATGAACGAAACAATCCAAATGGAGCGATATCAGTGGATACTGCCTATCGTTGAAAAACGATTAACATATGATGAGACACTGAAAGTATGTCCGCACAGTAAACGAAGTCTTGAGCGATGGGTAGCACTGTACAAAGAGTTTGGAATACAAGGTCTCGTTCCAAAGAGTACACAACCAAAGACACAGCCAAACGAAACACCAATACGTACTAAGGAGGAAGTGGTAACTCTGCGAAAGAAAACAGGACTCTGTGCTCTAAAACTACATTGGAGATTGGAGAAGCAAGGTCTTGGGGTACCCACTCGCACTATTGGCAAGATACTCAAGAATGAAGGACTGGTACGAAAGTACCGAATCAAGAAGGTGAAGTACAAGTACCTGAGAGCAGAGAGACAGCCGGGTGAACTTGTAGAGATTGATGTGAAGTATGTACCAGGAAGAATAGCAAACAAGCGGTATTACCAATACACTGCGATTGATACCGCGAGTAGGTGGCGCTACTTACGTATATACGATGAACAGAGTACGTACCACTCCATACTGTTCCTCAAAGAGGTTATGCAACGGTTTCCACACCCCATACAAGCTATCAAGACGGACAATGGTTCTGTATTCACTAACTACTACCTCGGGACTAACAAACGCAGTGACCTCACCGTGAAAGAGATTCATGCGCTCGACAAATTCTGTGGTTTGCATAACATTGTGCATTACCTCATTGACCCAGGAAAACCTGCACAAAACGGTACGGTCGAACGCAGTCATCGAGAAGATCAAGAGAAGTTCTACGTACGAAACAAGTTTAAAAACAAACGCGAACTTGAGAAAAAGATCCGCGCTTGGAATGAGTACTACAACAATCTAGAACATTGCGGACTTGATGGAAAGACTCCTAATGAAGTACTGTATTCATAACCGCCATATGTCCTTGCCTAAAACAGTCTATTACTTATTTATAGGCTAAGCAATTAAAACCGCTCTAAAGCTTGCTCGATGAGTTTTTTTTCTCCGGTAAATTGTGTACGTAATATTTGTCGCACCTCGGTTTTTGCAAACGCTTTTTTGTAGGATCTTTGGTTTGCAAGTGCATCAAACATATCAGAAACCGCAAGTATTTGTGTAATAAACGGTAGGTTGGTGCCACTTGCTATATGAGTGGATTCTTTTCCTCGTCTCAGTGATTTGCGAGGATAGGGAGTAGGTGTGTATTCATGATGTGCAACCACTACCTTCCTAGCAATTGCAAATGTTTTTTCTTTGAGTCGTAAGAAACCATACTGTGGATGCTTCTCAATTTCTTTTCGCTCATCACGGGTGAGTGCTAATTTTTTTGTAAGTATTTTTTTGGGAATATCACATTTACCAAGGTCGTGTAGCAATCCTGCAGTTCCCAATAACACAATGTCTTTTTTTGAAAGATGATTTTGTTGCCCTATATCCATAGCAAGCGCTCCCACACGAAGTGAGTGGGCCAAGGAATCCACATCATGCTTTTCAAGCTGGGAAAGATGTTTCTTGAGATATTTCTTATTACGCAACTGACCAACGAGGTCGTTACTTAGGGGGCTCTGTAAGGTCATGGTACTAAAATGTTATCACGCATCCACATGCCATATGCAGACTTATAAACAGGTTGATGGAGGAAAAGGTACACAGCTTTATACACCACGTGACCAGTTCACCTGTTATGACGAAATACTATTTGTTGACTTACACCACCCGTGACAAGTACACAGAAAGTGCAGTTATATCGTTGTCTGCCCAGATAATTCCACGGTCACTCACATACCAATAGGCAAGTCCGATTTCAAATCGTTGAAGGCGTATACCATAGCTGTTTGCTATTGAGTATTGTCGAAACGACATGCCTGAAACGGTAGTCCCTACTGTGTTGCCACGTTCATCTACTTCAAACTGACTCGGCGCTTCATGATACACAGTGTGAATAGTTGCATTGTCGTAGGTATAGGCATAACTCCAAGACGGAAATGAGCAAACCAAAATGGCCAGAAAGACGAACAAACTTTTAATAAGGGTGCTCATATCGTATTTCTTTTTTAGGACTTCAGTGATGTGTTCCATTTTTCCAGGTTCTCCATCACCATCATATTCAACAATGTCTTTCGGCTTCTTGGTGTACTTACAATATTTTAAGTAGAGTGCTGGGACCAAGAGGAGTGTTAGAACTACCGCAAACATAAGACCAAACATGATAGCAATTGCGATAGGACGCCAAAGTTCTGATGCAAAGATGAGTGGAGAAATACCAACGATTGTGGTAATTGAAGTTAGAAGAATAGGGCGAAGGCGGAGTGCAGCACCCTCTATCACCACATCTCGCAAACTCATTTGAGGATGCTCAATACGCATTCTGTTCCAAACATCCACGAGTATGATGGCATTGTTCACCACAATTCCAGCAAGAGCGATGAAGCCAAGCATGGAAGGGAATGAGAGGTACTCTTGAGTTAGGAGAAGTCCAAGCAACACACCTATGAGTGAGAGCGGAACAACAGCAAGTACGATAAATGCTTCGCGGAACTTATTAAACTGAATAATCAATACAGCGAACACAAAAATAATTCCAAGAAGCAGGGCACGGAACATGTCTTTAAACGATTGGTCCACGTCCTCCGTCTCCCCTCCAAGTTTCATTGTGACTCCTTGAGGAAGGGCACCTTTCGAGGCAAATCGTTCCTCAAAAGCCTGACTCACTTCACGAGCCACAAACCCCTCTTCGACTTGACTCGATGCTGTCGCAATACGTTTCTCATCTTCTCGTTGTATCGTGTCACTTGATGCTTCCAATGTACTTGTAAGTACGCTACCAAGAAGGATGACGCTACCGTTAGGTGTACTTATTGGAAGCTCAGCAATAGCATCAAGTGTTGTACGGTTGGTGTCATGTACGGTCGTCCATCCTGTGTTTAAATTTAGTTTTACCACCACATCAATCTCTTCTCCGTTCTTCTTTATTGTCGTTGCTTCTGTACCGAACACAGCACTTCGAAGCGTGCCCGCAATACTAGCAGGGGAGAGTCCTAGTGAAGCTGCTTTTTCTCTATCTACAGAAAGAGAAAATTCATTTGCATCATCCTCACCGCTTGAAGAGACCGTACGTGTTCCCTCAATCTCACGGAGGACATCTGCAGCATCATTTGCAAGTTTTTTAAGCTCTGCGATATCATCTCCATAAAAAGTTACGAGTACCGGAGCTCCGGAAGGTGGTCCTTCTGATGGTTGGTAGACTCTGACATTGAGGTCATTATATGGAGCAAGCTCAGTCTCAATTTGTTGTAAAATTTCTAAAGAACTGCGTTCTCTATCTTTAAAAAGGTTGACGGTAATAGACCCGAAACGAGGACCGTTACCGGGGTTTTGATCAAACGCACTCCCTGCACCAACAGTGGTCGTAAAGGACTCAATCTCTGGGATTTCCAAGAGTATATCTTCTATTGGGTGCATAGAAATATCCGTGTGTGCAAGCGGAGTACCCTGAGGTTCCTCAAGGTTTAGATACAAGTAATCAACATCACCCTGTGGAAAGAAGCTTACTTTTATAATACCGAAGTACGGGAGAACCATAAGGACAACGAGCAACATTGCGAGACCACCCACAAACCATCGCTTGCGACTTTTTGAATCAAGTATCCAAGGAATTTTATTTTTGTACCACGTACGTAGCTTGTTTATGTAATACTCTTGTTTGCCTTCAAACTCACCCTCCTTGCTTTTAAGAAATGTCGATGCAAAAAGAGGGATAAACGCAAGTGAGATGACGAGTGAAGAAACAAGTACTGCAATAACAGTAAAAGGTATACCCGAGATAAATTGCCCCGTTATTCCCGAAATAGTAAACAGAGGTACAAAAACAGCAATTGTGGTCAAATTGCCTGTCGTCAACGGGTAATGGAAATCATGAATAGCATTCTGTACTGCCTCATTTTTTCTCATACCTGCCTTTATGTTGGTATGTATCGCTTCCACCATCACTATTGCAGTATCAACCAAAATACCGATTGACAAAATAAGTGAGAAGAGGGAAATGAAGTTGAGCGTATTACCACTTCCTTTCATCACCATGAGTGCTGTCAGAAAAGAGAGGGGAATAGAAAGAGATGCGATAATAGCTGCGCGCCATCCGAGAGTTAAGAAAAGCACAAGCAATACCAAACCGACCGTTTGCAATCCACTGTTCGTCAACTGCGCGAGGTCGCTAATAATCTGCTCTCCAGCATCGTATGTCATTACTATCTGCGATTCTGCCCCACTGTTGGTATTCGTTGTTTCAATAAGATCTGCTATGTTTTTTGAAACAGCAGTGATGTCTGCACCACGTTGTTTATAGACAAGAAGTGTGGCTGCTTGAATAGGTGGTTTACTTTCTACTGAAACGCGAGAAATAGTACTTGCATCTTCTACGCCGTCGCCAACAAAAGCTATATCTGAGAGTCGTACGACAACACCTTTAGGTGTCACGATAGGTATGTTTGCAATTTGTTCAGCTTCTTCAAGACGTCCTTTAAACTGAATTGCATACTCAACTCCATCCACTTCGAGTGAGCCGACAGGCGCTGTTATGTCGTTCATACTGATTGCCGAGGTAACATTTTGTAATGTTAGTCCATGTAACGCCAAATCTTCTTTACGCACCACGACCGTCACCTCTCTATCACGTACGCCGGTCACTTCAGCCCGCGATACTCCTTGAACACCCTCGATTTCGTCAGTAAGTGCATCTGCAAGCTTTTTAAACTCTGTCACTGGCAAGTCACTGACTATACTTGCGATAATAATAGGTTGATCTGAAAAATTGACTTCGGTCACGACAGGATCGGTAGCATCACTAGGTAGATTACCTTTTACCCTATCAACCTCATCTTTAACTTTATCTATTGAGTCCTTAATATCCGCTGAGGCTTCGAACTCCACCACAACAGAACCTACTCCTTCTCGAGAGGTTGAAGTCACCTTTTTAACATTATCGATATTTGCAACTGCTTTTTCCAGTTCAACAACGATGAGGTTTTCTATATCTTCAGGGGAAGCACCAGAAAGAGCACTCGTTATTACCGCGATAGGTATCTGCACCTCAGGTGCAGACTCACGTTGAATAGTCAGCGCAGCATTCAAACCAAAAATAACCAACGCGACAAGAAGTAAGTACGAGAGAGCTGTTTTCTCGGTAAAAAATGTCCAAATTCGTGCCATATGTTTTCGTTGTTCGAATAAATGTGATGATAATTATTGCGTTTCGGTGTTCACCACGACAGCATCTCCTTCAGAAATACCACGGACATCATTCACAATCATTATGTCAGCAGTCAATCCTTCTGGCACAAGCATCTTGCTTCCGAGTATCGGACCTTCTTGTATGGGATGTGCCTCAAGTGTGTTGTCTTCCTTTACGGTAAACACAGCAAAACCTCTCGGAAGTACCTTAATAGCTGAAATAGGAATAGAAAACTCTGTAGTTGTTGCTTGTTGCGTCGTTTTTTCAGTTTCTGGTTCATTTCCTTGAAACGCAACTTCAACAAACGCGCCGTTTGTAAGTGTGGCATCACTGGTAATTCCCACAGTCACACGAGATTTTTTTGTCACAGGATCAAGTCCAGGAGAAATGCTCGTCACCATTCCTTGATACTTACCATCTATCAATACTGGCCCACCCACAACGATACGATCACGTACACTGTCACTCACAAACACTTCAATCTCCAGCGCACCTTCGTTTGCAACAACCGCCACAACATCAAATGAGCTTAGGAAGTCACCACGTGTAGCATTTAAGGTACTTACCGTACCACTGATAGGTGTTCGGATAAGTGTATTTTCAAGTTGTGCGTACGCTCCCGCAAGTGCACCTTGAGCTTGCGTAACACCTGCTTGTGCCGCTGCAACATCTTCACTTCTTGCACCACTCAAAACTACGTCAGACGAAAGGCTAGCCACCTGAGAACCACTCTTTGCCGCCGTCAGACCGTTTCGTGCTCCGTGTACGAGATTTTGTGCACTACTGATATTTGAACGCGCACCTAACACTGTTGCTTCTTGTGCCGACTTGGTGGCGCTCGTTAGATTTGCATCGATAGTTTGCTCTGAAATATACGAACTGATTGAGTTTAGAAAAGTTTTAATTCTCTCAAGGTCTCTTTCAGCCTCCATGAGACGCGCGTCGAGTGCGTCGTCAGAAATAGAAGTCGCTGTTTTTTGCTTCCAACTTTCTAGAATTTTCGCAATTTCAACGCGCTCCTTTTCAATAATCTGCCTTTCATCAAATGAAGCTGAACGGATACGGAAACTTGGATTTACGGTGTAAGGATTTGAGAAAAAATCATCGGCTTGTGCAAAGACTGCATCTTGTGCCAGAGTATACGCTTGCGAGTACGCACTGCGTGCAGACTGTTTTGCTGTCTGTAATGTCACTTGTGCAGCCTGTGATTGCACAACAGAACTTGTTTTGTCTTCTGGACGCGCCCCAGCGTTAATCTTGTCTAACTGAGCTTTTGCCGCAGCAACCATGCCTTGAGCTGAGAGTACTGCAGCTCGTTCACTTTGGTTTGAGATTTCTGCAAGAATTGCTCCAGCTTTTACGAACTGTCCAGGACGAGCATACACTTGTGTTACTTCTCCTGATTTTTGAGCACGGAGTTCAGCTTGAGAAACGCTTCGTACTTCACCGAGGAGTACAAGAGGTTCTGATTCAGCTGACAACGCGCCCACTGAGGTGACAACAACAGATGGAGTACGTACTTCATCAGTGGGAACTACTTCATCATTCCTCCCAAATATGAAAAAACCAAGTAACAACAAAACTACCACAAGCACAGCAATACTTTTTCGCGGATGTCGTTTGATTCGTAACCACTCTCGCTTAGAGAGGGAACGGGCTGTATGTAGTATTTTCACGGTAGTTTTAGTTGATTAGAATTTACGTGGTGTGCGTAAATCCTTATGGTTGTTAAAGTAAGGGCAATTTATACACTATATTGACCACATTGTCAAATACTGCTTGGGTACAACGCCTACTGAGTACGTCTTACTGAACCGTAACATAACCAGTCACACAAGGTACCTTGCTTTACACAGTACCAAATGATATCATATACAAATGGATGAGAAAAGCACTGAAAAAAAAATAGAAACGTACAATATTGAAAACTCAAAGTCGCAACTGCGTAAAGGTTTCTTGGAGTTTTCTGTTTTGTTAATTATTGGGACACAGCCTACCTACGCTGTCGATATACTAAAACAATTAAAAAAGGCGAACTTGCTCGTAGTGGAAGGAACTCTGTACCCGCTTCTCTCAAGGCTCAAGTCACAAGGAATTGTTTCCTACTCATGGGAAGAAAGCAAAAATGGTCCTCCGCGAAAAATGTATAGCATCACGACAGATGGAAAAACTTTTTTAGGTGTACTTGAAGAATATTGGAAGTCGTTAGATTCAATAGTTAATATATTTATCACACAATATGAAAAAAGTAATTAGCATAACGCTTGGTGGAGTTGTCTTCGCAATAGAAGACAGTGCGTACGAAAAGTTGTCGGAATACCTTACGACTATTGAGCATACGTTTTCAGGTAACACCGACTATCGTGAGATTGCACTTGATATTGAAAACGCAATTGCGGAAAAGTTCACGCAAGCTGGAAAGAGTGAAAAGCATGCGGTATCGGTACAAGACGTTGAGCATGTCATTGGCGAAATGGGAACAGCAGAAGCGGTAGCGTCTGAGGATATGGCGTCTCATGCAAAACGTATTGAAGAACCTTCAAGTGAGACAGGGGGTGCAGGGACTACAAGAGAGCGCCGTTTCTATCGAGACACCGAGGACGTGATTATTGCCGGAGTCGCCTCTGGAATTGCACGGTATTTCGATATTGACCCTGTTATCGTTCGAGTACTTTTTGTTATCTCACTCTTTTTCAACGGGTTCGGCTTTTTCGCATATATAATTCTTTGGCTTATTGTGCCACCCGCAGTGACCACAGCAGAGAAATACGCCATGCGAGGTGAGCGTGTCACGATTGAAGAAATCACAGAACAAGTAAAAAAAAACATTCAAAAAATTGACGAGAAGAAAATAGGGGAGACAACTCGTGGATTGTGGGAGAACATTAGAAGTTTTCTCCAGAACGTTTTTACTTTTTTAAGAAAATTCATTCAATTCTTTTTTAAAATAATTACGGTGGTTGTGGGGTTCGCACTCTTACTCCTCGGCGCTTTTGGTATAGCTGGACTTGTTTCCGCCGTTAGCGTTATCTGGCTTGGTGAGAGTACTTGGATTCGTCCAGAATTTCACGAGATACTTACCACACTACTCGCTAACCCTGCAAGTTACCTCTTTATTCCCGCTCTACTGGTAAGCATCACCATACCATTACTTGTCTTTATCATACTTGGAGGTAGTTTGGTTTCCGGGAAAAACCTTTTCACCTTGACCAAGGGAATTATTCTAGGAGTGGTGTGGATAGTAGCCATCACCCTTGCAGTCACACTCGGCGTAGTCTATCAACCAATACGTATAGAAACAGACCGGTTTTCAGATGACGGGATCTATGTTGAACAAAGCACCATTCACATACAGGGGAAACCTGAAGAAGTGCCAATCATATACAAAATTGAAACTCCTTATAATTAACGATAGAACGCCGTCAGTAAACTGACGGCGTTCTCAAAATTTCAGAGCCCTATACTCGTAAACGTACTTTTTTTTCTTTCTGTATCTCTTCGGGGGTTGTTCTTTCTTTTTGTAACCTCAACACTTCTTTGTATACCCCATCCTTGAAAACAAAGTAGTGTACAAACCCGTCAATGGTATAGCTGTACTCCAAAAGCTCGATTTCTCCAGCTGTGGCAAGTGGTGGCTTAACCAATTCCAGTAAGGAATCAACCGTTGCAATACGAGCACTTGGATCAAGGTTTTGGAAAACAGCGAAGATACGGTTGCCTTCCGTCATTTCGCTGTGGATGATTTCCCACGTTAAAAAGTCATCTGGATTAACGAGCCCTTCGTGTATAGGCAACTCAGCCATGGAATGACAAGTGAAAAAAACGACAAGAACCAGTGCGAAGGAAAATACTTTCAGGGAGTATCTCATAGCAAAAACCTCCTAAAGGATTCTGAAACGTAAACTGAACCCCGGCGAACATGTATCATCGCCGGGGTGGGGAGCATTCTACATCAAACAGACTGGATCGATTTCAAGCAATCGCACATTTGGTACGCATGCGTCTCTGAGCCTTTCCGCAATAAATTCGAAAGAGCTCCGATGGAACGATTTTCTTACCCAAACGATAACCTCTGGAGTTCTGCAATCCGCTTTCCACTTCTCTTCCAGTCGGTCAAAGAGTAGATTTTCATCTGCAACCAAGTTTCTCGACCACGAAGGAGTATCGGCCTTCTTGAGCATTATTGTGCAGTAGAAGTACAACACTTCGGAGACTCCAAAGAGCCCTTCGATTACCTTTATAGCCCTTACTTGGGATTTAGGGCACGTAGCAAAAAAATGTGCCTCTTTCGGAGAAGTGGGAACCTCCCAGTCGAGATATGGGCTTTCCACTCTCTTTCTCAGTTCAAGTGCGAATTGTTCGTAGTCAAAATACGAACTACCAATAATCTTTGCAACACCAAACCGCCTGTACAGTCCCGTTTTAAGTATTTCATTTGCTTCAGTCATAAGAGACCCCCTTCGTTGAATTTTATTCACTTCACAAAAAACATTACTGTTTGTAACTTAGAGGGTTTTTGGAATTATGTCAATACATTTCCCCAGCAAACACGTCGCTCAGATATCTTGTTGTGGAGGTCTCCAGAAAATTCTTGAAAGAATACCTTTCGTTTCTCCATAAGCTACACGTCGTGCATATCGAACGCCAGCGCGTTCACACGCACGAAGTATCTTCCTATTATTAAATGTTTCTAAATCACCACTGTACCGAGATCCTACGTACCGAGATCCGAAGTACACAAACACCCCTCTGAGCCAGAAAGGAGGAAAGGCAAAAAAAAGAATTTTTTGAGCCCATACAGGCGTTCCTCCAGAAACAAGAAAATATGTATACAAGTGCCCAAGCTTTCCTGTAGGTTGTGCGAGCTTGTTCTTCTCGTGAAAATCAAGTGCCAAAAAACGTATGCGATCAATAAAATTTTTAAGGTGAGCGGGTACGGAGAAGTTGTATGTCGGAGTTGCTATGACGAGTCCCTGCGCGTAGCGAAGTTTTTCTATGAGATTATTAAACGCTCCCTCGTGCGACGTCGGTCCATTTCTATTTTCAAATGAGTATGTATCAATAGCAATATCCTCTAGATACAATTTATCTGCACGCACAAGAGAAACAGTACGTACGCCCCGTATGAATGCATCAAGCATCGAGTCAGAGTTTCTCCCTCTTGAAGGAGAGCATGATATACAAATAATTGTTTTCACATACATGTAATTCTAGCAAATTTTGCCGTTACATGTGCACGAGCTTTATTAGCGCAACCCAAAATATCGTGGGAAGAGTGGGGAAGTACCATCTTTCGTTTTTCCATCAACAATTGGAAGTTGTCCTATGTGTGCAGGCCATGGAAGTGGCAAAGAACCTGTAAAGGGTTGTACGCCGTAGAGTACATCGGCAACGCCAGCACCTTCACTGCCAGGGAGCCATGCAACGACGACTGCATCCCAGTCATCTATTGCGTCAGTAATTAGAAGCGGTCGTCCCGTCACTAAAATAACAATGATACGCTTACACACCTTTTGTAAGTTTGCTATAGCACGCACATCCTCATCAGATAAAGAAGGGTTGGTGTTGTCTCCCCATCCTTCTGCGTAGGGTCTTTCACCGACAATCGCAATACCTATATCTACAGGTGAGGTTTCATCGTAGGTCCCACTTTGAGAATATTCAAACGTCACATTCGGTCCAGCTACTCCGCGTAAACCTTGGAGTATCGACGTCGCTCCCGGAATCCAATTTCCGTCAACCCCTTGCCATTCAATAGTCCATGCTCCCGCTTGCCTTCCAATATTGTCTGCAGCACTTCCTGTTATACGAATAGTCGTGGACGAGTTTGAGTGAAGAGGAAGCAATCCTTGAGGGTCTTTGAGTAACACGAGAGACTCTCGTACTGCCTGTCGTGCCAGTGTTTTGTGTTCAAACAAGTCTTCGTCTGAAAGAGGCTGTGGGATTTGCATGGTATCGAAAAGCCCCATGGTAAATTTCACACGGAGTATGCGTCGAACAGCGTCATCAATTCTCTCAATTGGTATTTCTTTTCGTAATACTGCGTTACGAACATTGTATATGAATGGTTTGTAATCAAACGGCAACATCACCATATCAACCCCTGCACGTATCGCCGTGATTGCCGCACGGTAATCACTGCCAGGTATTTCATAAACCCCGTACCAGTCAGATACCAGAAATCCTTCAAATCCTAGTTCACTTTTTAAGAGGTCGGTGAGCAAGTAACGCTCTGCAGCTAACTTTGTTGAACCCCAACTATTAAGCCCTACCATGACTGTATGCACACCTGCAGAAATAACTTCTGTAAAGGGAGCTAGGTATGTAGTACGAAGTTTTGTTTCGTCTGGAGGCGTAACACCCTGATCAATAAAATAATCTTTACTACTGGATGTGTTCCACTGCATACCCCCTAAACCGAGGTAATGCTTTGCAGTAGCAAGCACCTTGCTTGAATCTTGCCCAGTAGCAGAGTGCATACCTTGTACATACGCAACACCAAGTCTACCTACAAGAACAGGGTCATCAGAAAAACTTTCATAGGTACGTCCCCAGCGAATATCTTCAGGCATATCTAAGGTGGGGGAGTAGCTCCATGTTATCCCTGTCGCGATGAGTTCTTTCCCTGTCGCTTGTGCAACCTCATACACTAGCGACTCATTACCACTAGCACCAAGCCCTATGGAGTGTGGAAAAAGTGTAGCTCCAGGAACATTACTATGACCATGTATTGCATCGACGCCATAGAGAATGGGAATACCCAAACGAGATGCGCGTGATGTACTAGTAAACTCTTGTACCATCATTCTCCATCCTTCAAACGTGTTTTTTTCAGGCTTGCTACCCGACCCACTCAGTATTGCCCCAAAAGCATACGTGTTCACGTCCTCCAGATCCGACACGCTCCCTTTCTCGACGAGTGCCATCTGTCCTATTTTTTCATCAAGTGTCATGTAGGACATAAGGTCAGTAATTCTGTCCTCAACAGGTGTTTGAGAATTTTTATACAAAGGGTTGTCGGGTAGTGCGGGCATTTTTTCTAATGAAAAGAAATACATATCAAGAAATAGTATGATCAACAAAACCATAATGAGCCCTCCAATGAGTAGGTGTGCATTAAAATGGAGCTTTTTCATAGATATAAGTATACAGGAGATATAATTCAAAAAAATGGAGAAGATACCTAGACCGCCACGTAAAAGATTTTGAGTAAAGCGTGATTTTGTGGCATACTATTAGTATTACTATATTAGTCGAAGGTTCACATTAGCAGTTAACATCGACCCTATGAACAATTCAATTGGAGATGCTATACGCGGGGCTTTTATAGATATTTGGTCTGACGTTATCAACTTCATACCCGAGTTTGTAGCATCACTTGTTATTCTTATCCTGGGATATGCCTTTGCTGTTATAGCGGGGGCGTTCGTGGAAAGAATCGTACACATGTTTCGAGTGGATGTACTTGCTGATCGCATGAACATACATAACACACTTAAAAAAATAGGTTTTGATTTTTCTTTTTCCAACACCTTAGGTGTAGTTACAAAATGGTTCTTTATTGCCGTATTCTTAACCGCTGCCGTAGAAGTACTTGGGTGGACACAAATAGTAACCTTCCTTAACGATGTCGTTCGGTATATCCCGCAAGTACTCATAGCAATAGTAATCCTTGCAGTAGGTCTTATGATAGCTTCAGTCGTAGAGGACGGTGTCACCAAAACTTTGCAGGTGGCCAAAACTGTGGAACGTCCAGCGACACTCGGAGCAGTTGCAAAATGGGCTATCGTAACATTCTCTATCATGGCTGCGCTTACTCAGCTTCGAGTTGCCGAAAATCTAATTGCTATCTTGTTTGCGAGTATGCTCTTGACTATAGGTATTTCCTTCGGGCTGGCAGGAAAGGAACATGCGCAAAGATTCCTTGACAGACTGTTTGTGTAAACAAATTACAGCTCCATGTCCACACTTTTTGTGAATTGCGAGTTGGTTAGATGCGAGTATGCAGATATACTTACAATATAAGCTTTATAAGTATATATATGCGCTCACGTGCCGTAGCGCATATATTGTATGTCTTTAATACATCATTAACATGAACATTCGAAACTTTCTAGTATCACGCAATATACTCACTGTAGGAAGTCTATTTCTTATCGCTTTTCTCCTTTCATACTCACCTCAGGCGTCTGCATCCTTTTCATGCAACCTAGAAAGAAACCTTGATATCGGCATAGAAGGAGATGACGTTCTCTGTCTTCAAAAGTTTCTAAACGGGTCGGGGTATACGCTCACGACGAGTGGAGCAGGCTCACCAGGTTTTGAAACAAACCGCTTTGGTGCACTCACACGTGATGCACTCGCACGGTGGCAAACGGAACATGATGTCTACCCAGCCACTGGCTACCTTGGAGCAATAACACGAGCGGCACTCAAGGCGCTGAACGGGGTAGTGGAAGACTTGGATGACGCTACTGATAATTCAAGTACACCTCCTGCACTTGGTACTCTCGAAGGGGTTCTCTCATCACTCAGTGAAGCTGACAGAACACAGGCCAATGAACTACTTGCCTTACTTACCTCACTCGGTATTACTAAAAGTGGAACTGGATCAGTAGAAGACGAGGATGAGGATGTGGAAGAAGAGGAGGAAGATGTGGAAGAGGAAGAAGAAGAGGAGGAGGAAGAAGAGGAGGATGTAACTGATGTAGAAGAATTACTGGATGATGCTATTAAGATGATCCGTGATGCTGAAGAAGCTATTGAGGACGCCAATGTGACGCCAGAAGCTCTTATTTCTGCAAAGGACAACTACGAAGATGCACGTGACGATATCCTTGATGCTTTTGCTGCTTACTTACGGGGGAATGAAGAAGATGCACTTGAGTCTGCTGATGATGCATACAAGAACGCTGAGGACGCTTTTGAAGACGCTGGAGGTGTTTCTAAAAACGATGAGCTTGAAGACAGAATTGATGAAATAGAAGATGAAATAGACACTACATGGGATGAACTTGAGGACATGGAAGACGACGGTGACGACATAAGTGATGCTGAAGACACCCTTGAAGATGCTGAGGCAACGCTTGAAGATGCAAAAGATGCACTTGATGCAGAAGAATATGACGACGCAGAGGACCTTCTCGACGAAGTTGAGGACCTTATTGATGACGCACTTGATGCCGTAGTGACTGGTGAAGCAGATGATGCACAAGACGCCATCGATGATGCACAAGATGCTATCAATGACGCACAGGATGAAATTGACGAAGCAGATGATGACGGAGATGATGTCAGTGATGCAGAAGACTTCCTTGATGACGCGCGCGATGCGCTTGAAGACGCTGAGGACGCACTCGAAGATGAGGATTACGATGACGCGATAGACTTTGCTGAGGAAGCTGAAGAACTTGCAGACGAAGCTATTGATAGTCTGTAAAACTCACCTCGAATATACTAAACCCGGTACTGTTCAGTACCGGGTTTTGGGACACAAAGGTTCAAAAAACCTGAAAGTATGTATCTATACCGCGACCGCGGTAATATCTCCTGGTCCCTCAGACAACTTTTGAGACAATGAAGTTTCCTGTCTCCACTTCAAAATACCCTGCTTCTACTCGCAGATAGTCCTGCAACCATTTTCTTTCTTCAGCACCCATCTCAGATATTTTGGTGAGTTCCACCAGTTTTGATTTTTCTGGATTCATTCATCGCCTCTCTGTTAAGGGTTGTTTTAACATTGCACCTGCGGATATAGTACATACAAAATTATTTAAATCAATAGATAACAAAAAACGCTTTAAAGCGCTATTTGTTATCTATTGTGGTGTTTGAAAATTACTTCTTCTTTTTACGTGCGTCTAGCATTTTATACTTCGCCTCAATACGCTTCTTCGTTTTATCTGAACGAGATGTTTTGTTATTCCCAACACCTGTACTTCTTTTTGCCATATGTGATGAGTATACATCATTTATGGTAAAAACAACACGGTGTTATACATACCTTTTTTAAGCATTGCATCGTACGAATAATTTTTTGTTGCATTTATTCCAAAATAAGCATACACTTCTCCCACTAGTCAATATCTAATCGAAAAATAATATATACATATGGGAAATTATAATGGTGGGAACTTTGGTGGTGGCAAACGCTTTGCAGGAAAGGGTGGAGATCGTGGAGGAAACAGAGGGGGAGGCTTCGGCGGTGGTAGAAACGACCGAGGTGACCGCCCAGATATGCACCGAGCTACCTGTAGCGACTGTGGTAAGAGTTGCGAAGTGCCATTCCGACCAACAGGAGACAAACCTGTGTTCTGTAGTGACTGTTTTGAAACGAAACGAGATGGGGGAAATGACCGTGGCGGAGATCGTGGTGGCCGAAACTTTGAAAAAAGAGATTCACAACCTCGTTTTGGAGATAGACGACCAAGCAGTAACGGGGGAGGCAACAGTGGTGAAAACTACAAAGCTGAGTTACGACAAATCAATGAGACACTTGGTAAAATTCTAAAAGCTTTAACATCCGCTACACAAGGAGAAGACAAGGAAGGTGAGATGCGTCATGCAGATCGACATGAGAAAGCCCCTCGTAAGGAAATCGATACAGTGGCTCTGAATAAAACACTTCAAAAAGCAGTTGGCAAAGCTATAGCTCCTACAAAGAAGACTGTTGCTAAAGTTGCAACTAAAAAAATTGCTCCTAAAAAGGTTGTTGCTAAAAAGGCATCAAAGAAGAAATAATATTTCAAATTTTACACTCAAAACACTCTCACTTGAGAGTGTTTTGATGTACAGAAAAGAAAACCGCCCTCCAACGGTTTTCTGTTGAAGAGCGATTAATTACAGCAAAGGTACCTTACAATACGCGCCTCCGTTTCCGATTTTTCCCCTGCCACATTCGAGAAGTTTGATTTGTCTCCCGTTTTCAATGCCGAAAAACTCTACCTCATGAGGTCCGATAAGCATACGTACCTTTCCTCTGAGTGGGATTTTAGAAATCCCACCTGTGTCATCTTCACACACCCAGCCGATGAACCACGTTTTGGACATTGCTTGGGGTTTGAGGACGACATAGTTTCTCCAACCAAACAGAATCGGGACATGGAGAAATGGAAACAAAACATCGTCAGGTTCGTATTCACCCTTGATACCCTCAACCTTAACCATCTTTCTGGAAAAAGGTCGCATAACCTCCTCTTGTGTCATCTTCCTGTAGTTCCAGACATGAGTTCTTTGCGGTGCCTCGTGAAAAGTTCCCGAAACGAGGTACATGCAGGGAACCATCACTGCATCTGCCATTCTACCAAACCATCCCTGTGGTTTTACATCGAATACAGCTCTCACGTCACCCTCCACAGAATTTGAGTTTTTACGATAGTACATATACCGTACCGCCTATTTACTTAAAGACGTGTGAATTGAGATTCAAAGACGAAACCAAGACTCGAATTTATTCCGTCATCATTATCACGGGCATCTGTAGTAACTGTGTACGCCCGCTCGTGAGCGTGATTAAGGAAGTGTCTGTGCCCGATTCTACATACTCTGTCCTGGTACAGAACTTTTGTTTCGGGTGCCAAAATTGGTTGCACAGGCTGTCTCTCACAGTCTTGTGCTGAATCTGGTGTAGTGTGTTTTTTTCTACATATTTCACACGTATAAAATGTCAGCATTGGGACCTCCTCTGATTAAGAACATATGATTGGGCTTCGGGATAAATCTAGCACATACCTTACCGTATCAAAGTAATACGTCAACACCACACAATTTAATAAAAACTCGTAACAAAATAGCCCTTTCACGTTTTTCGAAAAAACCTGAAAAGGGCTATGAGTGACGGACACATTATGTCCGGATTGATTTTTGAAGAATCGCCTTTTTCAAGGCAACGCCAACACTGCATGTGTGTGCCGGCGTTTGAGCAAGGCGTTGTTTTTTCTTCTGCTGAATAACTTTATTAATTTCACCTATACACTCTTGGTGAAATTTGTTTCCAGCATCCAATCTCTTTCGGAGATCGTACGGATTAATAGTTCTAATTATTTCGGCCATGACGTTCCTCCTTGCAGAGTTTTTTATGAGACCAAAGGTAACCTACTATATCATGCATTCTAGTTTTGTCAATATATCGCAAAACTAGTACACCATTTTTTACAGTCGTAAGCGAAAGAAAAAGCGTTATTTTGTGCTATAATTTAAGAATGCCTATAGTATTTTTTCTCTTTATTTTCATAGTTTGGGTCATCCTTTTTAGCATGCACTGGCTTGTGTATGCTTCTGTGTCTCGCGTCTTTTCTGTTGCTTTGCCACATTGGCAATTCATCCTCGGTGCACTTTCTCTTTCCTACTTTCTAGCAAGTTTTGGTGTTCGAAAAATGAACGGGGTGGTAGTCGACGGTTTTTATTTCATCACAGCGACATGGCTTGGGTATATTTTTCTCTTTTTTTCTGTTGCGGTTATTTACGAAGTCGTACATTTTGTAACGAAGTATGATTCTCGAGTCATACTTGGTACACTACTCTTTATTGCACTACTACTTGGATCGTATGCGCTCATGCAAGGAAGAGTTTTGACAACACGCACCTATGCACTCACGATACAAAATCTCAAAGAGCCCATTCGCATCGTACAACTTTCTGACATACACGTCGGTACGGTACACCAAAAAAAATATCTTACGGAGATTGTTGAAAAAACAAACGAACTTAAACCAGATATAGTCCTTATCACTGGGGACCTTTTTGACGGGTCTGCTGATATAGACGCGAGCATACTCTCACCGCTGAACAATATTAGTGCTAGAAGTTTTTTCTCACATGGCAACCATGAGCTCTATGAGGGACTTGAACAAGTGCGTACTACACTGCAAGAACTAGATATTGAGCTTTTAGGATTGGAATGAGGCCCGTGAGCAGGATATCACCATGATGTTTTCTGGACATACACACAACGGGCAAATATTTCCATTTACTTTGCTCGTACGCATGTTCTTTACCTATATAAACGGTCTTTACGAAAATGAGGGGAAATACCTCCATGTCTCTCCAGGAACTGGTACATGGGGACCTCCGATGCGTCTCGGCTCTCACAATCAAATAACTCTCTTTGATCTACAGCCAGAAACCATGAATGGTATTTGAAATGAAAACTACCCCTGCAGTGAAATCACTGCAGGGGTAGTTTGTTGCATTATCTTCACATGTTACAAACCAAGATAAATCCAGAGGTAATAATCAACCTTGGCACCTTTTCCAAGAACACAAATCGTCATTGGAGAAACATCAGCATTACAAACAGCAACGTTGTTTGAAAAATTCGCCCAAAACATAATTCACCTCCATGAGTGATTGTGAGGACAAAAGAACAAAAAAATCCCTCATCATCGAGGGCTCATGTAAAAAAAATAGACACATGCTTCTCTTAGTCCCCGAAGAGTAGATTAGTAGTCTTTCATTGCGCGACCTGGCTTATTCTCCTATATGGAGACTTCACAGTTGCGGGTCAGCTGAGGAGTTACACCTCATTCGTCAACAAAAAGACTGTAACTGTGCGCAAGAATAGCATATCTATATAAAAATGAAAGGATAAGAATATCAATGATCCTCGCAAACTTGTATTGAATCATTTACTCTCATCTAGAACGCTGTAGCGTTCTAGATGAGAGATGTGAAGTATTGTAAAAGCATTGTTGCAGATATGCTCTACCCCATGTACAATCTTTGAAGCCATTAATCATGGCTAGTTCTTTTGTATAAAAGAATACATTCCGCGGTAGCTCAGCGGTAGAGCAGTCGACTGTGGACAAAAAATGTTCCATTTCAACATGGTGGTATTCTTAACCGTATATACCATGGGAAAAGAAAAACGAACATACGCTGATCGTGCAAAGTATTTATCGCAAGCTGTTTCAAAAAGACGTAAACGTCTTGGAGAAATGTCCCGAGAATATAAAGGTGGCAAATGCATCATATGCGGATACAATAAAAGTTCTCGTGCTCTGGTTTTCCATCACCTGAATCCTGAAGACAAAGATTTTGGTTTATCCAGTAGAGGATTAACAAGATCATGGGAAAGAATTCAAAAAGAGCTTGATAAATGTGTCCTGCTTTGTGCAAACTGTCACATGGAATTGCACGACGGTATTACGCAGCTTCCCAAGGGAAACCCGGGTCGAAAAAGAAAGTGAATTGTCTGGAAGCCCAAACGTAAAGACGTGGGTAATCAGCAGCCAAGCCAAGCACTAGCTAGCTAGAGCTCGGAAGGTTCAGAGACTATCCCGAAAGGGAGTACTCCTATAAATTTTGGAGGAAGCGCTTTCCACCTAAACCAAACTGGTATGGTGATGATATAGTCCATCCCTCTAGAGACAGAGGATACGATGTAATCGATCGGTCGTAGGTTCGAATCCTACCCGCGGAGCAGAGTTGGACAAACA
>Ga0209417_1001776_pt1 | contig 37883 bp, 64 predicted proteins | sample RifGroF2_FD_184002 | JGI IMG/M metagenome (GOLD analysis project Ga0209417, IMG submission 184002) | Groundwater microbial communities from Rifle, Colorado, USA - Groundwater F2 (SPAdes) (version 2) | ecosystem: Environmental > Aquatic > Deep subsurface > Groundwater | place: Rifle, Colorado... | reverse complement strand
TAGCTTGGCAAGGTCGGCAAAATCAGGCATCCGGCTCTGTCCCAGGCTCATCTGCCGGCGTGTCCATATCTGGTATGGCCTGGCTGCGCTCCATCTCCTGCGCTACCTCCTCGATATCAGGCACAAGGCTTGTCGGCAACAGTTTAAGCGCCGTCCTGATCGGCAGGCTGGCCCCGGCTACCTTGCCGAACATATCAACGGCGGATTGAAGGTCAAAGGGCAGATTCCGCGTGAACCGGATTGACACCTGTGGCCTGTCCTGCATATTGGCTTTCAGGTTGCCGGTCACATTCTGGATCAACCGAATACGCCACTGAAGGAACCGGGAAAAGTAGGCTTCATAGGTTGCGCTGGCGTACTCGAACGGCAAGAGCTTGTAAGCAAGTGAGATGCCGCTTATCTGGCCGGTCGTGGCTATGTCTTTGTTGTCAAACAGCATCATCATGTCGTACGAAAGGCGCTCAAATAGTTCATCGGCGTTCTTAACAAACGCTATTGGTATGTCTTTAACTAGGAACGAGACCGCCTTTGTGACGTCATCATCAAGTCCTTCAAACGTTCTGGTTATTCGTAACTTGTCCACCTCTGACAATCCAGTTTCATCAAGCTCGGTATCCAGTCTGTTTTTCATCAACAGGTACGAATTGCTGAACCGTTGCGCCTCGTTCGCGTAATCCTCTGAAACTATCCTGTCCCTGAAGTCAATGATTGACAGCACGTGGTCAAACAGGTTTTCACCATGACGGCTAATCTTTCCAATTGCCCATGGAACCTCGCCGTAGGCGTGGGATTCCCGGCCAGTCTCAACCAGCTTTTCAAGGCTTTCACCTTCATAGTGGACTATCTCGGATTGGTCATAGGTCGTTACTTTTTTTATATCCTTATCGCCATCGTTGACCGTGTAGTACCGGATCATGCCTTTCAGTTTCGGCGGTAGTGAATCGTCCCAAAGCGGTATGCACTGTTCAGGCGGGACCTCGACAAACCGGGCTTGCCCATCCTGCGTATAGTGGTACTCATATGTCAAGCCGTGGGCGCACGCGGTTTCAAACTCTTCATGCGTGGTCAACCCTTCATCGTTTGCGTCAAATATCGGTTGTAGTACGCCCGTGAAATAATCAGCTTTGCCGTTTATCGCCTGCTTGACTTTGGCAATCGCACCCTTGATACCGGCTTTCGGTGCGGCATCCGGCGTGGAATAGCTTATGCTGTTTTCCCCGGCCATGTAGCCGGATACGATGGTAACTGCCTTGCGGACAATAGGAATTGATATCCGGTTGTCTGGTTCCTCGTGGGCAGACCGTCCCAGAATGGCTACGTTCTTCCCCTCCATGTATTTCCGCTGGTTGAATATCTTGGACACCCGCCCGGCATCCGCGTCTATGATCTTCTTGATCGTGGCTGTATCCATGATACCCCCTGAGCTGGATTATATAGCTTTTATTAACTGGTTGCAACTATAGGCCAAGAGCGCCCGCCGATGTGCCCGCTCGGATCGGAGCCCTGCCGATCTGGAATTGATACCCGCATTGCGTTTTGTCTACCTGATCGTCATGCTCCTTGCCTAGCCCGTCAAAACGCAATAACTCATCAATCCAGTCATCATTCCACGCGGCGCGTTTGACGTGGACGTGTCCCGGCGCTTCAAATATTGGCTCAAGCGGTACTGCCCTGGTTGCCTTGTCGCCTTTGCCCATTATGACTTTATTCCAGTTTATTTCTGGCATGGCTTTTTTCAAATACGGGTATGCATCCTTTGCGTCAAGGCTGGACTCTACGCATTGCCTTACCGTGGTTCCATCCATCCGGGCGATGGTCTTTATCTTTGCGTCACGCTCTGGGGCATCGTCTCTGGTCCGTACCACGTCGGCTATCCACAGATGGGGTACTGGATCACCTGGCCTGCGCTCGAATGCCAGTTTCGTTCCGGACGTCCAGTCTGGATCATCGCCTCCGCGCTGCTGTGCCGTGTGTGCAAGATCCCATGCCCTAATCCAGTACAAGCGCCTGTCGGATGGAACCTCATCATACCATTCGATATTCTCGATGCTAAACCGTCCACCTGTACGGATCATAGGGTTACAGTCGAGGATTGACGAACTGGAATATTTGCCAAGTGTGGCGTATTGCCTTAAATACCACTGCTTGCCGAACCGCTCCTCAAAAAGATACTCGCCGGGATATTGCCCATCTCCGGTATAGTCTGCGGCTTTGGCTGGGAACTGCATCATTTCAAACTGCGGAAAGTCTGGATCTTCTTTCATGGCTTTTTTTATGCGCCCGGTTATATCGTCCCAGTGCCACCATGTAGCAAGGACTATGACTATTCCAACAGGGGCGACACGGGTCATGAAGTCGTTGGTGAATGCATCCCATGCGTTATTGCGCTGTACAAGGCTTTCAGCCTCGGCCCTGCCTGACAGGTAATCGTCAAGTACGCCTAGAGCGTATCCGGATCCTGTCATGTGACCGCCTAGCCCTGTTGCCATAAGCCCGCCCCCGCAATCGGTAAGGTAGTGGTCTTTCCGGTTTGTATCTGTTGACAGTCTCAAGTTAGGGTAGATTGCCTTATATTTATCGGTGTCAATGACCCCCCTGGCAAAAGCTGAAAACTCGACGGCCTTGTCCGCTGCGTATGAAACTTGCATGACCTCTGCGCTTGGAAACTCTCCAATAAAATGAGGCCCTAAGTATCTGGATACTATGTCTGATTTGCCTGATCGGTGGTGAACGTTGATTAAAAGATATGTTGTTTTCCCATCACGGTAATCATCAAACGCTTTATCAATCCTTGAGCATATCCGGCGGGTATGGAAACCATGGATAAACGGCGATGATCCGCGCCAGCACGCGCCCATGAATGCCTCGTGCGACATTTGGGCATCAAGGGTTACAAGTTCTATTTCTTCAGCTTCGGTCAGCATTGTTTATCTTGGCGGCAAGTTCGGCTATGCGTACTTTGCGCTCTGCTGCTGTCATCAATAGCGGCTCCCCGCCTGCCCCGGTAATCTCCTGTCTGTCGTGCCAGTGGTGGTTTTTTAGCCAGAAAATAGACCCCGTGCATTTATCCCTTGTGCTTAACCTGGCTTCATGCTCGGCCTCGATCTTTAGCCGCGCCCTTTTTATAAGGTCGGAAAAATCATCATCTTTTGTTTCAAGGTCGTATATCGCGCCCCTGGTATTATATCCAAGATGGTATGCAAGCCCCGCCATGGTTGCCGGGTTCTCCCTGACTATCGGGTTGCCGTTCTTGTCTACCGCTACCTGTTCTATCCCGTCGCTATTGGTGAAGGTAAGCGGAGACGGTACGCACTCATCGAAATAGTTTTGTATCGCTTCGTCAAGCTCTGCGGCGGTTTTGTACTTTGACGGTCTGCCTGCTGGCATAATCTCTCCTAAGCCCCCGGAAGGAATCGAACCCTCGCCTGATGATTACAAATCGCCTGCTCTGCCTTCTGAGCTACAGGGGCAAATAGTCGGGGCAGATGGAGTCGAACCACCCATTGACGGTATCAAAAACCGTTGACTAGCCGCTTGCCTACACCCCGTAACGTTGCCCCGTGTATCGCGTCGGGGCGGCCGGGAAGTCTTTCCTGTCTGCCATCGGTTTTCAGTAAGTATGCCCACCGAAAAACGGACTACCGCGCCTTTTTCGCCGCGCTCCTTAGCTACTCCTGTTTGGCTCTGAATCGCCCCGGTTATACCAAACCAGAAAAGGCCCTTATCGACCGCACCTTAATAGGCCGTCCCAGCCGGGCACCAGCTCTTGGAAGCGGCGCGAATTGCACGCGCAAGCTGGGCAGCTTCGACTAGTGCGCTTCCATCGTCACTTTGTCGGTCCAGGCTGTGACCGCCTGTGGTATCCCACCGCTTCGGGCGCACCGTTGGCCATAAACTCAACTGTACCGCATGTATGGGCAGTTGTCAAGGTTTCAATCTATACCCGGCTGAATATACACCTACTGCCATTCGGTGTATCTGTTCCTCAGTTAGGCCGAGTAGTAGTTCTTCATCCACAACGTGCATCACTTCATGCAGCAGGGTTTCATCTTGCTGCTCCTGGCTGACATCGCTGTTAGTCCTTATCAAGGCATATGATTGGTCGCTCTTTCATTCCTCCACCTCCCCGGCAAGGATAGCGGCGCGTAGTATTTGAGTTTCGGCATGCGTCAAAAATGGTCTGCATTTTTCCACCGCCCGATCAGCCGCATCCCGGAGCCGTGCGTTCTCGGCTTCAGCGGATTTCACAATCTGCTTCCGTATTGTTTCAGGAATGACGACAGCATCTTTTTACATAAGCCGTGTTTTAATGTAGGCATCGTCGGGCACAATCATGACAAAAAACTCTTTCATCCTTTGCTCCTTCCCCAGCGCGAGACGGGCTTTGCGTATTACGTTAAGCGTTGTTGATTTGCATCCAACCTGTGTTGCCGCTGGAAATGCTTCCATGCCTATATCATCATCGTATAATGCAACCAATGGTTCTAGCGCCTCCCTAAGCCGTTCGTTCTCGGCTTGGAGTAGCTTGATCCACGATTCAGGATCTTCCACCCCTTCTAGCGCATTGACACAAGCCACAATGCGACGGGCGTTGGCTACTCCAATTATTTGACCTATTTCTGGCTGCCCGTCTTGAGCAACTATTGTCCGCTGATTAGGCCAAGCCTCTTCTACCAGTTTCCATGGCCCCTTTGTATATTCACTCATTTCCCTGTCCTTTCTATGGTCTTGCGGATAAACTCAACGCCTTTTTGGTACACAAGCGTTTTCAGGCTTATCTGCGGCTCGCCATAGCGGTCATTGTAGGTCTGCTCAATAACCCTGAAGTACCCGGCGTCCTGATATTGGCGGTACGGCACATTCCGGTCATCAAGTATGCTTTGATCACGGAGAAACTGGAATATCTTATTGCGCCCCCATCCGTGAAGGTTCAGGGCAGCGGCGACATCGCGCATTTGTAGCGCGGTCTTTGAATCTGCCACCTGATCGAAAAAAGCGGCCTTTGGCTCAAGCTCGGCTATACGCTTGTTGCCTTTCTGGATCAGTTCATTCGCGGCTTGAAGAGCGCGGGCAAAGACAAGTTCAGGGGTATTCCATGCTTGCTCGACCTGAATAAAGTATGCCCTGACTTCCTGACCTTTTGCCGTGCGCTCCATCATGGCTACATGCTTGGCGGTGTCGATTGTCAGATAGTATTCAACCGATGGACGGCCTCCGGTACTTTCTAACATTCTTGTTAAAAAGTCCTGGCCCTATTCAAAGTCGCTTATCCGGTCGGCTATCCAGTTTCCAAACTGGCGCTTGCTTTCCAGCTTGTCCCACAGCTCACGGGCACTGACCATTGGCTGGCCTTCGTACTCTTCGACCTTGATTAAGTCGTTCATAGATCACTCCTTTCAAGTCTTTCAAGGTTGCGCTTCTTGGCAACGGTCGCAAACTCGCTAAGCCGTTCGATCAGCTCAAGGACTTTGCTATAGGGCGGCTCGGGTAAATGGTTGTTACCAGAATCGGCACCGATGTTGACTTGTACTGGATCACAGCGCTTTATGAGCTCCACCAGGGGTTCAAGGTCGAAGTCCATAATCGGCTCGATAGTGACGTATTTTAGCGAATTACCAATAACTCCCATCCAATACGCCCTATCTTCTGGCCGCGGAGAACTTGCCATTATTTCAGGATACCAGCGGTTTGATTCTATCGTTGTGCATGTTACATAATCAAAATCACAATAAGATAAATCATCGTTCATGAACTCAGGATTTTTACTCTGGAATAAATACTTGTTGCGTCCATAAAACTCGCAATGTTTCAGCGTTGCCTTTAACCAATATCTCGGAATTCCCTTGGCGAATATGTCACAACTCGAACCAACAAAGATAAAATTATCCTTGCCAAGATCGGTTTTCAGTTCCTTCTCATCAAACCGAGCCGCCTTGAGTTTGCCCCAACGTTTCATATAGCAATAGCTGCAATCGTGGGGGCACGTGCCCTTAATGGTGTTCCATGTATGAGTTACAAAATCATACATATTGCCTTTGGCTATGTTTAGACCCATATTAATCTCCAATAAAAAAAGGTCTATGAGAATCCCCCGGCATGGGTTAACCTGCTAGTGGGCAGGCTGGATTCTCATAAACCTCTTGTAAGTTACGCCCCCACTAGGGCCGCTGTCAAGTCGGGATGCCGCCCGCCTGACAAGTAAAATATACCACGGCTTTGATCGGCTGTCAATCATATTCTCATGTTTCCGCGTAACTGCTTGACCCGTGCGTCCAGTTCATCCCTGGCTTGCCGTTCCTCTTGGTCTGCGGTGTACCGTTCCTTGAGTCGCTTGGACTTGTTGAACCATACCCCTTGCGGCTTACCCTTGCCGTAGTTCCCGTTGGCGAACTTCTGCAAATAGCTCTCGTACCATTCCGGCACATGGCCCAAAGTCACGCTTGCCCGGTACATAAGCGTCCAGCATCGTTGAAAACCGCAGTTAGGGCAGCGATCATGTATGTCTAGGTCTATCTGCTGGTCATCGGTTGGCGCCGGATGGTACTTGTAATCCTCACCGCAGCAGTCGCACTGGATCGGCATTGAAGCGATATAAACTGGCTGCGTGAAGGATACCCCTGCCTTGCGGCAGGCGTCCTTGATATCCTTGACGCCGATTTTCATTGACGCCTTGGCTTCGTCCAGGATCGTATCGAATACCAGTTGCCGGTCTTTCTCTGGGATGCTCTGCGCTACCCTGTCCATCTCGGTTATCATGGCCGATGATGGTTTTGGGAAACATTCGATCAGCTTGTCCACCAGGTCAATGCTCATCGGCCAGCCTCCTTGTTCCTGGCCCGGATTGCTGCCAGCTCCTCCTTGGCCTTCCTGACCTCGCGCTCTGTCCGATCCTCTTCGGGTTCATGCTTGATGATCTTGCAGCGGTCAAAAGGCTTGGCATCGTCGCCGTAACTATCCGGGCCTGACTTCATAAAGCCTGGGAAGCCTGCAAACTTTGGGAAGGCTTCATGCTCGGAAGATCCTAGAATCTGGCAATAGTTGTCAATCGCCTTGATTACCTCATCGGCGGTGTACGTGCCAAGAGTGCGTAATGCTGGCCCGGTCTGATCGGGCGGCATGGATATGATCAGGTGCCGGAACTTTGGCAAGGCAGGCTGGCTGTTCCAGTGTTCGCGGATGCGGTCAAGGTCTTTGCCTGCGGTTGTCTTTGGTTGATTTGATGGCTCTGGTGAAAAAGGGAAGGACTCTTCTTTTTCTTTACTATCCTCTTCTTTACTTTCCTTTCCTTTTCTTTGTGGCATAAACTCGCCAGACAATCCATTACTTACAGTTTTATCCTCGCCAGTAAACGCAATTTCCTCCCCTGTAAACCATTTTGCTATGTTTAAATCCAGTTCTTTATCTATTGTCTTGATCAGCCTTGCAGAGTCAGTAACAATTTTTACCCATCGTTTTTGAATACCAGAAGATGTTAAAATATCCAGCTTTTCATACACGCCTTTATGGAAAAGTGATTTTGATATTGCAAAACTAATTATTTCATCAAGGCTTTTTTCGTCTATATGATTAGATGCAGCAAACAAAAGTTTCGTATCTTCATCCCATTTTAAGGCGTACCCTTCATGGTAAATCATCTTGAATAATTCAACCATACAGCCTATCCCGACAAGGCCAAACCGGGCTTTTACAAGCTGCATTTTAACGTCCCATTCTGTATCTAATGGGAAATAATCTAAGCCCTGTTTAGGTGATCTGCCCATACTAGTCTACCAATATAGGCCGCACTGTTTTTGATCTAAGTAGCTTTTTAGGGATCTGTGCTTTTTCAAGCAAAGCGTATAACGTAGGCTTGCTTATTCCGTAATGCTCGCAAACTTGGGCCACGCTCATTGTGTTATAAAACCTAGATAGCTCTTTCCTAGATACTACAACATTAGTCATACTCTTCACCTCTATCGGTATATTAATCTTACTTTGGCATTATGTCAAGCGTCCTGCGTTGCGTCTGTGTCGTGTCGGAACCAGTTCAAATTATTCTTTCCCCATCGTCAAGCACTGACTTTGCCATTCGAATTATTTCCCTGCCCACTATTAGCGCTTGATGGGCAGGAAGCCGTATTGTACCACTATCATTAATTGAGCCGCCCGGCACTAGAACACTGACAGCTATTTCACAATCATGATCTTCGTCCACAGAAACAGAACACGCATGAAAATACATAGAAGCCTCCAAAAACAAAAAGGCCTTGTATCCTGCCGCTGGCGGCGTTAATGGAGTGTCAGCTCCAAAACAGGATACAAAGCCTCTGAAAATATAAGCCCTGACAGGCTCGCTTATCAACACGCCGCCAGTTGCGTTGACAGGCTCATTCTACACCTATCGCCGGGTTGCGTCAAGGCTAGCAAGGGTATCCTTCGTGCAGTTCACCGTCGCTATCATAAGCATAAAAATGGCTATCGAATGCTTCACAGGCTTCATTGCCACATTTGTATATTTCCCCGCGCTTGTCTATTCCAGACATCCCGCTCCCGGTATATTTTCCAAAATAATCATGATCTAAAAGCTCTTGTTCGCAATATGGGCATACTGGCATAGCTATTCCTTTCCCCGGTAATCTGGACACGCCGGGCATGTCTTTGTTTCCTCAAGCGATGCGGCAAGCACTTTACCAGCCGCGCCTAGTGCGGATAAAAGCTGTTCTGTTTCCCGGAAACACGCGGTAAAGTCGGCGCAGGTCCCGCAGGTGCGCGGGAATTGGATTAGGGTATCCATGGTTAAAAAGTCGGATATTGATCGTCAAACTCTGGCTGTTGCGCTGGCTTTGACTGATGGCTTGCCGGGGTAGTGCCGTAGCCTAGATCGCCGCGTGGCTTGTCTGTGGGCTTGTCCTGGCTCTTGCCGCCTAGAAGCTGGATCTCATTGGCGTTGACTTTGACTCGAGATTGCTTGACACCATCCTTTTCCCAATGATCTTCGAAGGCTTCACCGGATACGGCTACCTGGGTTCCCTTGATCATAAACTGGGCCAGGCTTTCGGCACGCTTGCCCCAGAGCGAGCAATTCCAGAATGACGGTTCCTTTACCCACTCATTGCCTTTTTTGGCCCGCCGGTCTGTAGCTACGGTAAAGCCAAGAATCGGATCTCCTGACTGCGTGTAGCGCAACTCTGAATCTTTCGTGAGCCTGCCTACGATAACTATTGATACCATTTCAAGTCCCTTCTTTATCGGTTAGACGATTGTCTACAACTAATCCTGTTCGCCGATTACGATACCGATCAGGCCGATTATTATAGCCATAGCCAGTAGTGCGCCGGTCAAAAGTGTCCTCCCTTCCTGATCCAGTCACGGAATGCCAGATACGCTGGCCCGAAGGCCAGTGTTGCCAGCACGACAACCACGGCATCGAGAACAGCGCCAGCAATGACATATTCAAGAGCGTACATCTTTGGCCTCCGCTTCGATCATGGCATCGGCTTGCTCGAAGGCCCAACTGGCAAGAGTTTTTGCAACTACATCAGGGAAGTAAGAGCAGAGTCCAGTTAGCGCCTGTCCAGCGTACCACTGGCGAAGGGTCATATCTTTTGCATGTTTTTCTATTGGACCCGGCGCTATCATGTAATTTTTACGAATACTTTGACAATCAGGGCAAAAATTTGCTGAGTCGGCAATTGGCACACCACAATGTATGCATTTCATAACCACACCGTCCGCTCCTTGAGTTCCTCCACCGTACACCGCAAGTCGATCAGGTTGCCGTCATCATCGACAAGGCGGAACACATTCAATACAAAGCCACAATTCTGAATAATAAACATACTGCCACTTGCACCTTTGTATTGCCCTATCATTAGCCGACCAGTACCTTCTGAAAACGCCACCCATTCTCCCGTCTCGGGTTGCCATTTGATGTAGGGTTTGGCATATCGGTATGCATGGCCATTGGCTCGGTATAAATAATCAATATATCCATCAAGTGGGTATGGCCCAACCCATGCATTGTCATCATCACCACGATAAAGAGCCAGTACTCCTAATGCCGCCCAGTTTGGGCAACCTTTCGGGCGCTGGATTGTCAACTTTGATTTGTCCATTGTTTTCTTCCTTCCGTATTGCAACAGTTTATCGCAAGCTGCTTTCCAGACTTTTAGGTCATCTGGAGTTGGCCAGCAGTTCCAGGATTCTTGTATCATTTGCCGTGCTCCTCTTCCCACCTGAGCATGGCCATGTGCCGCTTGTCCTCTATGCGCTTGTCGTACTTTTTCGACCGGGCAATGGTTCCGAGCGGATCATCCACATACAGAGGATGGCCTATGTCGATTTCCTCGACCTCATTAAAGGCCTCTTCCTTTTCCATGCACTCGCCGCAAAGCCTGTGTCCAGGGATTCCGGTCATGCAGTCCTGACAGTAATACAGGTGGCATTCGGGGCACTGGAAAGCATCGCAATCGTCTACGACCTCCCCGCAATCAGCACAAGTGCGCTTTTGCATTTCCTGTCTGGCTTCGGCTTCTGACCGGCGGTAGGTGTCAACGTCGTTCATTGATCTGCTCCCGTTCCTCGCTTTCCTTGACGGCCTGCATGACTACCATCCGGCACCAGGTACCGGTAGCCATCCGTCCAGCCTCGCGCTCTTTGGCAGCTACGACACGGGCTTTTTCTTCATCGGTCAGTGTAATCTGGATCAGCATACTTTCACTTCCTTTCCTATCAGCTTGTTTTCGGCAAATACGCCTTGCCTTGTAATCTCGCAGGGTATCCCTAGCTGGTCTACCCGGTGCAAGATATCGCGCTCTGTCCAGTCCGGTTCCGATTCGTGGTTCCAGACTGGATCGGTGATGGTAAAAAAGCGGGTGCGCTTAAAGCCTTGCATGTTAGTTTCGAACCTGGTAAAGATAGGCAAAATCCCCAGCCAAGGCGTCCATCGAATTGTTCCACGCCTCAACAGTGGTATATTCAGGTTTGCCCCACTTATTAACATGGTCCACCACGTAGATTTTTTCAGCGTCGATTGGATACCCGCAAACGTCAGTTTCTGCTGTAATCTCTGAGCCCTTAAACTGCTGCATATCGTCCTCCTGTATCTGATCTAATACCAGTATACACCATCTATATATTCTGTCAATAGTTTTATAGATTATTTTATGCTTTTTTATATGGTCTGTGTAGTGGTTTTGGGGTAAACTACTTAAAATCAGCTTGAACCAGCGCGACAATCTCCGCGCACTTGTCCGGCTTGAATCCGCAGTTCATCGCTGAATTACAGGCTCCCCGATGGGTGCAAGCCTTATTGTGCGGGCTGTCGATCACGGCGCGGCCAAAGCGCTTCAGGTTCATTTTGCTTTGGCATATTTTATGGGCTACCTCGAAGCTATTGATATCCACCGGCAGCCCGCAGGCTTGGCATATTCCACCGTCCCGGCTGTAGATGGCAAGACGCTCTTCGTGCAAGGCTAGTTTCTGGCGGTCGGTCATTTGTTTTTTACTGTCAGTATTAATGATTCGTCCGTCCCTTGCCTGGCCCATCCACCTTGGCAGTTGTAAAAACTGCCAGACATCACTTTGGCGTCAAGACTGTATTTGTCAAACGCACCAATAGCCTGCTTTTCAAAGTCGCTTTCAGGCGTAAGCACAAGCTGAGTATTCCCGTCCATAATCAATACTGCTGTTTTCATCTTCATTCCTCCTGTAGTTTCTGGCGGGCGGTCATCTTAACTGTTTTGGGTCTTTCTTTCCCGCCTTGGTAAAAACATCATGCCTGAACCGGTCGCAAAGTGCAGACAAAGCATCTTCATCAACTTCAGATAGCGACCATTTAAGCGATTCAGCAAACCCGTCTTGCCGTGGCTTTGGATCGGATTGCCCTATCACATAATTGGGCACTGTGAACGGTTGCAGTTTAATCTTCATTTCCATCTTCATTCCTCCCGTAAAACTATCCCCATCTCCCCGGCCAGGATGTGAGCTTCCTCAATACACCATGAGCATTGCAGGCTGTCCATGTCGGCCTCACTGATTGGCATGGCCAGCCCATCGGCCAAAGAATAAACGATTGATCCATCAGGGCGCTGCTTGAGTGGCAAGCCCCGGCTTATCGCCTTGCGCTTGACGTACAACTTGACATCGGCAAAGTCGTTTCCGGTTTCGTTGGCTATTTGCTGACATGCGCCGTTGAAATGATGGTTCTGGCTGTATTCTCCGGTTGACCGTAGCTTCCGGTATTTCTTGATCTCGACCGTGTACAGCCCGTCGCCTATTTCCTTGATAAACCGTGCGTACTCTTGGCGATAAATAGGCGGCACCTCGAAAGACACCGCGCAAGCTGTGCCTGTTTTTATCCGGGATACCGCTTTGAGTTTCACTGCATGTTCCTCAGCTTTTCGGTCAGTTCGTCAAGCTCGGCCATGAACCGCTTTATACCTTCAGTCACCAGATCAACCGGTAACTCTGCCCGGGTGAATCGCTTGCACCAGTAGCAGAGATTGTCTGGCAAGGCAGGATCGAACGATACAAAGTCCCACCAATCGGCCTGATAATTGATCAGGTTCCCGGTCATCTGGTAGATGTACGGCGTGTCAATCTTGCCGGTCATCATGGTTTTTATGTGCTTCTTGGTCTTTGGGCACTTAACCTCAATCCCACCTCCGGGAAGGATCAGGCCATCAGGCGAGCTCCAGAATCCTGGTATTGGTCCGTCATCTTTGCCGGGATGCTCGGTCACAATCTGAAAGGTTCGGACCTCGTAAGTTCCACGCGCCAGGGCTTCATTCTCTGTCCCGTCCTCGATCCATGACGGCGCCCGGTGGAATTGCTCGTAAGGCTTGCCGGTCAAGCGCTCACAAGCCAACTCGTACAGGTAATCCTCCCGCGTGGTTGCCATTGCTGAACCTTTGCCCTCGGCCAGCATGTCAGATATCCGGGAGGCTGAGGGTTTGCCTAAGCGGGCGGCTCTCCATTCGTCGGTTCCCTGGATCATGGATCTATCCGTTTCGCCATAATTAACCCTATCGCTGCAAGTAGCGTTACATATATGGCTTCGTCAATCTGGCCTTTCAGCATTAACACAATGCCAGTCGCCATAAGAATCACAGACACCGCCATTTCGGTAATAAACCACACTATCTTTTTCATGGGCTTAACCTCTTGATCAGATCATTCTTGACGGCGATAAGCCTTGCTTGCCCTGCCTTGTCATTTTTCAGGGAATTAAAATGCTTCCTGTGGCAGACCATAAGTGCGTCAACCGTGGTCTGCTGGCTCATTTCCTCAAGCATGGGCCGGAGCTTGTCTTCAAGGTCGGTAACCTCTTCCGGTGTTTCGTCATCCTCACCGTATACGGTTATCCCGAAGCCGCCCTTAAAAGCGTATCGGTCGGCAAACGTAGCAGCTCCGGCTCTCTGTTTTGACGCACTGCTAAAATTATTGGCAGGTTCTATGTCGGCATCAAAATACGTGTCTTCCTCATGTCCGTACCCTGAGATAACACAATGCGACCTGACTTCACCTTCTTTTATTGTTTCATGATTGAATCGCCATGAAAAGCCGTGGTCATTGATTGTCTTGCCGTTGGCTTTAATCAGATCTTCAATAGCGGCATAATAATACAGAATCTTGCCCGACCTGTCTTTGACTGGCCTGGTTTTCTCTACAGGCACCAAATCTTTCTGCATAAGTGCAAAGTTTTCGTTAAAATGTTGCTTTGCAAGCCTAGCCTCAGTCCTTTCCTTGAGTGCAGTATACCGGTCAAGAACGTCAATATTCCCTGCGGTAAATATCAGTTCCATGAGCCGTTCTTCCTGAGTGATACCGGTGGCTGGCTCAAAATGCTTTTTAGCCACTGCGGTTAATTCGGGCGCGGCCTTTGCCGGTTCGGTTTCAGTTTCAGGATCAAATAAATCTGACATTGATTCCCCCTTAATCATCTTCATCATCCGGGTCTGGCCATGGCAATGTATCTGCATAATCAGCCATGTTTGACATCATATCTTCCGGGTTATCCGCATAGACGCACATAAAAGCGCCAATTATACAACGCATTTCTTCAAGCCCTTCCTTGATCTGCTCAAACGAATCATCAAGGCCGTTTTCTGCCACGGCTTCACGGTAGGCATTTACCGTTTTCCGGTACGCTTCACCCATGTTTCGCCTCAATCCATCAATACTTACTCTCACTGTTTCCTCCTTCGGATACCATCAATTCTAGCATATCTATATAGTTTGTCAAGGTTTTTTATTGATTTTTATTGTTCGTCAAAATTAAGTATCCCAGTTGTAGTGTGCTTTTCGCACTCGGTAAGATTCTCTACAGCCTGGTTATAGTAGGACTGTTTAAGCTCGATTCCCACAAACCTGCGGCCAAGCCGGATTGATTCGTACCCCTCCGACCCTATCCCTGCAAAAGGCGACAATACCAGGTCGCCAGGGTTTGTCCAAAGCTGCAATGCCCTATGAATTACCTGCAACTGCAATGGGCAAATATGGCGCTCATCCTTGTCATCCCTGGCGCTCCGGTGCTGCAATGTATCCGATGGGTTGATATCCATCCATACCGGGCTGGCGTACCGCTGCCAGATGTCGATTGACAATCGGCCTTGACTGGTAAAGGTGGACTGGTCGCCTTCGAAGTGGTCAAGCTCTCCGTGTACCGGCTCCGGGTTGGCTCCGGGTTTCCGCATAGTCACAAGGTAATCCGGCACTCCCTGGCGGCTCATGCACGAATCCTTGACAATCTGCTTGTGCAGTAGCCCGATAGCCTTTGTCCTTTGCATGGCGGTTACCGGATCTTTCCATATGCAGACCTCGGAATGGAATATGAACCCTTCGGACTGGAAAGCCCTGATCAAGTCTCCCCGGAAGTCGGATATACCGATATATCCATGATGGGTCTTTGTAGTGGGCAAATTCATACAGTGGAATGATACAAGCCTGCCTGGCTTCAATACCCTGTACAGTTCTTTGACAAGAAACTGGAAGTGTCTTGCGAATTCCTCCTCATCCTTTGCGTTGCCCATGTCACGGTCGGATGCGCTGTAAGTGTACAGGCTGGCAAATGGTGGAGAGAATACGGAAAAATGAATTGACTCATCGTCAAGCTCTTTCACGCGTTCCACGCAATCGCCAAGCATCATTCGCCAATTGTTGCCGTGCCGATCATCGGTATTGTAATCGTCCTTTGTACGTTCGATTCCGCGTATGTTTTCTGTGTTTATTTCATGCATGTTTTCAACCATCATTTCAGCCATGCGCATTGCATCATCCTCCTTGCGCTGGATATTCTTTACCACTGCTCCTTCAATGTCGCTTGTGATAACCCGGCACTTGACTGGATACTTCTGGCCAAACCGCCAGCATCGGCGCACGGCCTGGTAGAACGCTTCGTATGAATCAGACAATCCGACAAAAAATACATTGTGACAAGATTGCCAGTTCATCCCGAATCCGGCAATCTTTGGCTTCGTGACAAGCACCCTGATTTTACCTTCCGAGAATTCCAGCATAGACTTGACCTTGTGCGATTCGCTATCGGCACCTTTGACCTCAACGGCATCCGGTATCAGCTTTGTCAACTCTGCTGATTCGTCGTTCAGGTCGCACCATACAAGGCACTGATCCTTTGTAGCGTTGACAATATCGGCGCACGCTTGCACCCGGTCTGATATGGTAGCCCTTCGCGCTCCCTGCCTTTCCTGCAAGGTTTGGGCTTCCATGGCAAACAGCATCCCGTCTGCTGGATCCTCGCTATGAACAGTGACTTGTGACATTTCAAGCGGTGGCAGAATGAAGTTGTTATCATCATATCCAAGGTCGGACGGCTTGCGGATCATGACCGCCCATGAGCAAACCCATCGCCAGAACTCGGATTCCGCATGACCCTTGATTCTCCATTGTGAAGTGTCGCCACCATCATGGACAAAGAACATGGACAGCATTTCGGTCCGGGTCATTGATCCAAGGAACTCCGCATGGTTGCCAAGTTCCATGAAATCGTTGGGTGCCGGAGTTGCCGTACAAGCAAGCCGGTACTGAACATCGCCGAAACGCTCGATCAGGTCTGTCCGGTATTTTCCGGTGTAGCTTTTCAGTATTGACGATTCATCGAGTACTATCCCGGTGAACATGTCCGGGTCAAAATGCTCTATCCGCTCATAGTTGGTTATGGTCACTCGGCTTGATATCTCGCCGTCCGGGCTGTATCTGACTTCATCCTCGTGGAACTTCTGAGCCTCACGGATGGTCTGTGCCGATACCGCAAGCGGAGCCACGATCAATACGCGCCCTGGTATGTGATGCGCCCATTCAAGCTGCATCGGTGTCTTGCCCATTCCGCAATCGGCAAAAATGGCAGCACGTCCACGCTTCAATGCCCATTTGACTATATCCCGCTGAAAGTCAAAAAGCATCGGGTTAAGATCCGGTACTACTGCAAGCCCTGTTGGCCTGTCTATGATCTTTTTCTTTCTCAAGAACTCGTCATATTCCATGTTGCCCTTTCAATAAAAAAAGCCCCCAGCCGGTGAGAGACGGCAAAGGGCTTAAGCGTTCGCGAATCGCTCCCGGAGTCTCTCACCCCTCCGGCAACGATCTATTGACTAACGGTATCACGGGTTCGGCTGTCTGTCAATCATATTCCGTTTTTCCGCTTCCTCGATTACCCATCCGGCCCATGGTGCAGGATAGCCCAGGCTGGAACTGATCTGTTCAAGGCTCAGGCCTGATGCTCGTAATCCGAGTACAATCCCGACCTGTTGGACGCGCAAGCTGAACGCTTCGGCCATGGCTTGTTCCTTGGCTTCCTTCTTGTCTTTGCGCCCACGTGTATTGTCATAGTCAACCGTCGGCGGGCGCGGCGCTGTAAGGCGTAGGTGTATCGGCGCGTTGTGGTTGGCGCCTATCCATGGCGGGATAACTGGACTCATTTGACACCAGCCTCTTCAAACAGTTTTGACCACTTGTGAACCCACTCTTCAAGGTTCAATGCTTGTTTGCGGAATATCTGGAGTTCATAGGCTATGGCAACCTGATCCTCTTTGGACAGCTCCCCGGCCAGTCCTTTGGTTATCAGTTCATCGGTTTTACTCACTGACCTTTTCCTTTGTGCCTATCTTTGTATTCCTGTATTTCATTTTTAGGCTTTTCGCTTTCATTGCCAAATCTCTGACACCCGCCACCTGTGCGGTACTTGGCCTGATCTTCTTCGCTCAAGCTCCAAAAATCGTTGACAATATCAACCACATAACCGGGCACCCGCTGGTATGGATTCCCGCTTTTATTTAGCGGCCATGGCCCACCGCCACCAGGTAGTTCTATGACTATTCCCCTGTACTCGTAAATCCTCGGGCCGCAGATATAGCCGGTCATGGTAGCAACTCCGGGTTTTTTGTGGATGTTGCCGATGACCGATATGGCATGGTTGACCACAAAACACTTGACGTAATCATGAAACATTGATGATGTTTTTGCTGAACTATACACCACACAGGCACACCCATCGACTGTAGCGATTCTTGCAAGCCATTTATCTCCCTGCCCGTCGTTAAGCTCGACAATATCCCCTTCATAAATCTCCCGGCCATTCTTGTCACAAAGCCCTGTAAACTGTTCAACGGCGTATTGTTCGCATTCAAGCTCATGCAAAAACATATCCCGTACTGTATCGGGATGCATGTATTGCTTGCGGTCGTTTACATAAACCCGAAATTTTATTTCACGCATCTTTCCCCTCCGCTCTGTAAACCGTGCGCCCGTGTTCGTCAACCTCTGGTATTGGGCGTTCGTCAATCCAGTTGCTTGACGCTACATTCAGGCAACACATAACCACAAACACAATGCCGCCGCCGATGAATAGACCGGCAATAAATTGGATCATTTAAAAACCTCCTTGACATATCTCTCTGTCTTATCCGGCCACGGACGGGATTTTGCCCGCTCCGGCCCGCAGTTGTACGCGGCTACGGCATATTGCCAGTCACCGAACGTCTTGTAATTCGATGCCAGATACCTAGCCGCGACCTTGATCGACACCAACGGATTGAATGGGTCTATTATCTGCCCATTGTTGAACCGATTGGAAAAGTCGATCAGATACCGGCTGTTGAGCTGCGCTATTCCAAGATCCCATGTGCCGCTGTCGGCGTTATAATTTTCTGCGTACTCGTAATAGCCAGATTCATAATCAATAACACCGGCCAATATCCACGCTGGCACCCCGGCGGCTTTGGCTTCCATCTCTATCACGCCCCGGTACGGAAATGGCGCATCCCACATTGGGGACAGGTCGTACCCCGGGCCTGATGTGATGGCCGGTACCGCTATCTGGTATCCAGTCGCCGACCCCTTGATTGGGTAGGGGATGGATAGAATGGCGATGCAGACCATCAAGGCTTTCATGGCTCAACTCTTTGGCAAGTACGGGCTACAGTACATAAGGTCTTTGGCCGGTGGCTTCAGGAAATGCGACGGGGTCAGCGGGCCGGGAAAAAACCTTGCACAAGCCGGGCATAACCTGTGGCTTTTTACACCCTGGCACAATGACTCCAGATCGTAGCGCCTTACATCGGCGTGGTAGGCTCCGGGTTTCCATCCTGTTTGCATTGGTCACCTCTTGACCTTGGCCATGCGACGGCGGGCGGCTTCAAAAGCGGCAAAATCCCGGTCATGGTAACTTGCCGCTACCTGCTTTGACCATTTCTTTATTGTGCGCCTATACCAGCGGCCTACCATGTCGGCGTTGCGTTCCCTGAACGACTTGGATAGCCATGCCTTGATCCGATCTTTCCAGTTTGCCTTGAGTTGATCAGCGCCTTGCTTCCATAGGTTGCGGCGGCTGGCTTCCCGGTAGGCTATTGCCCGTGCGCGTTTTGCCTGCTTGTTGTTCATGCACACAGCCTCTTGTACTTTCTGCCACGCTGGCGCATGTATACGCCGTACCGCTGGCCGAAAGATCCTTTCGGTACGTCCGGGCCGAGGTAAATGTATGGGCCTTTGACACAATAGCCATTCCAACCACGGCGCATAGAAAACAGGCCGGTAAAAAAGTCTATAATCCGGTCAAAAAATGCGCGAAGCCGACCGGTCTGTATGACCTTCTTTGCGTGGCTTGGCTTGCCCTTATAGTAAGCCATTGCCTTCTTGGTCTGCCTGTAGTTCAGGTCAATCCGTGCGGTGTCCCTCTTTGCAAACTCATTCTTCATGTGATCCCCCTTGTGAAAATTTATTCCAGTTCTTTGCAATTCCCAAAATACATTGCGTTTAACATTTCTTGCGTTTTTCTGCCATACTTTCCTGATTCTATTTTTTTTCTTAAATATTCAGAAAACTTAGTTTTTCTTGATTCTATCCGCAAATTGATAATCACGTATGTAGTGTTTAATACTGGCTTAACCGCACGAATCAATTCCATTTCAATTTCATCTAGTTCTTCAATCGGGCACTCGAAAAAATATGCTTTGTCAAAATCCTTGGACCCTATATGGGCTGAAACCCTGACTTCTATAGACCTTGACTGCCCGATATAAACAACTTCATTGTTTTTAACCAAAAAATATATGCCAGCGTGAAGTTCGACCGGCATAAGTTTTTTACCGTACGTTTCCATTATTTCCCTGGCTCTTGTCATGGCAATTTCACCATTCCGGTCTTTATGGCCTCTGTGATAACAGGAGCCATAAGTTTAACGTCCGAATAGAGCCGCTCAAACTGTATCCGTTTATCCCGACCTTCCCGCCTTGTGATCCATTCTTCAAACGCAATATGCGCTATTTCGTGCCTGATTTTGGGGTTCGATATGTACCGGCTGGCCCGATCCCATTCAGCCTCGTTTATGTCGTACTGAATCCTCATTCTGGTTGCCTCCTATGGCGCTAAATAGTACAGTCCTGTAATAGTATAGCGCCATTTGAATAATCCTGCAACAGTTATTATTTTGGCTTGCTGTAGGGGATTTCGGCCTCGTGCAATAATCTTGCCTTTACATCCTCGACACCATGCGCAACAAACGCAACCCCGCCGCTCTTGTCTATGGCTGACAGGAAGTCAATCTGGGCCTGGCTGACCTTGCCGTAATCGGTCTTGCACTCGATGGCAAGGAAGCGACCGTCATTGAGTATCCCTATGATATCGCTCGACCCAACCTTCCCGTACTGGACCATCCGACCGTTGGCGCGGAAGGCCCCCGAGTTTGACCGCCATGCAAATATGCCGGAAACCCTGAGATATTCCAGTATATCGGCTACGATCTTTCCCTCGGGCGTGCTCATCGCATGGCCTCGATAGTCAACCTCTGGACCTGCTGGTTCCAATCTTCCACGGCTTCCTTGATTGTCGGCTTATTCATTCCCTGGAAACCGCACGTACAAGCCACCCGTACAAGGCTATAGGCTACCGATACAATCATCGGCAACCGCCTACAAGTGCAAGCGACAGGCAGCGGATTGGCTCCGGTCGTGTCTTTGATCTGATCCTGAATTCGGTCGCGGGCTTGCTCTGATCCTGGGTATTTTCTGTCCATAAATCCCCCTTAGACCTATAATCATATGGCAGGATTCTGTGTCTGTCAAACAGATTTTATATATTTTTATGGATTATAGCGGTTGTGTTAAGTTGTTTTGGCGATTGTACTATACAAGAATACCCCTCTGCGGGCATGATCCGCATGGTACCCGGCTCCCGGTCTGGGCTGGCATGAGGCTGTACAAGGGGTTTGGATTATTTGGTCAATGCGATGGCCCACCCTGTAGCGGCGGCTGCCACTGCGGCAATAGCGGCTGTTTTCCATCGGGTCCGCGAGCGTTGCGCGTCGGCTATGGCTTTATCTGACTTTTTGCGCTCGTCAAGGCGGGCTTGCTCGGATATCGTTAACTGCTTGTTCGATTCCGTCAAGGAGAATTGCAACCCGGCGGTTTCGATCCGTGACGCTTCCAGCAATTCTTGCAGCTTCTTCGAGTCTAATTCCGACTCGGCCAGCTCTTGCCTGAGCGTCATCCAGAGCTGATCGAAGATCGTCCATTTTCCGGTCGGCTTCACTTCTGGCAAGCTCAAGCTCGGCTGCAATGGCGGCAATGGCTGGATCGGCGCTTCTTCGGCCCGCGCTATACCCAAGGCCATAAAGAGCAAGAGCAAAAGCAAGAGTGCCGCCGATGATCCATAGGTATTTCTGCACATCATCCCCCCTTTGGCTTTGTCATGGAATCAGCCGCAATGTATATGCCTATTATCATTTGAAACAATCCAAGCACAATTCCAACCCATGCCGGAGCGTCAGCTCCACTTGTCATAAGCCAAAATATGATAATAGTAGTCATGATGATTGCCCATAGACATATCCACCAGCGGCGGGATTGCCATTTGTTATACATGGGTGAATATCCTTGACGATACGGCCTTGCCTTTGCGTACGGTGGTGCTGTCGCCATACGGGTCATACTCAACTGATCCATCCGAAGCGCACAACACAAAGTGGCTGTACAGTATGCCGGTGCCTTGAAGCTCATATCGCATTATCATGACCTCTTCGGGCTCGGGCTTGTATGTCACTGAATCGTGCCGCACTGCCCACTTGATCCCGGTCATCATGCCAATAATCAAATCGGGTTTGACCACAAAACAATCCGAGTCCATCCACCGGGCCAAAGTTGCGTCATTGTAGATCTGAACCGCGTCTATTCTTTTGCCGGTCATCCTTTCGGCAGCCCTGACTATCGAAAGGAAATAGCATCCATAACGCCCTATTGTGCCCATTACCCGTTGCCGTGGCTCAATCATAAAACCTCCATATAGCTCATATATTGCCTGTAAGGAAATCATCAAACTGAGCGAATGCAGTCAAAACCCCGCTATGGGCATCGGTGACATTCCCGTTGCACTTGCCGTCACGTATCGCTTCAAGCGTGGCCTTGTGTGCCGCAAGCGACGGCCTTTGCAGCTTGGCCAGCATTCCTATAGCCATGGTTTGCCTATGATCCGCTTCCACCAGCTTGTCTATCTTTTTTGACAGACCGATGATGTGTTTGGCAAGCCATACAAGGGCAAGCAAGGCCCCAGACCCGACTGCGGCGATGAACGCCTCCCATAAAGTAATCGCTGTTTCCATGGTTTCCCTTTCATCCAGACAGTTTTCAAAGCGTAGTTATGTTCAGGAATTATAACCACCGGCGGCTGTGTCCGCACATGCATTTGTGGTTCCAGAATCGGCGTAAGATTGAGTTGCCCCGGTGCCATACGGAATTGAATCTCCGGATGATTTGCATTGTTGCACTGATTTGCACTGGTAAAACCCATACTCATCTGTTGCCGATGATACATTTGAAGCTGTACTGCATACAGTTATTCGAGTACAATTGTCAAATGAATTTATAGTGGCAGTTGCGCCTGATGTTGTATTATCGGAACTGGAACATGACGACATGTTGGTGCAGAAAATATATGAATAAACCGAGGCATTTGATCCAGTTGTACTATTGTTGATACTTGTACAAGATGAAATATTTATGCAATTTCCGAACGAATATAGATAGCCATTAGTACCAGAGGTGCTATTGCCATCGCTTGTGCATGCAATAATATTTGTACAATATCGATATGAATATAGTACCGATGCTCCTGATGCCGAATTACCCATACTTACACAAGAGCTAACATTTGAACAATTATAAAATAAATACAAAATAGCTGATGTGCCTGTTACGGCAACGGTATTATTTGAAGCGGTACATTGTGTTGAAAATAATTCATAAAAACAAAAGAAACTAAGAGATCCAGATGTTGATTCAAAAGAATAATTATTTATATCTATTTTATTTGCCTTGCCAGTGGTTTGCCCGTCTATTATTTTTGCCAAACCAGTGGTAATTGTTATACTGCTTCCATCTCCATTTATTGCAAATGAATCTATCGCGGAATCCGTAGAAGTACTGAAATCAATTATTGTTACCGAGCTAGCATCTTTAGGTTTAAGTATTGTACTAGCACCTGCGCCAGTTAATACTATGTTTGACTTCATTGTAATGGTGTTGTCTATCTGATATGTACCGGCAGTAAGTTGTACAATACCTCCACCTAGTGAATTTGAATAATCAATTGCCGCCTGGATCTGCACATCATCATCGGTCCCGTCGCACTTGTAGTCATACGTCCCGTCGTACTCAACGCTGGCTACTGTTACTATATTGGATCGATTGACTCGCCGCTTGGGGCTTCCCCCGGATGCGAGGCGGGTGGCATAAAGAGTTGATTTAGCCCAGGATTCCTCAACCTCCCGCAGGAGCAGAGAAGTAGTACCAATGCCACCGTTAGTCTTTTCGCAGTCAACCGCGTAAATTTCCACTGTCGTGTCGATGTATTCATTTGAATCGGCCCTCCCTGCCTGGAACGTGTACCAGTCGCCGACCTCGTACCAATAGGCAAGGCCGGGTATCTGGACTGCGTACATATGCTTTTTCTTTCCAAGGAACTTATACCAGTAATCGGCTATTTTTGCTACCTGTTCAGCATCGACTATGAACTCGTTGCCGACTTCAAATACCTTTTCCCCGTTGCGCCTGATATCATCATCGCGCTTGAGCTGGTCATGGATCAATTCTCCGTTTTCGCCGGAGTACATCATGATACGCTTGCCGTCAATGGTGGCCGATGTTAGGTAGGCGTCAAAGCCGCGTTCGTTCTTTAGGGTTAGTATTGCCCGGTCCGGGTAGCTGGTGGTGTCAAGCGTGCGGGTTAGTGCATTGATTGCGGATTCAGATACCGGAATGGTTGCCCTTACTGACCGCTCCCTAAAAACCATATCGACAACTGCCAGTATTTTTGCAGTTTTAGGAGGCGGCTTGTATTTGCCTTTTGCCAGCTGTTCCTTGAACTCATCCTGGTTTAATCCGAGCGCAGTTGTTATATCAATCGTGGCTTCGGTATAGGCGTCTTTTATTCCGGTTATTGCGTCATTGACACCATGGAATAGCCAGTTTACTAAGCCCATCAGATGTCCTCCGCGTATTTCATCTCAATAATTTCGGAGCCTTGTACGGTAATCATTTCCCCGTCTGCTATCGGATGCTTCATGTTTCCGTCATCGTCACTGGTAAATATACCAGCACTTGACCCGCTCCACAACTGCTTGAGCGATGATTCTTTTACAATTATAACTCCATGCGCTTTTACTGCATTTGCCGACTGGACATCAAGCCGCGCGGTAATTCCGGCAAAGTTTTCAATGCTGCCCAGGCTCGGTCTGTCGTCGCTGTTATAGCGCACCTTGAATGACAGCACACCATCCGGGGTCATGCCGATGTAACTTGCGATTGAAGCATCCCCGATCTTCTTGATCGCTTCCCATACGGTCTTGCCCCGCTCGACAAGTGCGTATGGATGCTCGACCGCTACTGTGTCAGCGTCGATTGCCAGCGTGTCATACGTGGTAGTTTCGGCATCATCGGCATTGCATACTCCGCTGGCGCCGTAGTTTGCGTTGACCAAGAAGTAGTCAATAGGGTCTATGCCCCTGGTCAGCATCACTCCGTCTACGTAGAAGGTCGAGGTTGCCACCGCATAAAAGGTAATCCTTAGCTGAGTACATGATCCGGATTGTATTTCCCTTGCTACGGTAACGCGCGTAAACTGCCCGGTATCGGTTCCGCAGTCAACACTTGTTCCGGTCCCGATAAGCGTTCCGGTATTGTCAAGCTCTTCAATGGTCAGCCGGACAGCAGATGCAGTGCCCTGGTAGACGAACGCCGAGAAGTTGAACTGATCTCCGATGTCCAGCAGGTCAGTAGTTTCAAACTCAACTACCTGCGTCACCTTGTCGCCGATGGTATCGGCAATGCACTTCATGGAGTAGGTGCCGAACTGTGCGACAGTACTTGACCGCTCGAAAGTAGACATGCCGGTATTGAGCCAGGAGTTTCCTATTGTCGCATTCTCAAAGCTGGAATTGCCAGCGTAGTTGCGGATCTCCTTCAGTGACACCAGCCTGGTTATGGCGTGCAGCAGGCTGGTGGTTTCGTCTGATGGCTTTGAGAGATCGAAACTATCGAACCCATGTGCTGCCCGGAGTTTGGTTTCTCCAAGCTCTGATATCCCATCCTCAAGCTTGACCGATACGTCGCCATAAAACCTATTCGGGCTTGACCGCCTGAACGCTCCAGGGGTTGCGCGTCCGATGAATAGCGGTTCGCTGTGTGATGTCAGGGCTGGCCCGATTGGCCCGGACGGGAACAGGGTATCGGACGGGTAAAGAGTGTCAGACGGGTAAAGCGCCGATCCGCCTGATATCGTATCAAGCTGGCTTTCAATCTCGAACTCTACCCGGTTCTGAAGGTATTTCTGAGGCCCGTTGTACCTGCCGTTGAACGGGTCGAACGCGTCGTATTGATCGTCCGAGAAAGATCCGTTGACATTGTGCAATGATAGATTGGCCGTGTTCGCTCCGGCGCTTCCGGTTAGCGGATTCTCCACTGATTTTGACAGGTTGAAAGACTTGACCCCACGCATGTCACCTTCGGCAAAGACGCGCGGAATGCGGATGCGCTCGCGGCCAAGGGTCAAGCCATTGAAGTCAAAGACTATCTGCCGGTCGGCCTTGTATGTTTTAAACTCTCCGGTAGCCAACGCCTCGTCAAGCTCATGGATGATCCAGTATGAGGATTGCGCGGCCACTGCCGGGAAAAACGATATTGAATTAAGCGGTACAAATGATCCGGCGCTTGGCGTCTGTGTATCGTTGGCAATGTCATTCTGTCCGATCCGCACATGCAACCCGGCCAGCTTGCCCACGTTGTCAAACCATGCCCGGATGTAAAGCCAGTTATTGATATCTGTGGTGAAAGCTGGCGTTGACATGGTAGTAGTCAGGGCTTGAATCACATCTATGGTATCGGTCGTGGCATTGTAGATTATCGAAAATTGAGCTGCTGTACCGCAGGAAAACAACGTCTGGTTTGCGGCTACGGTATACGCAAACTGCGGCTTGAACCAGCCTTCAAGAATAAACCTTTGCGGCATGGTGTACAGGTAAGTGAGACTGGTACTTGTCCCGCACTGAAGCCTGAACGTCCCGCGCATGTTTTCATCAACAGTATTTTTTACATAACTGATTCCGCTTGCGGTCATGGCAGGGAATAATCGCCCCCGTGGGTTGAAGTAGAAATTGTGGCTATGGTTCCAGTTTGTGCGGAGGTCGTTCTTCCAGTCGGCATCTACATATTTCAGTGCCATGTTTCCCCCGGTCTATTTACTCCACGCCGCAAGTGCTATTCTTTTTACTTCGTCCGGCTGGTTTTCAATGTCAACATCTTTTTCAAGCACGTACCGATGATAAGTATAAGACAACTCTTCCCCATCTTCAAGAATGGATATTCTTTGTCTAACCTGCACGTGCCCCGATTCTGGTAATACTTCTATGCGCTCGGTGATAATTCTTTTTTCCAGCATCTAGTGACCCCTTTATACTGCATGGTATGAAAACGAAAAATAAAACCTATCTGCCGCAGCAACAGTAGAGCAGTCAATAATAAACTTTATTGTTGCTATGGCTTCAGCCTCGGCAACAGCTGGGATCAAAGAATACGCGGATTTAAGATACGTTACAGAACTGCCAAACCTACCTGAGATTTCGGTCAAATCCAATATTGTAAAAGGCAAGTTCATTGTAAGGAATGTCCCGACCGGAGATGAAACAGAATCTATAATCAAAGCTCCCTGGATGTGTACTTTGCGACCGATACGCGTGTAACTGCATTCATTGAAACTAGCGCTTATGGTTACTGTGCCTGATGTCCCCGGTGTTAGCGTGGCTGTAAAATATCCTTCTTCGTAATCATCAAGGGTATTAGCTCCGCTTGACGGTACTTGCATAGCCGGAAACCTGACCCCGGCAAGATATGGTACTCCGGTTCCCTCATTGCCGCCAACTGCATCATAAGCAACCTTCAGCGCATCTTCCACCTTTTGCAGATTAGTAGCGTTTATCGCCGGTGCCTGCCCGTTGACCCATGTAGTTTTAGTATAGCTTCCCATCTCAATACCCCCTGTCAGCCTGTGCGATACCGGACAATGCAAGGGCTTGTACCTGCCGCTCTGCTATTACCGACCCGCCTATATTCTGGATTATCGTTACCCCGCCACCCATGCCGCGCTTGTTGTTTGCGCCACCGAATGCAAACGGCTCAGGGCCTGCTTCGCCTGCAAGGAATAGGGTAGGCTTGGTGACTATGCCGCTTCCGCCTTCAGCCATTGGAATGGCTTTGACTACACCGGATGCCGCAAACAAGCCAGCCGCAGCCGCCGCGTGTCCTGCCGCGCTTGCCTGCATGCCCGGCGTGAAAAACTCTGCTATGGCCATTGCTGCATACTGTCTGGCAAAGGCTTCTATCACAGCGGCCACAGCATTGAGCCCGGCCTTGCCAAATGCTTTCCACCCCTCTTCGCCCAGCACAAGCGCCGACCCGAAAGCCTCGGCCATTTGCATAGCACCGTCCATGGCAGTCTCGGCAAGCTCGATCTGCCGCTTTCGCTGTTCGGTTATTTCGTCGTTTATCTGCCGGATAAGCTCAAGCCTGCCCTCTTCCTCTTCGATGGCAAACCCTACCGCTGTACTGTACGCGGTTATCCTAGGTACAAGATTCTCTGATGACCCATCTATCTGCCGCGCCGATATAGCCCACTCGCGCGCAAGCGATACGATGTTCTCATACAGTTTATTGCTGGTGGTTATAAGCCCGTTTGAATCGGCAATCAGTTTTTCAGCTTCGGTAAATGCGGCATTGGATAGGGTCTGGTAATCAAGGAACGTGCCGCGTGCTTCGGCCATGCGTTGCTCTGCTATTTCAGTATCCTTGAGCGTAGCCAGCGCCTTGTCATACATGGCTTGAGCCGCCGCGTTGCGCTTGTTCCTTGCTTCGGTCGCCGCCGCTGACCGTTCGTTGGATTCAGCAAGTAGCCGTTCATCTTCGGCTCTTTGGGCTACGACCCTGGCAACTTCCTTTTCCATTTCAATCTTGGTTTGCAGTGCGTCACGCAGTGCGATTGCTTCTTTTTGGGCCATCTCTAAAGACGCACGCTCACGCACTGATTTGGCCTTGCCTATAAGCTCTTGCCGTGCGGCTATTGATTCGGTGATCCTGTTCAGTTCTTTGATGTTCTGATCTTCAGATCCTTTGCTCAGCATTTCATCAAGGGCGCCGTTGTACATGTCGAGCGCGGCAGTGGCAACCGGCAATAGCTTGTTCCCTATCTCGGCAAGGAACATTTTGGTATTGTCCATCGCCGTTGAGAACTTGCCCTCTGCAGTTTCTGATACTTTCTGCATCATGCCATTGTAAAGCCCGCCCTCGCTGGTTAGGCTTACAAGGGCTTTTTCAACGTCTGCAAATCCAATCTTCCCGGCTGATACCATCTTGAAAACTTCCGCCCCGGTCTTGCCGGTCTGCTTCTCAAGCTCGCCCATGATCGGGACGCCAGCCTCAATAAAGCGGTTAAGTTGCTCCATGGAAGCGACACCCTTTGAGCGAAGCTGGCCGAATGCGAGTGTCAGCCTGTCGAGCTTTTCAGGATTGCCAAGCGCAACGTCACCAAGCATCCGGAGCTTTTCGGTTATCTCATCCACGGGAACGCCGACAGATAAAAGCTGTTTGCCAGCGGCGGTTATGTTTTCAAGCTCAAGCGGCGTTTTGGCCGCAAGCCTGTTCATGTCATCAAAAAGTTTATTACCTATCGCCATACTGCCAGTCAGTACGGAAAACTCCATCTTGACGCGCTCTTGTGCGGCGGCAAGTTTGATTGATGTTGAAACAAGGGTAGCGGTGGAGTTGATTAGTTTCTGAGCGGCGGATACAGCCAGCCCGTAACCAGTGGTATATCCGGCAATGGACTTTGCAAGCCCTACGCCGGTTTGTGTGTTTGTTTTGTTTACTTTGTCAAGTGCGGATAGCTTGGCTATTGCGGAGTCTGTTTCTGCCTTAACTACAATCTTGATCTCGTCTATAGTCGCCACGCTTAACCTCCGCTATTCTTCGGCCTGTCAATGGCACGATCCAAAAAACTGAACAGGTCTATGCTTTCGATATGCACGGCCAGCTGCTCTGCCCACCCGCCATTATACGCGTATTTGCCGAAAGTTGCCAGCCGGTCATAGATCATGTACAACTCAAAATACTCATCGTCACGGCCAAAGTTCTCAAGGTGCCACTCCTCCGCATCGTCAACGCCAAGCCCGTTGGTAACTAATATAGGATGGCTTGTGATCCCGGGTATTTCTTCAATTATTCCTTCTGGCCTGTTTTCTGGCCATCCTTTTCTGGCTGAATAAAATCCGGCAATAATTTTTTTTTAGTCTCTTCGGAAAGAGTAAGGTTCAGGAATATTTGCACCCACATGGATACCAGAATTCCGTCAAGCTCACCAGCGCCGATCTTCAGGTCCAGCAGCTTGTCTATGGTATCAACCTTTTGATCGTCAGAATCGTACAGCCGGTCTATCCTGGTCACTGCAAGCCTGACCAGTTCGGCTACGTCTGTCCTTGCAAAGTCTACCGATGGCCGCTTGCTTTTTTCTTTCCAGATTATATGCGAGTTGATAATGGCTTTTTCCTCGACTGACAAAGGCCGGTGCCAGTAGTCAAATGAATTATCCCCGGTCCCGAATGTTTCTTTTGTCTCGGACTTTACAAGCTGTACTTTCATTTTCTCCCCTTGTAAAAATACAGGCGGGTTTTACCCCGCCCGTTGCTATGCGGTCGTGCAGACCTGGATTTTCGAGATCGGCAAAACGGACATATTGAAAGTCGCCTTGCTCTTCACCCCGACATTGACCTTGAAGGATTCGACGTACCCCTTGAAAGAATGCTTGCGCTTGTTGACCGTATCGGTTGCGTTGAACACGTAGACCGTATTGGTTGAAGCCACAACCCCTTCGTGGAATATCGCACCGACCAAAGTTTTCTGCGTGGTGTCCCCTGGATCGTAATTGCCAGATATTGCTATCGGGTCAAGTGTGATTCGTCCGGGCACGTTCTTGTCTATGGTGTCCTCAAAGCTGGACACGTCATTCATCTGCTTCGTTCCGCCCAGGTCTATGGTGTCGCACCCGCCGATAGTCGTACAGGTTCCGGCAGTAAACCGTATGGCGTCGGCGTCGGTTGAACAGGCCGTGCAGGTTGCCCCAGTGTGCAGCTTTACCAGCCAGTTATATCCGAGCGACCTTGTAGTTGCGCTCATATATCATACCCCCATTCGCGCTAGATCCAGCGCGCATTGTTTGTAGCCATTCGAGAAGGCAACGGCAAGCCGCGCCTCGTCCTCTTTGCCCTCGAACTCCTGAACGCGGTTCTGAGCCGCCCCCAGCAGCTTCTTAGAAGCCTCGACTATTGGATCGCGCTCATGGCAATAGACCCATCTTTGGTTGAATATCGCAGACCCGTGCGAGATATCAACCGTTATGCCAGATCCGCGAAGCATCCCGATCCAGTAAAAAAATGATTGCCTGAACTGATTATACTCCGTATCGGTCGCAAGATCAATTCCGTAAAGTACGACCTCATATTTTTCGCATTTATCAAATTGATCTGCTAATATCCATGCCATCATATAATCAAAAGAAAACTGAAAAACCGGACCATAGCAATTAACTAAGCCATCAATGGGCAATGGTTCACATTTGATTAAATCGTCCTTGCGCCCATCGGTCATTACTGGGCACCCATAACCGTTTAAACGCATGGCATCATATTCTTTGTGGACCTCGAACACTCGATCGACCCTTGGCAGGATCTTGGCTACGCTTGCCGTTGTCCATATCTCGCCATCGAAGTTGTCCGATTGCCTGGTTGTGGTTCCATTTCCTACCAGTGCGATTCTTTTCATTCGATTATTTCCGTATCTTTCATTATCCGGCTTTTGATCGCTTCGGCTATTTCTCTGGCTATAGGCTCGTAATTTTTCCCAGCAAGCCTGAGCTTTATCGCCTGCCACAACGTAATCCCGGTATTAATTTTAACTACAACGTGTACTTTTCCCACAATTTCATGTCTTTCAAACATTGCCATGATAACCTCCTTATGCCCTCGTATAATCGACCATTGCGTCGAACTGGAATTGCCAAGCATTCCCGGTTAGTTCTATATCACGTACACCATTGCAGACTATCCGCGTCACGCTTACCCCATCGCTCCATGGGGCAAGGTGGTTCAATATCTTCCTGGCAGCAAGTGCAATTGATTTTCCTGCTTTGGTTGCACAGACAAAGTCGTATTGGATTCGAGCGGTGCCGGTGTCGAGATTGTCGAATCCCTCCTCCTCTGTTGAGTCGGATATCACGTTGTAAAATCCGTAAGGCTCGACCGCTCCATCCGGCGCGCTATAAGGGTAAAGCCCCCCGGTCAGCGTTGCCAGCCATGCGGTGCTGGCTCGGAGCTTTACGTCAAGGGCTTGTTCGATTGACGCGCTCGCCATTACTTGGCCCCCTGCGGATTTGGATTGTACGCTTCCTTAATCGCCGTTTTGATTACACTTTTACGCCTAGCCTCGCGCGCGCCCTTGCTGTAGTCAATGGCTGGCCGGAGATACGGCTGGCGTGGATAGTTTGGCATATCCTTCCGTCCGTACTCTACCGGGCCAGCGTACTCAAGGTTCGATCCGACATAGCCCGAATCGTCACCTGGCTTCCTGAGTCTCGCTGATATCGGGGCTGGTTCGTCTCCGCCCTGGTTGAATCCGCCGGTGTCATCGTTAGTCGCCCACATGATTGAGTTCTTAAGCTGGCCCTTGTCAACAGGTACAAGCTCTTTGGCAAATCCGGTCAGAATCACGCATTCACCTTTTACAAGTTTTCCCACCGTTTTCGGCGTGATTATCTTTGAGTAGTCGATATGGCTCGGGTCTATGGTAACGCCGATCATTTACCAATCGACTTTACAAGAGCATTTATTGGAAACTCTTCTATCCAATATTTGTCGTATCCCCCAAACCATGAACACTTTACAATATCGCCAGACTCCTATAACAGTCATCCATGGGCCGCCACTTTTCAGTTTGACAACTTCTCCTATGCTCATACATTTCTCCTTTACAGTAATGCTTCTGGGGTTTCCTTGACATATACCTCTTGATGATGCCCCGGCAACTCCGGGAACGTCTTCGGCGGCATGACGATCTCGAACGTGCGTGAATTCCATTTGATCTTGTGCGTGCTCAGCACGGCCACGCTGGACGGCAGGCAGAAAAACCCGTCCGCCCGCGCCTCGACTGCCCCGCCCACCCTCGCACGGTCGCCGCTTGTTTCGGTAAACGAACCCTTGAATGGCGAGCCGGTTATAGCTGACCATGCGTTGTCATAGGGCCAGATTACCGCAGCGGTGTAATCATAAACAGCTATCGACTGCGTGAATAATCGCTCAATACCCATCGGGCACCTCGCCAATCATCGTACCGCCCTCGGCGCTTGTCGGGCCTATCGGAAAGTACGTCCGGTTTTCATTGATATGCCACTGTATCGTTCCGCGTCCAAGCCGGTGCATCTTCCATGGCTTCAGTGATGCAAGCAGTTCGTCCGGATAGCCGCCTGCACTGATCTTGCGGGTTTCGGAATAGTTGCCCAGGCTCATCGAAGTTATCCCGGAACTGCTGGAGTTGGCAAGCTGGTAACCGATCATCCTGGACGCAATCAATTCGATCGGCTTTGGGAAGCTTGCAAGATCCACCCGGACATTGTAGCCATCGGTCGATTGTAGCTCGTCCACTACCGGCTCTGTTACAGTCAGATAGGTATCGGCAACGGCGGACACGGTATACAGGCCATCGTTGAGCCTTGACCCGCTAACCATGATTGACCCGCCAATCGGATAGGCCATCGCAGTAAACCCGCCCGCGTCTAGCCGTATGGTGTATGTAGTCTCGGTTACGTCAAAGTATATCTCGTCGGAGATTATGTCATAATCCTTGACCCGGAAATAGTTGTTACACTCGGCGATTATGTCAGCGTAGACTATCGGGATCAAAAGGGATATAAGCGCGTCCCTGGTTGCGTCCGTATCGGTGATCCGGAGGAAGGCTTTAACATTCGCAAGGCTTACCATGGTTTCCTCCAAAAAAGCGGGCAGAGCAGGGGAAGGAGGAGCAAACCCCACCCCGCCCGCTGGTTATTCCTCATACCAGAAAAGGGTATAGTATCCTGCCGTCGCGGTTACGGCTCCGATGTTGGTGAATGTGATGGAGTACATAGTGTCAGGTTTCAGCACCCGCTCTTCACCACCAGCGCTGTCACCGCCTACCCGGTTTGACTCCCCGCCACTGCCTACCGCGTCCTGGTAAATCGTTCCCTCATTGCCAGCCGTTGATAGTGTGGCCCCGGTGAAAACCTTGACCTCTGATTTGTTCGGCGCGTTGCGGTTGAGATTTTGCGGAGTGGCAGCGGTGCCGCCTGTCATGACCGCACTTTGGGTCATGGATATTGCCAGTGCGTTGGCTGTAGAGCTTAGCTTGGCTGGCCTGAAATGGATTATCTTTCCGGCGGGCATGGCAGGGGTCTTGAATGAAATGTGTTCAACCCCGGCGGCCGCTATGCTGCCTGTTACGCCAATCAGTACGTACGCTTTTTTTTCGTGGATGTACGAATGGTCGCTGTTGATCGTGGTAAGGAAGCCTGTCCAGAAGTCACGGATGAACGACATTGCGCGGCCTCCCTTTTTTCTTTGGCTCTTCCTGGTTTTCGGGTTGCACCGGAATTGTAATTGCTGGATCGGGCTTTATGTCTCCGGTGTACTCGTACCGCTTTTTGAGCTGCGCTATCTCTGCTTTGTCGTTGGTGGAATAAACCCCATTGACAAAGCGGATATAGCGGCTCTTTTCAGGTATGTACACAAGGCCATTGCCCTTGAAAAGAACCGCCATGGTCAGCCTCTCACCGCTATGGTGATAAGTTCATGCACGGTCAAGGTTCCGGCGGCAGCAGACCCGGCACGGAAACCGATTGAAGGTGTCAGCACTTCGGTGGTTACGCTTGTGCCGAAACTTGCCACGATCGACCCGTCAAACCTTGCGGTCAAAGTGTAGCCATCCCATGCAAACTCATACCAATGGGCAGATGTGTCAAGGGTAAAAGCGGCGGCTGTGTTAAGCTCGGCGTTGGCCGTGTAGGTCTTGAAATAACCTGCGGTCACTGCGTCCAGCTTGGAGAAAAACGCTCCGCCTGCGGCTACCGCAAGAGCATGGGCAGAGCTTGCGGCTGTCAGTGTTGTATCAACGCCACAAAGCCCTACGATCAGGTCTTTCTGTGTGGCCTCGGACGCTGTAAGCTTGGCGCCGAAATACAAAGGCTTGCCAGCCTCGAGCTTGAACCGGCTACCCAGTTTCTGGATGTTGTCTCCGTCGTACTCTGTACCGCCGGTGGTTATGAGCATCCTGGCATCAGGCAGAACGGATGCGGTAATGGGTGAAGTGCCGGTAGCGGTGACCGTCCAGTCTGCGGCCCGGTAGGTGTCAAGAATGTCTTTATCTACCGAACCCCATGCGTCAAGCCAGCGCCATGGGTAGCGTGAATCCACAAGGGCGACCGCGTTCTCTGATCCCCCTATTTTAGAAAGGTTGATAGACATTGCGTGCTCCTTATGCGGTGAAGGTGACTACGAAGGTATCGGTGTCAGTCCCTCCCCGTAGATTGGTATAGGTGATGGTAAGGGTAGCTGTTTCGGTGTCCAGCCAGTCAGCTGCATCGCCTGAGAATACTACCGATCCCTTGCCCATGGTGACAGCCGGGCTTGCATCGTCGACCGATGCTGTGCCTGCGGTTGAAGTGTCGGCGGCTCCGGCTCCGACTACTCCGGTATAAGGGATTACCAGTCCGCTGTTTTCCCCAACAAGGTAGAATGGGACTGTGTAGCTCCATGCGGCAGCGGTTGGCTCCGGCGTCACGTTGGCCCGGTCTATTACGACAAGTACTGCGTCTGCGTTGAAGTCGGCCTGTGCTTTCCACAGTTCCGCGTTGCGCGGTGTCAGTCCGCCCAGAAAATCCAAAGATCTCTTGCTCATTGTGGCCTCCGTTCGTGACAGGCGGCCCGTCTACCGCCTGTCTATTTGGCTCGCTCAGGTAGCGAGATTGGTCAAGGTGCCGTGGAAGTATGCAGATCCGTAGTCAATGCCAAGCTGTGCGTACAGCTGGCCTTTTTCGGAAGCGCCGGTCTTTGACAGGGCTTCATACCCTACGATTCCGTCAATGGTGGCAAGGCCTGGGACCGGCTGGATAACCAGATTGGCCTTGCTCATGTCGAATACTCCCAAAGTGCCAGCGGGCATGAAGCGGGACCATACAACCTCGGCACGGCCAAAGTCAGTATCGATAACGACGATGTCAAGTCCGCCCTCGTTGCGGGAAGTCGGGACATAGCCATACTCGGCACTGATCCGCTGTTTGTCGGCGGCGGTACAGAAGATAGCCAGCCTGCCAAACTCGGCACCATTGGTTGCCATCTCGAGCATAAGCTCATCAAGATTTGCCTTGCTGAACGCGGCGGCTGAACAGTCGACAGTGTTGATGGTGCAAGCGGCTATGATCCCGCGCATCTTGTTGGCTACTGCGGCTGAGGTGGATTTGGCATAGGTGCCCTGCAATGCGGAGAACTCATAATCACGGTAGATGTGCTGCAAGGCCACCATCTTCTGAAATGCCAGTTCATCGGCGACAGGGTTGGTGCCAGGCGCGGCGCTGGTTGCGTAGCCTGAGGTGCCGTTCTCCACAAAGCGGAGCTTAGCGGCATTTGACATCTTCGAGTAGGTCACATTGACCGCTTCGTGGAAGATCTGGGTCACGTTCAGTTCGTTCACGCGCTCGAACGCAATCGCGGTCGGAGCGGTGACAGATGCGGCCTCGGTTATGGCGGGCTGAGCGGCTGTCTCGTGGGCATAGCGTCCGGACATTGCAAACTCGTCATTCGAGGTCAGCATCCGGCTGTTCATCCGGGACATGAAAGGATAGTTGATTGCGTCGGCAGTGAAGATCGTCGGCGCGGTTATGTTGGGCACATTCCAGTTAGTGGTGTACCCGGTGCTTGTATCATTGGCCATTGGTTGCTCCTAATTCCTGTATTTCGGCCTGCAACTTCAAGGCTTCCTGGAAGCGTTTCTGCCCCATGAGCCCGGCATAGGCCGCCTGCATTTCGGCAAGTTTACCGGCTGGAGGCTTGGCGTTTCCGCCTTGTGGCGCCCCCACGTTCCCGTACTTGCCTTTCATTTCAGATTCATGGAAAGCCTTGGCATAAGCCTTCATGCTTGATGCAAATGCCTTCACGGTATCTGTCGTTTTCAGATCGTCCTCGTCGATGAACCTCTCGACATAATCAACAGGGATTCCCTCGGTCGCCGCTACCTTGAGCGCCACGGCCTTCAGCTTCTCCCGTTTGGCCTCTGCCTTTTCCGCTTCGCGCTCTGCCTTGATCTGGGCCAACTCCAGCTTGATCGGGTCAGTCTCAGGCCCTGTCAGCTCCTTGATCTTTGCATCCAGCAGCTTGGGGAACTTGTCGGCCATGAATCTTTCATCATGGGCGGCCACTCGGACTGATATCTCCGAATCCAGCGCGGCCTTGAAATCCTTGTTACCGGCTATGAATGCGGCGGCCTTGTCCTTGGAGTCTATCCCCGCTACCGGATTGGCAGCAGTAATTGCATCCTGGATAACCTTTTCCGCCTCGGCACGCTCCGCTTCCGGAAGCTTTGCAATAATGTCCTTCAGGTTCATAATCTGTCCCTCCCGCCGACGTCGTACCCCGGCACGATCAATAGTCTAAAACTTAACACACGTTAAGTATTTTTGCAAGTGTCACAATTTGACCTTTGGCCAGCCTTTTTCTGGCGTCCATCCGCGTGGGGTTGCCCATTGCGCAAAGGTCTGGTAAGGCACGATACCTTCATCTCTTATCCGGCGTACGCTTGGCTCTATGCCTTCGAGTACGTCGTAAACGGCACACCGGCAGTTGATGTCATCCGCTGCAACTCCAAACTCTCGCGGTTGAGGCGCGCTCACCCCGTCGATCCAGAATAGCCCGTTCTCATCAGCGTACTCGCCATCCAGCCTGGCATGGCTTAACCTAGTCCGGCTGTCAAGTGTGGCGCTCCATCGCTTGAGAACATCAAGCCCGGCCTCCACCGCCTGCCCATGGCTAGCCTCGGCCCCCTCTGACCAGCACCGGCCTGCCTCGGTTCGTACCACGCGCATGGCCTGCCAGAGTCCCTTGTCAAACTCGGCCTTGATCGACCTGGCCACTTTGGTATAGCTCTGGCCCATGGTTATGCCCCGAACGATAGCGGCTTGCGTTTTGTATATCCCGTCCGTTGTGTTTTTCTTCCAGGTCGAGACAATATCAAGCCCGGATACGTCCGAGTAGACGGCGGATCGGATAGCGGCTATGGGAAGCGACGGGAAGCCGAGGCTTACCCCGGTCGCCTGCGAGTAGGCCCATTCATTCCGGTAGTACCCATCCTGGACGGATTGCGCGCTTGCATCCTCGGTCAGATTGACCCCGGCCTTTTCCAGCTTTTTCATTTCGGTAGTCAGATTGTCCAGCCGGTTGTAAAGCTGGTTGTAGTGGATTGCATCTTCCTTGCGGATATAGACGCCGTTCACCGGATCATCAAGCCCGACCTTGGCATACAGACTGGCAATCTGGGCAAGCGTGGCTTGGTAGCTGGCTTTGTAATTGGCCAGTAAAACCCGGTCAATTATCTTTTGCCTGGCCTCCCATGCTAGAAATTGGGATTCCTGTAGCTTGGCAAGGTCGGCAAAATCAGGCATCCGGCTCTGTCCCAGGCTCATCTGCCGGCGTGTCCATATCTGGTATGTCCTGGCTGCGCTCCATCTCCTGCGCTACCTCCTCGATATCAGGCACAAGGCTTGTCGGCAACAGTTTAAGCGCC
>Ga0209417_1001773_pt1 | contig 37968 bp, 36 predicted proteins | sample RifGroF2_FD_184002 | JGI IMG/M metagenome (GOLD analysis project Ga0209417, IMG submission 184002) | Groundwater microbial communities from Rifle, Colorado, USA - Groundwater F2 (SPAdes) (version 2) | ecosystem: Environmental > Aquatic > Deep subsurface > Groundwater | place: Rifle, Colorado... | reverse complement strand
ATTATATCTAGCTTTTCATTTTGCTTCCGACTTTTCAACTACCGAATAAAAATATACCCTCCTGCTAAAAAGCTGAAAGCCTTATAAATAATGGTGGATATTGCAGTCTTGACAGCATTATTCTCTTTTTAGTTTTAAATAACAGGGGATTTACAGGGAAATTATTAAAATTTTACCTTTATTTTAATTTTTAATGCAGGTACAGTCTTGCTTTTTATCCCAAATTCCCTAAACAAAAAACAGGGAATTATTTTGGCATAACAGGGAAATTTTTTATAAAAAACAGCTTTAAATGAGAAAAATAAAGGATTATAATTTATATTTCTTTAGTATTGTCAACCCAATTTTATTAAGAGTAAATTCAAGAATGCTCCAGATAATTCTTCGATATAAAGTTAAATGTCGGCAATAAACAGCACTATATTCAATCTGTGCTTCTGATGCACGACACCGTTTAAATGATGCAGCTCCGGAACTTTGATTTAAAATCAAATTCGATTTTCCTGATTCCTTTATCAATTGAGCAGAAAGCATTCTGTATAAGCCTGTTTCCATGGGCAAACTTGTGTCATACCCGAACAAAGGAGTTGTCATGATTCCGTTTCGGGAAAAATATCCTAAAACGGCGTCAATTTTCCCGGCTTTCTGAAAGGCTCTTATATTCAAAATTTTATTTTTTAAAGCTATATCCAAAAAATTTTCATTGAATTGCGGATTTAAACATGAATATTTATCTAAGTATAAACTGTCATAAAGCTCTTTAATCCTCGGAATATCCCCGGGAGAAAAGTCTTTGTTTTCTAATAATTCATAGCCGCTTTTTTCCTGAAGCTTAAAATCTTTTTTTATCAGCCATTTAGCTTTTCCTTTTATCAAGTCTTTGTTTAAAAAATATATTTGTCTGCTCGGAATAAGCTGATAATTATTTTCCTGAAATTTATTTAAAAATTCTTTATCTGTATAGTTGTTTACAGACCTGAATATTAAAGAATGTTCGGGAAATCTTTGAATTAAAAATTCGGTTATTTTTTCTATTTGCTTATGCGAGATTGTCGGGTATAAATTGGTCGACAAAAGCCAATTATTTATATGTACAGTTTTATTTATTTTGCCGAATTTAAATACTATACCTAATAACCTGATAAGATAAGCCAATATTAATTCAATAAAAGGGTTTTTTATAGTTTTCAATTCTTCAACGGCATAAGAAATATAATGGGTATAAGGAGAACAGACATAAGAGTTTTCGTATTCAGCATCATTAATGGTTATCGGAAGAATTAAGTCATCAATTTTTAAGATCATCAAACGGGTTTTAACATTATTTATGTATGCAGAAGTACCGTTCTTCATCAAGGGAAGTAAGAAGTTCTTTGCATATTGGCCGTCTTCTGAATCAGTCCAATCCGAAAAATCTGTATCAGAAGAATCATAAAGCTTTATGTTAAAACTGTCTTGCATTATTCCCCTTCAATATTAAAAACTCTCTTAACACGTTTAAGTTTTTTTTCACAGGGTTTTTCAAGGTTGTCATAATTGTAATTAATTCGGATTTCAGGGGCTTTGCACTTGAGTTTTTCAAAAAGTTCTTTCATTGATTTTTGTATAAGATTACTTAAATTGTTTTTATCTTCGCAGGATGATTTTAAAAATATTTCTGTTAAGTCAAAACTATGCTGAATAGCCATATATTCTTCAATTTCCGGCGAAGAATAAATAACGGCTCTGCATATAAAATCAGGAAAAACAGGAATGAATTTATCTCCATCGATAGCCGGTAAGTAAAAAATATCGTCACATCTGCCTTCTATCTTTTCAATGGCAGTAAAAAAGGATCCGCAAGGGCAGGGTTCTTTTTTTTCTGTCAAAATATCATTAAGTCTGTACCTTATTATCGGCTGAGTGGTCCTCGAAAAATCTGTTATTATCGGAATAAATTTTCCTAAATCTTTATCAAGATATTCTTTTTGAATAACAACCATATCTTCATTAATATGCAAAGTCCCATGCCGGCATGTGGAGGCTAAAAAACCTTCCGTGCATTGATAAATTTGATGAATTTTTTGATTAAATTGTTTGGAGATATAAGTTTCATCAAGTGAATCCAGAACTTCCGCAACTGAAATAACTTTTTCGGGGGTTATATTTAAATTATTATTTTCTTTTGCTTGAGCTAAAAGCCTAAGCATAGAGGCTGGCGCAACCAAAACGGACGGCTTAAATTCATTAAGTCTTTTTATGTGCTCTTCCGGGGGATTTAATAAGTCGAAAAACTCAAAATTTATGTTATTGCTGTTTACGGTTGTATAAACATTACTGTTTGCACGCAAGAAAAATGCAATTTTATGTTTGGAAAAAATTGAGCCGGGGAGAACTTTTGCCAGAATTGTTCCTGCCCATTTAAAACGCTCTTCGTCGCTGAGAAGAAATATTCCTCTGTTTCCCGATGTGCCTGAGGACAGCCCTACGGTAATATTATTAATTGTAGGAGAAAAATCACGTAATTTTTCCGCATTATAAGCTGTCTCAAAAGCTTCTGATTTTTTAATACCAGCTGTATTTAAATTATCAAAATTTTCCATCATAAGAGACTTATCTATTATGGGAAAATTTTGCCAATCTGTAACCAGAAAATTTTTAAAATATTCAGTATAAAACTGAGATTTTGGCAATATTTTTTTTAAAAATTTTATTACTTGTTTATTTTGCCAATTTACAAGTTCTTCACGATTTTTGAACTTAAAACCGTATTTAGTTCGAAAATAATAATATAAAATTTTTATTTTATTCAGCATCTAAAAAACCTCTGTTGTTATTAATTCTCGAATTTCAGAGCAATGTGAAGGAATTATTTTTATATCGGTTCGTTTTTTATGGAGTTCGTATAATTTTTTTAGCGTGCTTAAATACTCTTTTTTGTCTGAAAACGCAATATTCGCAATAGGATGAGGTAGAATAAATTCTCGATAAGACTTGCTTAACCAGCAGGCATCGCCGACTAAAAAATAAATATTCTCGCCTGTCTTTATAAATAAGCCAAGTTGGCTTTTTGAATGCCCTGAAACATCAACCGTAATAAGGCTTCTGTCACCAAAAACATCAAATCCGGATTCAAAAGGTGAATAATCTCCAGATATATTTATTTTGTTTAAAGAATCCGCAAATTTAAGCCTTGATTCGAAATCACCGGGAAGTAAGCCCGGCAAAAACCCTTTTTTTAAAGCCGGCAAATTTTTTTTGCCCTTTATTTCTTCGTAAGCTGATTTATAGCAAAGAAATTCGGCATTAGGGAAATCTTTGACTCCACCAATATGATCTGCATGAAAATGAGATAAAATTATAAGTTTAATATCGTCAGGATTAATTCCCAATTGTTTTAACTGAAAAACGGAGCTGTTTTCTTCTTTAAAATAGACAGGCGTTATTTTTGCATAAATATTAAACGGGAAGTATTTTGTTTCTGTATAAAAACGCTCGGAATATCCTGTATCAAAAAGCATTAAACCTCTTTCAGGATGTTCAATTAATGCAAATGTTGCGAAAAATCTTGTTGATTTTGAACTTCCGTCTTTTATGACTATTTTTTCAGGATGAGTACAATATCCTGCGCTGAAAAAATTTACTTTAACCGGCATTATTAATTCTCCGCTCTTTAATAAGTTCATTTATTCCCTCTGTTGTACTGAATTTAGGATTATAACCCAGCTCTTCTTTTGCCGCTGAAATATCAAGTGTTTGGCTTGTACCTAAAACTCCGACTGTATAGCGAGTCAATACAGGTTCTTTCCCGAACAAAAGAGTTTTTGAAATGAATTCCGAAAAAGCTGCTATTCTGTATGCGTTATTATAAGAAAAATACTTTGGTTTGAATTCGTATCCGAGTTCGGTAATAACTTGTTCCAGAAAATCATAAAGTAAAACCGGCTCACTGTCAGTAATGTTATATTTTTTCCCGAGAGTAAAGTAGGGAGAGTCTTTGCAAAGAAGAAGGGCATCAACTGCGTTTTCAACATAAGTTATATTAACCAAAACTTTTTTATCACCTATAACAGGAATAAATCTTTTATTATTTGCTTTAATTAATCTCGGAAGAATACTTGTATCGCCGGGACCGAATATTGCTCTGGGGCGTATGGTAATTACAGGTAATCCTTCTTGATGAGCTTTATCAATTTCCTGCTCCGCAAGTAATTTTGTTTTTGCATAATCATTCACCGGTTTATCCGGCAACGGGTCTTTTTCCGAAATATTCAGTTTATCTTTAAAATCAAAATAAATGCTCGGTGTCGAAACATGAATAAGTCTTTTTACGCTGTTTTCTTTGCATCCCTGAATAATATTTTTCGTTCCGAGGATATTTGTATTGTAAAAATCCTTATATTTCCCCCACGGGGATGACAACGCCCCGCAATGAAATACATAATCTTTATTTTTACAAGCGTTGATAATACTTTCCGTATCTTGCAAATCAGTCTTTCTAAAACAAATTCCTTGTTTTTCTAAATCAACTCCGACAAGAGTGTTTCTGCCTGTTGCCGTAACTTCATAACCAAGTTCTGACAATCTTAAAGCCAGTCTTTTCCCGAGAAATCCGGTTGCGCCGGTTACAAGAATTTTCATGATTCACCGTTCCATTCAATATCCATTGTCGAAACTTCTGTGATTTTAATTTTGTTTTTTAAGGCAATAAATCCTAAACCGGCTAAAATATAGAATTGATGAATAAAAGGCAAAGGGTCTGACATTTTAAAAACAATATCTTTTGAGGAGAAAAAAGTCTTCATCCAGCTTATTAATTTACCGAAAGAATTAACAGAAGCTAAGCCATAAGTCAGCATAGCAAGAAAAATCACAGCTTTTGCAGATTTGCCGGGAGTAATTATTTTTTCCGAATTCTCAAGAAATGCTCGGGTTAAATTTGTTTCGTCAAATAAATGAATTCCGCTTGTTGCTCTGGGGTTGCATTCAATTACATAAACTTCTTTGCCGGGTGTTTGGATAAAATCAAAAGCAATTTGTCCTGTATAATTAATCTTTTTTACATATTCCGAAATCCAAGTAAAAACTTCAGGATAATCTTTATTTTTAAATGCAATGCTTGAACCGATTCCTGCGGTAAATGTTGTGGGATAAGTAGTATGCGCGGTTATTTTCCCGTTTTGAACAATGCTGTAAGTGCAGAACTGAGAACCTTCTATAAATTCCTGAAGTATCCAAGGATTTTTTTCCGAAATATCAATATTTGGAATATTTTTGTCAGATTCGGAAATTATTTTAATTTTTGCTGAAAATCTTGAGTAAACAGGTTTTATCACTGCCTTTTGAAATTCTGCAAACGTTAATTGCCTGTTTAATTCTTCTTGTGAATTTATAAGCCGAGTTTCAGGGGCTTTAATTTTAGAATTTTCAATGTCGGTAATAAATTGATGTTTATTATGCAAATCTGTCAGTTTGTATGACTTGTCCGTAAATACTTTGCAATAGTCGGATAACTCGTCAATTTTTTCTGAAATATAAAAAACTTCTTCGCAAGTCGGAATCAATAAATCTATATTTTCTTTTTGAATTATATTTATTAATGCACGGATATATTCGTCTTTATTAAATCTTGGACTCGAAACGATAAAATTTTTCTTAACAGTATTTGAGAAAAGGCAAATATGTTGTTTCATACTTTCAGCAACAAATACCGTATGCCCCGCTTTTGCAAAAAGCCTTGCTAAGTGCAGAGTGACAGGAGCCCTGCCGCCCGTGAGCAATATGTTTTTTTTAGTATTCAAAAGCCATTGCTCCTACTGACATACCTGCTGAAGTTCCCAGAAACATTATCTTATCGCCTCGTTTTATTCTTCCTGATTCAATAGCATCATAAAGTGCCATGGGAATTGATGCGGCGACTGTATTCCCATGATGTCCGATTGTATAAAGAAATTTCCCTTCCGGTATATTAAGATTTTTTTGAGTCAGCTTCATTGCCATAAAACTTGCCTGATGAGGGATAACCAACTCCATATCAGAAAGGGACAAATTCACCTTTTTAAGCATATTTTCAATAAAAGCCGGTAAGATTTGTGCCGACATTTTATACAGTTTTTTTCCGTCCATATAGAAAAGAAAGTCATTTTTATTGTTTTCCGAATATTCTCGAGAATGAAGCTTCGTTCCTCCTCCTTTAATTTCAGAGTAATGAGCGCCTTTGCTGTAAGTTTTCATGTCAGAACAAAATATTTTAGAGGTTTCGTTTTCGGGAGTTTTTTCGATTATAACAGCTGCAGCTCCGTCTCCAAAAAGGGTACAGCTTTCTTTATCATCCCAATTCAAGCCTACAGAAGTTATTTCAGAAGAAACGACAAGAACTCTGTTGTATCTTCCCGCGTCAATAAGATAAGACAGCAAATCCATTCCCGTAACAAAGCTCAAACAAGTAGAATTGATATCAAAACTCGGAATGCCCGAGTATTCTCCGCCTAATTCTTTTTGTATCAACGAGGCAGTGCAGGGAATTTCCTGCTCGCCGGTACCGCTTGCACAAACAATACAATCAATATCCTCCAAAGTTAATCCGGCAGAATCGAAAGCTTCTTTTGCCGCTAAAGCACCCATTTTTGAAGAGGTTTCATTTTCAACATAATGACGTACTAAAACTCCTGCTTTTTCAGCAGTCCAACCCTCAGGAAGATTTAGTTTTTTATCAAGATCCTCCGCATAAATTTTTCTTTTCGGCAAGTACTTACCTATGCTTAAGATTTTTACACTTCGTGACTGCATATTTACCTCTTATCTGTTAATAGCTTTAATCATTTCTTCAGTGTTATTCTAAATCAAGTTTTATGTTTAAATTGGCATGTTTCTTATAAAGCAAAGCTTCGCCCAAAAACAGTATTGAGCGTGTGAACGGTAAATATTGAGAATTTTTTAAAAACCTTTTCCATATATTGGAAAACGTATAATACTCTTTTAGCTGTTTGCCAAATATTACAGATAGTTCTTCTCTTGTCATATTTTTCGGGTCAAAAGCACATTCGCCGTATTGATAGCTATTGTCCAGCCACCACTTGGGCGTTACCCTACCTTCTTCTAAAAGTCTGTCGTATAATTTTGTGCCCGGCATAGGTTGAAGCATTGTAAAAAAGGCTTTAGTAAAGTGGTGTTTCATGGCAAAATCAAAAGTATTGCGAATTGTTTGAGGGGTGTCGTTGTCATAACCAATGACAAATCCTGCCGTTATCATAAGGCCGTGCTTATAAACATTTTTTATGGCTTCATCATAACTTTTGAGCTTTAAATTTGCCCCTTTATTCATTTGTTTTAGTGTATCCATATCCGTTGCTTCAAAACCCATCATAATCATAGCAAAGCCAGCATCCTTCATGGCTTTTAATATTTTGTCATTTTGAGCAACGTCAATACTTACTTGGCAGTGCCACATTTTTTTAAGCGGCTTTATTTTTTCAAGCAAAAGTAATGTCGTTTCCTCATCAGTAAATAAATTATCGTCAATCAAAAATATAATTTTTTCAGACATAGCCTTGACTTCTTCCACAAAGTCATCTATATTCTTTGTTTTGACTTTTCCGGGATACAAAACTTTCACAAAACAAAATTCACAATTATATTTGCACCCTCTGGCAAACTGGGCAATGCCAACAAAACTGTATTTCTTGCCCTTAAAATATTCAAAATTCAAATCAGGCTTTATTGGCAAAACTTCATGAGATGATTTATATATTCGTTTAATATTGCCGTTTTTAGCATCTTCAATGAACTGCGGCCATGTACCTTCGGCGTCACCAATAAAAATCGTGTCTGCATATTCCAGGCATTCCTCCGGCAAAGACGTGGGATGAGGTCCGCCAACGGCGATTATTTTATCTTTATGCTTTAAAGCAAAAGCACGAGCTTTTCTTGAAGTCATTGTTCCAACCGTCATCACTATAATGTCGGAATCAATTGTTTTGGGCAAATCTTCTACGCGCTCATCAATAAAATTTATTTTTACGTCTTTTGGAGTTAGTGCACTGATAATAGGGAAAACTAGTGTTTTGAGTGCACTGGCATAACCCTTCTCCAAAACAGAAAAACTTATAAAAGTGATTTTCATATAATAGCGCCCGCCTTCTTATCTGCTAAATATAATATCTCAAACAAAATTGCCTTAAATTACTAAATGCTCAAAGATGAAATTTTCAAAATTACAGTTGAACCAACTGCTAAAAGAATTATCGAGGCTAAAAAGTTAAATCCGAATAAAGCATAATTTTCTTTAATAGAGATGTAACCGGATTTAATAAAACGGCTCAATATTAAAGTGTATATGGTTAAAGGAATTAACATAAGAAGATAATTCAAAAAAGAAATATTAGAAAAAGCTGCAACTAACGGGCAAACCAAAAACAAAGGAAGAGCGGATATAATCAGGCTTGCGCCACATATTTTTGCGTTGAGAGAAAATAAATCATTTTTGTAAACTTGTGCTGACATTGTTTTATCTCCTATTCACTTAATCAATTAATTCTATACAGCTTTAATCCAGTCTAAATAAGCAGAATTTTCGATAAGTCTGGAAAAACATTCAATCAAATTCTTTTTGAAGTTTTTAAACATAATGAACTCCTTAACAAAATAGTTGAACGGTGAAGTATTTTATATAATTACTTTACCCTTCAACTATTAACTTGTCAAGTGATGAATTTATTTATCTTCAAGAAATTTCAAGGCTTCTTCATAAAACCATGTACCGTCGTTATGAGAGCCTGTTTTAGAGATAAAAAGCTTTGCTTTTGGATTCATTTTTGCCAATTCGTAAGACATTTTTACCGGAATAACTTCATCAGGAATATCATGTGCTATCAAAAGCGGAGAAGAAATCTTGGCAATTTTTGACTCAGTATCATATTTTTGCAGATAAATCAGATTGTCAAAGAAAGCTTTTATAAGGGTTTTACTGAACTTATCTTTGGCAAGTCTGCCGTACATATAAATACCTTCTTCTTTAATGTTTGTGAAAGTGCTTTGCAACATTACAGCTTTGAAGTTCTCTTTTGATGCAACTTCTGTAACAACTGCTCCGCCAAGAGATAATCCCCAAAGAATAATCTGATTATTTGAAAGTTTTTCTTTTCCTCTTAAAAATTTTAAGGCTGCATTGATATCTTTGTATAAACCTATTTCAGACGGAGTGCCTTCACTTTTTCCATATCCTCGGTAATCTAAAAGCAAAACACCATAACCTTTTGATGCAAAAATTTCTACTATATCCTCATAAGAGCTAATATTTCCACCGTTGCCGTGGCAAAACAATATTGTAGGCTTGTTATTTTTGGATTTAACATACCAGACATTGATTTTCACTTTGTCAGAAGTAGTTAAATAAATATCTTGAACGTTTAAGGTCGATTTTGTTTGTTCTTTAACTGGTCCATATATAAGTGAAGGCAAAGTAATTGGTAAAATAAGGTAATAATATATTAATAAAGAAAATAAAAATACTAAACCTAGGTTTAATGCAGCTTTGGCTAATCTTTTAATCATAAGATTATTGTCCTCATATTATTAACTTATCAAGTGATGAATTTTATTTTTCTTTTAATTTAATGTAATTAAGAGTAATTTTATTTAAAAAAAATAAAGCAGTGCATATAAATAATAAAGAAATTAAAGTTAAAATCCAATGCTTTATGAAACCAAAAACAAGAAAAAGAGAAAATATAAAGTTTATTACCAAAAACAAATTTGTTTTGTATATAGAATCTAATAACATTGGTATGTAAAACAACCCAAGAGGCGTAAGAATTATAAGTGCAATTGCAAATTTTATAACATATTTTATATCCATCAACTCTTTAATAATTAATGAATATAAAAACCCTATTATACATACAAATATTATAGGTATTATGGAAAATTCCATAAAAAAATTATATTTAACATGATGAAAAATTGCTGGATAAATAATTACTGGGTTAACAAAATAAAATAATATGCCAGTAACTAACCCTAAGAAAAAAGGTGATTTTAGTGTTTTTTGCATGATTATTAAACCCTAGCATACCTTTCATAATACCATGTCTGAACGTCTTTGCGTTTGACTTTACGGGTGGCTGTTTTGGGGAGTTCTTCGAGGGAAACTGCGATAACCGTCGGGCATTTGTAAGAAGCTAAACCGGCTTTTGCAAGTTGGTTTACTTCGGCGGAGATTTCTTTTTCGAGTCCGGCAAGGTCGTCTTTGTATTTTTTAGCGAGGTCGTCAGCCGGGACGATTACGGAGCAGACTTCTTCCGTGCCGTCTTTTGAACCGCCTTGAATTTTTACACTCATCACGCAAAGTTCTTTTACCATAGGGCTTTTTTCGAGGACAGCTTCGACTTCTTCGGGGAAGATTTTCTTTCCGCCGCCGAGAACTATCATATTTTTGATTCTGCCTGTGATGTAGAGATATCCGTCTTTGTCAAATTCGCCTATATCGCCGGTATGGAACCAGCCTTCCGCGTCAACTACTTCTGCGGTCATTTCAGGCTTGTTGTAATAACCTTTCATCAGGTTACCGCCTTTTGAGAGGATTTCGCCGATTTCGGAAATTCTTACCGTGACTGACGGAAGAGGTTTTCCGACTGAGCCGATGCGGTTGTATTTCGGGGTGTTTGTCGTAATGGTCGGGCTTGTTTCGGTTAATCCGTACCCTTGATAAACAGGCATTCCCATTCTGTCAAAAAATTCTGCAACGTCAGCATCAAGAGGCGCACCGCCCGACACAAAACCTTTCATTTTCCCACCGAATCCTGCGATAACTTGCTTGAACATAATTCTTCTTACCGCAATCGGCATATATTGAGCCAAATTGTACATAAAATTATATATATTCTGCGACTGTTTGCTTGATTTCCTTATTTCTTTTTCCGCACTGTTCTTGAGCATTTTGACAAACAACGGCACTACAATCATATAAGTCGCCTGTCTTTCCTTCATGATTTTGCTGATTTCTTTTGGGTTAAGGCTCGTAGAATATGAAACCATCGCTCCCACATGAAGCATACCCATAAACCCGACATTAAGCTCTAAAAGATGGTTCAGCGGCAAAATAGAAATCAATGAGTCGCTCGAATTAATTTTAAATAAAGCCTCAAAGTCTTTTAACTGAGAAATTATGTTCCCGAAAGTTATCATTACGCCTTTCGGATTTCCTGTTGTTCCCGATGTATAAACAATTAAAGCAGTTTCATTGAGAGATCTTTCTCTTCCTATATCGCCTTCGGGACCTTTAACTTCATATACAGAAGAAAATTCTTGATTTTTTACATTATCTATTATGTAAATCTGCTCAATAGAAGGAATTAAATCATTAATTCCTTTTGCTGTTTCAAGATAATGGGTCGAAACACAAAGAACTTTCGGCTGACAATCGGACAATATCGAGGTCAATTCGGGTACTGTAAGTTTTACATCAAGAGGAACGGTTACAGCACCTGTCTGAAAAGAAGCAAAAAGTGCAATTCCCCATTCAGGACGAGACTCGGAAAGTATTGCTATTCTGTCTCCTCTTTCAATTCCTTTATCAATCAAGAAATTACCAAAGTTTTTCGCCTGTCTTGAAAGTTCAATACAGCTAAGCTCGCTCCATTTTCCTTTGTCTTTTAAAGAAAGTGCTTTAACGGGAGCATTTGCATCTGATTTTAACTGCATTAAATCAAGCACATTTTCATAATAATTCTTGTCATATAAAGACTTTTCACGTCTTTCAAGAGAGTCTTTCATAAACTGCACTCTGTTTTTAAGCTCGTTCACTATGTCTTTATCTTCTGATTCCGGCATGTTTAAAGGTTGCCCGAATTGGATAACGATTTTTCTGAAAGTGGGAATCGGTTTGTTATAAGCCCACGCTTGAAATCCGCCTTGAATTACAAACGGAACTACAGGAGCTTTGCTGTTTTTATGCATATACGCAACACCTTTGTTGAATTTCATCAGGTTTCCGTCTTCTGTAAGTCTGCCTTCGGGAAAGATACAGACAACTTCGCCCTTTTCTATTTTGTTTATCGCCGCATCAAGCCCCTCTCTTCCTTTTCTGGGAACTATCGGGATGACGTTGAAATATTTGATTATGTGTTTAACAACGGGCAATTGGAACGCAACAGGTCCTGTGATATACCATACAGGTCTTTTGCACGCTGTTTGAAGGATCAAAGTATCGACCCAGCCTGTATGATTTCCCGCTAAAATCATTTTGCCGTTTTGTACAAGATATTCTCTGCCTTCGATTTTGACAGGGAATAAAGTTCTGAACACAACACCGACAAGACTTCTTACTGTAAAATGGCGAAATTTGTTGTCAAAAAGCACTACTGCTAAGGCAACCAACAAGCTTAATAATGAAACAAACTTGAAGATTTTAAACGGTGAAGTCGTTAATACAAGCTCAGACACGCCCCAAGTTGTGGCAAGAAACGCAAGACTTGTCAGGGTTGATTTCACGCCGAAGATTTTACCTCTGATTCTGTCGGGAGTTGTTTTTTGTAAAATTGTATCAATTGTTATTACCATAGAAGCGTTAGCAATGCCGATTAATACAAGCCATATCCACGCCATATTATAGGTTATGACCATTTGAGCGGTGGCAGTGGTCAAGAATACCGCAATAAAAGAACAGGCTAAAATAGTTGAAGTTCTTGCATATTTTCCTGCAAAACCAACTACAAAGGTTCCCAAAATCATGCCTACGCCAAGCATAGCTTTTAATTTACTTAGTCCTGCAATGCCAATGTGATAATAGTCGGTAGAAACAGACGTTAATGTGTTAAAAAATGAAGCTGTAACTAGGGTCAGCAAAATTGATAATATAATTAATCTTCGGGTGTTTTTATGAGTTTTCAGATAATTAAAGACAAATTTGATGCTTGCTGAAATATCTGTTTTTGTGGCTATTTTTGACACAACTGATGAGTTATTGAAAGAAATTAATGAAATTATTATCGCAGAAGCTAGATAAACAAAACCGTTAACCCATAAACTATTAGCTAAACCGAATTTTGAAATATACAATCCTGTTATAACTGCACCTAAGAGTATTGCGATTGTTGAAGTTCCTGCATTAAGCGCATTGGCAAACTGTAAATGCTCTGATTTTACTAAATTAGGAATAATACTTTGTTTTGCAGGAAAAAAGAAAGCTGATCCCGACCCGATTAAAAACGAAAAAGCATAAACCATAGTATGCAAATGAGTTGAAAATTTACTGAAAAGCAAAACAGGAATTATAAATACAAGACAGGCTCTGAATAAATTACTCAAAACCATTAAAGTTTTTCTGGAAAATCTATCTGATAACGCACCGGCTAGAGGGCTTAACAGAAGAGCGGGCAGGACAAAAAAGAACAATATCTTTGACATCTCCGAGCCGGAATGACCTCCGAGGCTTATCACCCAAGCCATAAGGGCAATTTGAACAATCGCATCTCCGAGATAAGAAAATATTTGTCCTATCCATAATTTTAAAAATTCTTTATTTTCAAACACCGCCAGTATCTTCAACTCTTTCTTCATTGTTTTTTCCTTTTATCTATGCTTTAAAACAATCGCTTCAGTATAAGTTTTTTCAATTTTTACATCTTTTATTTCAATATTTACATCTGTATGTCCACGATAATAAACGCCTCCCAGAAGATAAATATTAATACTTTCCCCTGGAGCTATAATTAATTTTTGGTTAAGTTTTTTAACATAATAGTTTGTATTTAAGTTTTTATAAGCTTTTTTAAGAGGTAAATAATCAGATAAATTATATACAGTTAATCCTGTAAATATAACAGGTGAAAAAATTCCAAATAACGACATCATAGGTAAAGCTAATAAAAAGCCTCTATCGAGTGAATCTGGTTTTGTTGACGGAGCACCTATTAATGCTAATAAGGAAGTAGGTACTATAGTTATAACTCCTAATACTACAAAAACCGGTGAACAAAGAAGTAATTTAGAATTTCCATCCACACTTTTACCTATACTTGCTTTTCTCCTATTAAACTCTCTTTCAAAATAATCTTTAAATTCTTGAGGATATTGAATATTAGTTATTTCTATTGGATTTTGGTTATTATTTTTTATGTTAACTGAATAATAATTAAAACCATAAAAATACTTCTTTTTAGGTCTTTCAAGTTTTTTAACTGAATATTCAACAATATCTTGATCTTGAATATCTTTTTCTTCAACCGTCTGCGCTAAAATCGGCAAATTAACCGCAAAAAACATTAAAACCGAAAGAATAAATGCGCAAATTTTTTTCATACCGGCACCACCGACTTGCTCTCTAAAACGGACATCCAACTGTTGCACTCGCTCATAAACCTTTCACGGGAATTGATATAAAGATCTTCCGCGTGAAAATCATCATCAAAAATAGACAGGGATTTTTTATTACAAGCTTTATTATACAACTCTTGTGAATGCCATGGGTATATTGTAGGATCTTTTCCTCCGGAAATAAATAAAACAGGCGCAGAAACTATATCAGTAACCACGTCTACAGGATTTACTTTATTTAATAAAATATTTCCCGGACGGATAGACAGGCTTCTAAAAAGCTCAAACTTTTCAAAAGTTGGGATAAAAGCTTCTTTTTTGAAAAACCTGCTTTCAATTCTATCAAAAGATACAGGTGCACTTACAGCTATAAGTGAGTCTATATCATTGTATTTTGCCGTATGAATTATAGAAATGGCAGCCCCTAAAGAAAATCCGATTAAACCAATTTTGGAATATCTTTGTTTTGCATAATTTACTACTGCTTTTAAATCTTCCGGCTCTTTTGCCGAAAAAGTATAAAGCCCGGAACTTTTGCCATGTCCTCTAAAGTCGATAGTTATTACGTCATTATTTCTGAAAAAGTCTTCTGACATTGCTTTAAAATATTTTGAATCTTTGCACATATACCAGCCATCAGCAATTATAACTACTGAATCTCTTTCTGCATTATAATGATTAATCGCAATACTTGTATTATCTTCGGTTTTCAGAAATATTTCGGTAAAATTCATGACAAAATCTCCTTAAGTAACAGCGATAAGGTACAGTTCATTTTTTGTATAATTTATATTTTATTTTTCCAGTTTTTCAAACCAGCTTGCGAGGATTCTGGAAAGGGTTTCTCTGTCCTGAACAGGAATTTTGTCCGCGATGCTTTGAATTGTATCATAATAATCCGGCCAGACTTTATCCAGCAAATCAGAACCTTTTTGAGTAATCTTAATCAGATTAACTCTTCTGTCTCCTTGTTGAGCAAATCTTTCAACAAAACCTTCAATAATAAGCTTATCAAGTTGCTTTGTCATATTAGAAGCCGTAACTACGAGCCGTTTGCCAATATCTATCTGACTTATGCCTTCTTCTTTGCTTTGATGCTTTATTACCATCATCATGTTGAATCGAGAAGTGCTAAGACCGTGCTGCTTTAAACAATTTTCTATTTCTTTTTCTATAAGCGCATAAACACAAGCTATCCCATAAATAGACGTCTCCACAAAATTATCTTTATCAAAATCTATTCCAAATCGTTTAAACTGTTCCATAAGAGTTCTCCAAAAAAATAAAGTAATATTAAAAATTATAATATTACTTTACCATTCAACTATTAACTTGTCAAGTGTATTTGTTTTTTAAAACTTATACCTAAATATCAGTATTTAAGCAATAATTTAATCTTTCTTGGTCAGCAATCTTGTCTTAATTTCAGCTAATGAGCCTGCAACGGCTAGTTTGTCTGTTCCCATTAACCGATTATTAATTTTATTTTCCTGTCCGCAGTCAAATTCTGATACATACTCGTATGCTTGAGCCAAAGACTCTTCTTCAATAATTTTATCCTTGATATTTGCAAGAATATTAGCTGTATTTTCAGAATCAATGCTGCAGAACTGTTTATTAATTCTTTTTATCGAAGTGGCAATTTTATATCGGGCTTTTAATATAGTTAATTCTTCCTGCCAACTTGTAACTTGAACTTTTAAATCCTTAATTTTTGACTCGAATTGATTTGTTAGCAATTCCTGTTGATTAACGCTTTCGGCAATCCTTGTTGCCTGAATATAAGCCTGATTTCTTTTGATTATAAGTTCACTTGCAACTTTATCTGCTTCTTGTTCATCAATCATATTTTCCTGTGCTTTTTCAAGAATAGCCGTGGCTTGTCTTTCATAATTCATAGCCTGTTTATATTTTTCTTGTAATTCTCTTTTTAAAATATTCAAAACAGCTCTGATTTTCACAAGATTTTTTAGGCTAATTTCCAGTTCTTTCTTTAGATTCTTGATATTTTGTTCAGCTAACTTAATAGGGTCTTCAATTTTATCCAGAATCGAACCTGTCTCTGCTCTGACAATCTTAAAAAACCTTTTAAATAAGTTAAACATTATTTCTCTCCTAAATTTAATTTATAAAAATAAAATAAATATTAGTAGTAAATTAAAGTGAGTTAAATTGCTCTCCTATACATACTTTTTAGCGGTTGCGATTATTAATTTTATTATCAAGATAAGTAAATATGCCTTTAAAAAACCTTTACTTGCTAAATGAAAGCGTATTATTATAAATTAAGATTACATAAAAGAGATAAGCAAAGATGTTACTAGAAAGTCTTGATACATATTCAAAAACTTACCTGATTATAGCAATCGCAAGTACAATTATGTTCGTTATTAAACTTGTTTTAATGCTTGTTGGTGGTGATTCTGTTGAAACGGATGTCGAATTTCATTCAGGGGAGACGCATGTAAGTTCAGACAGCGCTTTTGTATTGTTCTCCGTTGAATCAATTCTGTCATTTTTAATGGGATTTGGCTGGGCTGGCCTTACAGCAAGAAATGAGTGGCATCTTACAATCATTGCATCTGTTCCTATAGCATTTATCGTTGGCGTATCAATGATGTTATTTATTACTTTTCTGATGATGCAGGTCAGAAAACTCAATAGAACTATTGAATTCGATATTTATGATTGTGTAGGTAAAACAGGAAGCGTTTATACAGAGTTAAAAAAAGACAAAATCGGCCAGGTTAAGATTGTTGCTTCCGGCAAATCAAGAATTTTAAATGCTATTAACAGAACACAAGAAAAAATAAACTCTTTTTCATCAATTATAGTTACAGATATTGAGGATAATAATTTAATAGTAGCGGAATATAAAGGAGAAATGGAAAATGGAACAATTTATAACTGATCCAAGCATTATGACTTTTGTTGTAATACCGGTCTTAATTTTAGTCTTTATTTTGGCATTTATTACCAAACAATACAAAAGATGCCCCTCAAACAAAATCCTGGTTATCTATGGAAAAGTAACCGGCGAACAATCTGCCAAATGTATTCATGGCGGAGGTTCTTTCATAATTCCACTTATTCAGGATTATAGTTATCTTTCTCTTGAACCAATGACAACAGAAATTGATTTAAAAGGCGCTCTTTCAAAAAACAATATTAGGGTTAATGCACCATCTACCTTTACTTTTGGAATTTCAACAGATACAAGTTTAATGTCTAATGCTGCTGAAAGATTACTGGAACTTACAAAGAAAGATATTATAGATCAGGCTAACGATATTATTCTTGGACAATTAAGACTTGTTATCGCAACTCTTGAGATTGAAGAAATTAACCAGGATCGTGAAAAATTCTTAGAACAAATTAATATGAACGTTAACAGTGAGTTAAATAAGGTCGGACTTGAAGTAATAAACGTAAATATTAGAGATATTACAGATGAGTCAGGATATATTGATGCAATTGGTAAACGTGCAGCAGCTGAAGCGATAAATATAGCAAAAATTCAAGTTGCACAACAAGAAAAGCTCGGTGCAATCGGTGAAGCAGAAGCAAGTAAAGATAAAGAAGTACAAGTTGCTTTACAGCTTGCACAGGCACAAATAGGAAGAACAACTGCTATTAAAGAACAAAGGGTTCAAACAGCTAACTTGGAAGCAGAAGCGGCTATGGGAGAAGCTTCTGCTAATAAAGAAAAAGAAGTACAAATAGCTCAGCAAGAATCAGAATTAAAAATCGGACAGACAGAAGCAGATAAAAATCAGAGAATTCAAACAGCAGTCTATGAAGCTGAAGCAGTTCAAGGCGAAAACACCTCGAAAGCTAATATTGCCCAATATGAAGCTGATTTGGCAGAAAAACAGGCAGATTCTAAAAGACGTGGTGAAGTTGCCAGAGCTAATGCTGAAAGAGATGTATTAATTGCTCAGAAAGCACAAGAATCAGCACGTTTAGAAAAAGAAGAAGTAGCCAAGCAGGAAATTGAAAAACGTATAATAGAAATTCAATCGGATGCAGAAGCTGAAAAACAAAGACGTATTGCACTTGGTGAAGCAGATGCAATAAAAGCAAAGTATTTTGCAGAAGCTGAAGGTATTAAAGCTATACTTGAATCAAAGGCAAACGGCTATCAAAAACTCGTTCAAGTCTGCGGAGATCGCCCTGATATAGCAACAAGCTTCCTGATGATTGAGAAAATTGAACAAATAGTTGAAAAACAAGTTGAAGCAATTAAAAACATCAAATTTGATAAAATCACTGTTTGGGATGGAGGAGCAGGAAGTGCTAACGGTAGCACTACAGCAAATTTCATGAGAGATTTAATGAAATCTTTGCCCGCAATGCATGATCTTGCAAAACAAGCCGGTGTAAAGCTTCCTGAATATCTCGGCTCTGTTGGAGAAAATCCAGATAGCACAACCGCAGTTAATAATATGCATGAGCAACAGGAACAATCTAAATAAATTCAAAAACAGAATAAAGATAAACTAGCTATAAAGCCGGTTTATCTTTATTTTTATATAATAGCTGAATAGAAAAAGAAATAATGAAAAAAAGTAATTTCGATAAAATTTTAGAAGATGAAATTTCTAATTCTAATAATACTGATTTAAATCCAAATAAAGACCAATTGCTTAATTTTACGTTGATTGTGTTGGGAATCCTTATTATATTGAGTTTTCTTTATGTTCTTAATCCTAATAAATCTCAACAAAAGGATGATGCAGCATCACGTAAAACCAATTTCGCTTCTCAAAAGTCTGAAGAACACGATTTTGATAATAAAACTAAATCTCCTTCAAGTTTATTACCACCCAAAGCTAATTTAAATTTTCAAAAGACACAACAACCTGACTTTGGTCCTTATATGAGAGAACTTCAAAGAAGAATTAAAAGAAACTGGCATCCGCCTCGCAGAGATGAAAGTAAGCGTGTTCAGGTTCTCTTTAAATTAAATAAAAAAGGTGATTTGCTGAGATTAAATATAAGCAAAAGCTCTGGCAATATTGAGGCTGACGATGCAGCACTTGAAGCTATAAAAATGAGTGCACCTTTTAGACCATTGCCACCAGAATATCAGGGAAGTGACATTGATATTCAGTTTACATTTGATTATAACGTTTTTAATAAGAATTAATTCAAATAAAACAGGACAAGATTAATCTTGGCAAATAATGCATCTTTTATGTAAAAATTTATTTTTTTATTATGTATTATAATAAAAAAAATATAAATTAAATAGCAGCTTTTATGACAGAGAAATAGGATAAAAAATACGATTTTATGCAACCGCCTGAAAATCCATTAGAAACTAAATTTATACCGTTTGGAAATAAAGGCTTGAGTGAAATTCCTGAGTGGGTTTTTCAGTGTAAGAATGTTGAACATATTGATTTCACAAGTAATAAAATAAAAGAAATTCCTGAAAGGTTGTATGAATTAATTAACTTAAAAGAATTAAGTTTTACAGGCAATCTTTTAACATCAATTACCCCTGGCATATCCAAATTACAGAATTTACGTGAATTATATATTTCTAGCAATCATTTAACAGAAATACCAAAAGAAATTTTTGAACTTAGAAATTTAGATGTGCTTTGTATATCTGGAAATAACTATACGATACTACCTGATGAGATTATTAATCTTAAAAATTTAAAAAAGATAACCTTAACTAACATACAAAATATACCTCCAGAAATTATTGAAAAAAGTAATAAGTCTCAAATTACATTTGAGACATGGAGTTTACTTAGAGTTTAATGATAACAGCTGCTATTCAATAGCCAGAATTAAGTAAAATGCTTTCAATCGCAAAACAAAATAAATTTATAGAAAAAAATCCCTGTTCAGATGTTAAAAAATTAAAAGTTGATAATCAGAAAATAAGGTTTTTAACAAAGGAAGAAGAAAACCGCTTATTTGAAGCAATAGGGGAGCATTGGATAAAACCAATAATTATAACGGCTTTACAGACCGCAATGAGAAAGAGTGAGATTTTAAATCTTCAATTCTCGTGTGTAAATTTTACACAAAGATATATTGATCTCTTAAAAACAAAATCAGGCAAACCAAGACAAATTCCAATGTCAGACAAGTTATTTGAAGTTTTAAATAATCAACAAAGAATTAAAGAATATGTTTTTATTAATCCGATAACCAAAAACAGACATGGCAATATTAACGATATTTTTCCTGAATTTTTAAAAAAAGCTAATATTCAAAATTTTGTATTTCATGATTTACGGCATACAGCAGCAACAAGAATGGTTGAAAGTGGCATAGATTTAGTTGTAGTAAAAGAAATACTTGGTCATTCAGATATAAAAACAACTATGATTTATGCTCATCCTGTACCAGAAAGAAAACTTAAAGCAATCAAAGCACTAAACGATTATTAATATTATAATAATAAAACTCATTATGATTTAATTTAATAATTCATATTTTTTATATAAAACGATAATATTGCGTAATAATATACATTTACGGATTGAAGTTTTAAAATAAATGTCGTATAATTGTAAATATAAATGTCGTAAATTTGCAGGAATTCTATTAATGACTATCGGTAAAACACTAGAAAAAAGAATACAATACAGGATTAAAAGACAAAAAAATTCTGTATTTATGCTTTCGGATTTTCAGGATTTATCCGATAAAGACCAAATTGGTAGAGTTCTTAGAAAATTATTAGCGAAAAATCTCATTGTTAAAGTGGGACAAGGTTTATATGCTCGTGCAAAAATCTCAAAGGCAACAAATAACCCTATTCCTGAGAAAGACATCAGATCTATTGCGATAGAAGCTTTAAATAAAATGAATGTTAAAGTTGTTCAATCAGAATATGATTTGAACTATAATATTAAAGAAACTACGCAAGTGCCGACAGGAAGACTTATTGCAATTAAGGGACGAGTAAACAGGAAAATTGGCTTTAACGGGAATTATATAAAATATGCAAGAGCAAATAAATAGAGAAATAATTGAAGATGTTGCAATAGAACTTGGTATCTCTCCATCTTTTATTGAAAAAGATTTTTATGCCGTTAAAATTTTGAATGAATTATCAGGATTCTATTATGAAAATGCAAGGTTTGTTTTTACAGGAGGAACTTGCTTATCTAAAGGATATGGTTTAATAAAAAGGTTTTCTGAAGACATAGACTTTAGAATCTTAACCACTGTTAGTTTTAATAGAAAAGCAAGAAAACAGTTCAGACAATTTGTTATTGATAAGCTCAAACAGGTTAAATATATTGAAGTTTTAGAGAATACTTTAGAAAAGCAAAATGAAAGTAAATTTTTTAGTTTCTATATAAAATACCCCAAAATTTTTAATGTAGATAATTCTTTAAGAAATGATTTAAAGCTGGAATTTACTTTTGAAGAAGTATTATTGCCGACTAATAAGTGCAAAATAGAATCTATTTTAGCAAAATATATTAATGATACAGCTAAAATAAAAATGGAATGTGTTTCTCCGACTGAAATAGCTGCAAACAAATTTAGTGCATTGATGTGGAGAACTGATATAAATGACAGAAACAAAAAATCAGAGATAAAAGAATATGATGCCACTATAATGAGGCATCTTCACGATTTGGCAGCATTAGAACATCTTATTTTGAATGATGATTTTATAAAGAGCGTTCAACAATCTTTTGATGTCGATAAAGGTCGGGGTGGTTCAAGTAAAGATATTTTATTATCCGAATTTTCCGAAAAAACTTTAAATAAATTAAAAAGTGACAAAGTCTATTCCAAAGAATACAAAGAGTTTGTTGATGCTTTATCTTATGCAAAAGAAGATGAAACAATAGGGTTTACAAATGCCCTATTATCTTTTGAGCGAATGGTATATTTTATTCAAACCAATTTATGAAATTTTTTCAAAATGAAACTTAAAGCAATCAAGGCATTAAACGATTATTAATATTTTAATCATTCGGGACTTTACAGATAATCCTTTGTCATTACACAAATATTACACAAAACGTAAAATTACATAAAAAATAAATAGCCCGAAAATCAAGCTATTTAAAGAAATGGTGGGCAATGAGGGACTTGAACCCACGACCCCTTGAATGTCGAGCTGAAAAGCCCTATTGATAAGGCTTTTGCGGATTTAATCGCATTTAATCCCAATTGTTGCGGCACTTAACATACAAGTCTTTTTCATCTTAGCACATTTATAAACATTTTTGAAGGTTTTATGAGAATTTTTGTAGCAATTTTGTAGCAAGATTTCTTGAACAGAGTCTCAAACCCCGCCCTATAGATAACTGCGAGCTTGCAAGCGTACATTTTAAAGAAGCCCCCGGGGCAAGGAATTTAAAACAGTAGTTCTCTATCAATAGTAGCCATTTAAAACTGTGTCATTTTTAAGGCTTCAAAGTTCCAACAGCGAGGAAGTTTATATTTTTGACTTCATTTATGCAATTTTCAAGATTTGCATTCACTTCATGCTCCCAGAACCTAAGGACAATCCAACCTTCCTCCTTTAATCTCTCGTTAATTTTATTATCCCTATCAATATTCCTTTAATTTCATATTAATTTTGTTATCTCTATCAATATTTTTCTATATTTTTCCTGCCAATGCCCTTTAGGTGGAATCCTTCCTTTTACTTTCCAATCATAGCCGTGCCAAAAATCACCGTCAATAAATATAGCTAGTTTATGCTTGGTAAAAGTTATATCAAGGCTTCCGTAAATATTTTTATTATGGATTCTGTATCCTTATTAAGGAATAAATTTACTTGCTATATCAACAAAGTTTTGATTTTTAACTTCCTCTTGAGCTTTTGTTAAAACTTCTGTTACAGTTTTTGCATTAGTTGCAATTTCAAGTATTCTATTTATTTCTTCGAAATTTTTTCTATGGTCTATTATTTTTTTTCTGATTTCTGTAAGCTCTTCTTCTGTTTTGACAATTTTGATTTTATGAGCTAAATCATTTCTTACTAGAATTATTTCCTTGCAAAATTTATTAATAAATATATTAGCGAACTCTTCCAAAGAAGTATTTCCTGAAAATTTATTACTTAATATATTTTTACTTAAAAATTCCGCTCTTGCGCTACTACCAAAATAGATTGTCCCGTGTTTTCCATTAATTTGCCTTAGCAATTTATTATCATTAAGAGAATTTACTCTATTATAAAAAGATTCAGCTTTAGCTCTCGTAAAAGTAGTTAATTCTTCATCAATACCTTGATTTTTAAATTTATTTATTAATTCTAAAATTTTTTCATCAAAAACAGCTACTTCTGACATCAAAATGCCACGCATTGCGTTCTTATCAATATTTTTCATTAAATTGAATCGAATAATCTCTTTGATTTTATCTATATCTCTTAATATATGTCTTCTATGCTGTACAAATATTCCCTGTAAATCATCATCTAATGAGATTTTCTTTAGTTCTTCCGATCCAAGGGCAGAATAAAAAAGAATATTTGAATAGATACCTTTTCCTCTTATATTTTTGATAAATTCAGCACCTTTATCTGCATCATCAAAAGTATAATCCATAAATATAAAATCAAAGTTTTGAGTTTTTTCCAAGATTTGATTCAGATCAGATTCACTTCTGGCTTCGTATAATTTCATAATAAAGCCCATATCTTCTATAAAATCTTTTAAATGTGGATCAAATATATCTTCTAATCCTGTTTTGTTGTCATCAACCCATAATATTTTGTATTCTAATCTCATTTTATAAAAACTCCTAATCCAAAACCTTTTTCAAGATTCTCTAAAAACTTAACTTCCCAATCAAGCTTATTAAGAATATCTTTAACATGATATAAGCCTAATCCTGAACCAGATGTGGTTGTATAGCCCTTGTTAAAAATCTGATTTTTATCAGCTTTATTATTTAATCCATTACCGTTGTCAATAAATTTAATCACGGTTTTACCATCGTTAAGCTCAGACAAAATGATTATCTCGGAAGCTCCAGCTTTTATAGAATTATTAATTATGTTGTCTATAGCCATAAATAGTTCAAGAGGAATTACTTTTTTAATTATTGGATTTTTAGAATCGGTCTTATCAATAATTTTAATTTCATCAAACATACTACTTTCTTCAAGTAATTTTATATAATCCTTTATAAAAGAAATGACTTCAACAGTCGCTTCTCCTGTTTTCATTCTATAATTTCCGGCAGTTGCAAGGTCGGCTACTTTTAAAATGCTTTCTGCACAATAAGATATAGAAGTAAAATAATTGTCTATATCTACTTCATTAAGATTTCCTCGATTTTTTTTGTACCTATAAGTGGCGATTTTATTCCTTATCGCGTTTACATCAATGCTAGTTTTATGCAGCAAATTTCGCAAAGCATCAGTATCTTGGTTGGAAGTTACTCTTAAAAATAAGTTTTCATCTTCTTTTTGCTTTGCAATTTCTTTATGAACTTCTACTTCCTTTTCTTTTTCTTTTATAATTTCTTTTGACTGTTGAACTTCCTTTTCTTTTTGCTTTACAACCTCTTTATGAATCTCTACTTCTATTTCTTTTTTCTTAATTTCGTCTGTTTTTTCTTCAACTTTTTGAACTAATTCTTCATTTTCCTCAGAAAGTCGAATATTTGTTTCTACTTTTTGGTTTATTATATTTTTTTGTTTTTCTATTACTTCCAGTATGTCTTTTTTTTCTTTTATAATTTCAGGCAAATTTATAATATTATTATCTAACTTTGATTTGAGGTCATTATAAAACTTTTCATAAGCTTCTTGATCTTTTTTAGCTAATTCTAGTAAATAATCCTGAGAAACTATAATATCTGTAATATTTTCCTTTTTTGTACTTGAATTAAAAATTGATGATAATGTTTTTAAAATAAGGTTATTTATAGATCTATTTTTATTATCTTTTGTTTTGTACTCTATCTCTTCAGGTTTGGCTTTCTCTAAAAACGCGTGATTTTTCTGAGACCCTATAAGTTCATGCCAGTTTAATCCATCAACAACAAATTTTTCTAACTTCCTAAAGGCTTTACTTATGAATCCATACTCATTTAATGAATTAATTTTCTCTAACTCTGTTAATTGCACAAAAGCTTCATTAGAAACTAAACCTTCTCTTGCAGAAACTGGAGAAAAGGTATTTGCATGATCATCTACTACAATATAACCAACTAAGTCTCTAGTTCCTAGATACCGCATATAACCTTGAGCTTTTCTTTTATCCAGTTTAAGCCAATCATTATCTGGCTCACCATAAGGAAAAACTCTAAAGCCATTCAAAAACAAAAATATAGAACCAAAATCAATTGATTTATAACCTGCTTTCTTTGCAAAAAAAACTTTTGAAGCTTGATTAAGGTAAAATATTTTTGCCTTTATGTTCTTTAATTTTGAGTAAGGATTAATTTCTTCTATTGTAAAAATATCGTTGCCGTCATGTGCTAAAGTGGTTTTTAGTGTCTTTCCATCTTCAGAAATACAGGACAAAATTGAAGTAGTCTTGAAATTCAATTTATCAAATATTTTATTTTCTACAAGCCCATCTATTTTAGCTTTGTCTAATGCCGATAAATAATTTGTTTCTAAATATACATCAAAATCGCCAACAGAAAGTTCATCTGATGGATTAATAACAAACTTTTCTAATTCTTTCTTTAGTTTTTTTAATTCGTCAAATCCCCACTTGCTTCTAAGATTTGATATTACTAAAACAGTTCCACTTGTATACCCAGTTGTTCCAAAAAATTTTTCTAATTCCTTTTTTTTCTTAGCATAAACCATTAATTTATTGTCAGAAATTTGAATATTTGAGTCATCAACTTCATAATCTTCCCAATCAATTGATAACTGACAACCATCAGTATCTTTTTGTATTGTATATAAGTCTAATCTTGTGCCTAGCCTATCACAAGAAAAGCGCCCCACTCCTTTATTACCAGCATAAGCTCTTCCATCTTCTTTTAACTTGTTTTTCTTTGAGGAGTAAGCAATATTTAACCATTTTTCTTTAATATCATTAAAAGACATACCACGCCCAAAGTCCCTGATAATAACTTGAGCTCCTTCCCCTGCTTTGTCTGCATTATTGAAAATGATTTCTACTTTTGAAGAATTTGCATCTTTAGAATTTTTTATTAATTCAATTAAAGCTATATTATCGTTTGTTATTAATCCTCTGCCAACAATATCCTTTAATCTGGCATTAGCAACAAAATTTAATTCATTAACTTCGGATGACACTTATGCCCCCTCACTTAATTCTTTAATTACTAACCCTAAAATTTCTGCCATTAAAGGGGGAACAGCATTTCCAACTTGGGTATATCTTGGACAATCTTCTCGTCTTCTGTGACCTCCTGTTGTATATTTACCTTGAAATTCAAACCAATCTGGAAACGATTGTATACGAGCATTCTCCCTGACTGTTAAAACTCTAGGCTCTGAATAATGCAAAGTATCATCTGGAAGTGTAGTTATAGTAGTTGACATTTTATCAGGAGATAAAACGGTGAAACACTGTTTTTTCATTTTGAATCTTTCTCTTAATTGTTTAGAAAGACTCTTTCCTTTTTCAGCGTGTTTAATTATATACTTGAATTTTTCAAGCGTTGAATCTCTATGTTTTGGAAGCCTAAGGCTGTTTGGAGCTTCATTTCTTCTTATATCTTTTCTCATTAATTTTAAGTATGAATTCATTTTCGAGGGTGTTTTATATGATATTTGTTGAAAATTTTTGGAATCGACGCATTCAACTAATTCTTTACCAGATATTTCTAAATCTCCGATTGCATCTGACAATTTAGTTATTTCTTTGTTCAATCCATGTTTCTTTTTATAATCAAGGGCTTTTTTTTCAACTATGCTAAAAAACATATCATCTTTATAATTCTTAATTTTTAATGAATTTACTATATCTTGCCTAATAGCTATCATTATAAATCTAGGTCTTAGTTGCGGAACCCCGAATATTGAAGCAGGTAAAACTTTCTTAAATACTTTATAATTACAGCCTTCCAGTTTTTCCAACTTGGCTATAACGTGCTCGGAATATGCTTTTTTATCTTTTTCAAAAGCCATTTGAAACCCTTTAACATTTTCGAGCAACAGAAATTTGGGTTTAATAATACTGACAAGTTCTATGTATTCTTCTGTTAACCTGTTTCTTGGGTCTTCAGGATTCCTTAATCCTGCTAAAGAAAATCCTTGGCAGGGTGGTCCCCCTGTAATTAGGCTTATAGTGCCTTCTAAAGCTTTTAATTTATCTTTATAGTTTTCTAACAGTTCTAAAGTTGTCATACTTCTGCATGGTAACCAAGAAGGCCAGTTAAAAGAGTCTTTTTTATCCTTATTTTTTAAATTATAAATAAAAGTGCTAAAAGCATCTGGGGTTTTTTCTATTGCAAATACACCTTTAAAACCGGCATTTACTAAGCCTAATGAAAGTCCCCCGCAACCTGCAAACAAATCAATAAAGGTCATATTGCTGTCTTTATTCATTGATAATTTCTCAACCCAAATACTCTTGCACAAGAAAATGCAAACGATGCACATAAAAATATTTTTTCTACACTTAACATAATATCATGAACTTTGGAATAAAAGGAATATAGTTGCAATAAAAGGTATAAATTATCCATACCTTTTATTCTATTTTAGTAATTTGATACAAAAACAGAATAAATATTTTAAGACTTATTTCACTAAATTTTACTAAGACCCCCAGGGCAAAAGGCTCTCAAAATCTCCCTATTGCGTTATTTTATTATAAACAGCTAGAAAAGCCGTATATAAAACGCAAAGGAGAGTAAAATAATGTCCGAAATGATTGACGCAGTAGCCAATGATTTAAAGATTTCTATCGACGATTTAATCCATGAAATCAAGAAAAACAGAAGAGATGTTATAAAAATTAAAATGAAGCTCGGGATGATAGAGCCTGAGGACGTTTTGGACTAATCAAAATCAAAAAGTTCTTTTGGCTTAACTTCAAGGGCTTTTGCCATTGTGAAAACTTTTAATAAAGATGTATTTCTTTCCCCTCGCTCAACCATACCCACAAAATTAGTGGACAGATTTATTTTTTCAGCAAACTGCTGCTGAGTTAATTCTTTTTCAAGCCTTAACTCACGAATTTTTCTACCAAAAGATTTTAATTGTTTCTTGCTCATAGAACTATTTTGGTAGTATTATTTATAAAAATACACAAACTGAGCGTGTGATTTATCCTGAAAAATATTTATATAAAAGAATTTACATTACTATAACTGAGAGATTTATCATGAAAAAATTTATAATTTCAATTTTTCTGATGTTTTTTGCACAGGCATCAATTGCACAAACAGCAAGCACTCCTGATTCAGTAGTGCTTAACGACCCTGCTTACGGGCATTTTTATCAGGTAAATTATAAAGATATAGAATATTTTTCGCCTTTTGACCGCCAATTTGCTGGACCTTTGTACCCGTACAACTTAATGATTGAAATAAAAAATATGCCAGAAATTAATTTAAATTATAAAACTGAAGAAGCCCGTAATATAACTTTATCCCAACTACAGGTGGAACTGCAAAAAAGAGGCTACATGGAAAAAATCAGGAAAAAAGGTGAAGAATACAACAAAATGATTAAAGAAATGAATAAGGAGAAAAACTAATGAAAAAGCTGATTTCTTTATTTCTTATAGTTTGTTTTTCTTTATTAAACACTCAATATTGTTTTGCTGTTGAAGAAACAGTCTGTGGCATAGGTGTAAGAATTCTTAAAAGTAAAAATGCTTTTGTAATTAAAGATGTTTTATATGGTGGAGCGGCATATAATGCCAAATTAAGAATAGCTGACATAATTAATAAGGTTGATGATAAAGAAACAAAGGATTTATCTTTGGAAAAAGTGTTAAACCTTGTGAGAGGAAAGCAAGGAAGTATTGTTAATATTACATTTACAAGGAACGGTAAGGCTTATACAGTTCCACTTACTAGAGAAAATATTGATACAAGTACATATAATAGCATTCCCAGGTGGGAAAATTTTTGTCCTGAAACATTTTTGTACTCACAATATTATGATTATAAAAGTAACGATTACCTTTATGCCTTTTTGGCTATATCTGTAATAGGATTACCCTGGGCCGTTGTAAACAGCGAAAAGCATAAACTGGCAGATAAAAATAATTACTGGACGAACAGAAGATATGTTTTTGAAGATAATATAAGGGTTTGCCTTGATAATCCTGGTGATAAAGCTGCTTGTCTATTGCAAGTTGCCCAACTTGAACAAAGCAAAAACCAGCAGTTACAACAAAATGAAATAAGCCAAAGAATGCTTTACCAAAATGCAGCAAATAATATAATGCAAAATTACAATAATATAGAAACCCAAAACCAGTTGAAACAAATCAATAACAGTATACAAATGTTGAGATATTAACAGATGAAAGGTTATACGATTGTTTTTTTAATTATCTTCATAGTCTTTGCAATTATGCATAGAGTTGATGGGATGATAATAACAAGCTTTTTTATTGGTGTATTTGCGAGCTCTTGGGCTAGAGAATCTGAAGCAATCAGGTTACGAGAGCAACAGGAACAACAAGCAGAAAATGCAAGAGTGTACAGAGAAACCCTTGATAAACAAGTAATTGAAAGTCTTTATGGTAATTCTGATAAAGACTGAATTTTTTATTTAATAAGATTTCAATAATTTGGCATCAAAAATTATTAAATATTTATTCCGGCAAAAGGCTTTTTTGCTATGTCATACTTGGATTTTATCAGCACAGGCATGTGGATATTAGTTCATTTCAGAGTTGATTCTTCGGGTCTGGAGCCTGAGAACCATTAAATTAACATTTTTTTAGCAAAAAATAAATAATAAAATTTACTATGGTTTTATTATAATGATTTAATGGATGATAAATTTAAAAAATTACTACAAATTGATAATTATCTTGAGTACAAAAAGGAGCCTTTTTATAAGCTGCTCCGAAATTTTTATGAAATTTGTTCAAGAAATGATATGGAAAGTTTAGAATTCAGCTATCCCAATGAAAATCTTATAAATGCCCTTGTTGATTCTTTATCAAGCATAAATGAATTTGAACTTATAATGGCTCTGGATAAAATTTCACAGATTCAAAAGGGCTTTCCAATTAATATTTCCCATGAACCCCTTACAAGTAAAGAATACAGGATACTGGGAGCATTGATAAGTTCTGACAAGAAAAAAGAAAACAAGTTTATAGATAAATTTGTTAACAAGAACGACTTATTTAATATTTTTAATTTATCTTCTGATTTAGAAAAAATTGAATATTACAAAGCTGTTTGCTCTGTAATGGAATTTATAGACAGTATCATCCATAAAACAACACAGAATCTTTTAGAAAACTATGCTCAAAAAATTAACTACATAATGTCTTTAGATGACAAATTATCTTTTATTAAATGGGATATTAATGAAAATATAGAAGAAAAAGTCAAAACAACTGGTCTTTATGAAAAAAATATTACAGCTAAAGTCTTTGACAGAAATACAAAAAAAGAATTAAGTGAGATTATTATTTCAATATTTTTAGAAAATAATGAGGACTTTCAGACTGCTTTTGCAAGCCCTGAAATAGATTGTTGTGTTTTAGGGGTCAACTATCGTTTTATCAAAAGTGAATGGAAAGAAAGATATTTTAAAAAATGGACTGATGATTATACAAAAAATTTTGTTGAATCCTTGCCAAGATTTGAAAATAATAATTTAACTGAAAAATTTGAGCATATACTTTACAATTCAAATAAATATACAGCTTTTGATATTTTAGAAGTTTTAAAAAATATTCATAAACATGAATTTGAAAGAAAAAAAGAACATGAGTTAAGTTGCGAATGTTGTAAACAGGAAGACGAAAAAGGGAATGAACATAAAACAGCCTTTCCTGCTAATCGTTTAAATTTAAGATTTTGCCCTGTTTGCAAAAGAAATAAAAGTCCTGAACTTAACAAACTAAGAATAAGATTATCCAGAGAATCAATGAAAACCAATAAATAAAGCCTCTTGCTGGAATTGTTAAGAAATATTAAGACTTTTAAATTTTCAGATTTTATTTTAAATTCATTTCGTTTTGGCGGTATGAAATTTTACCAACTTTTTTATTGCAAAAAATAATCAAATAAATTAATACTTTCATTTCATTTATCTAAAATGAAATGAAATAACCCCGTTTTGTCTTGCTGTCATTGAGTTGCAGATAATTCTTAAAAGAATATACTATACTCGAAAGCTTTCAAATGTTTATTAGAAAAAATTATAAAGAAAGGGGCAAAAATGCCTAAAACAATCAAAATTAATGCAAAAGCAATCAAAGAAATTTTTGAAGTATTCGGAAAGCCTGACAGAATGGAATTCTTTTATGAAAACGGTTATAACCCTGAACAGGATTCAGAGGACGATGAAAGTTGGAACAATTCCCAACCAGATGAAAAAAATGACATAGAAGAATCAACTGAATCAAAAACACAAAAGTTAAAAATTATTTGGGATTTTAAAGAATCGGCATCATATTTGATAGCTGAATAATCCCCAACAATTTGGACAGGACGGGGCATTATAACCTCGTTCTGCACCCAAATTATTTACCCCCTTTAATGTATTTAATAAATTTGAGAAGGAAAGTGAAATATGGATAATAAATTTAAACTAACAAAAGAAATGATAATGGAAGAATATGGGCAATCCCGTAAACAAACAGGACTTTATTGGTTTTATCCTTGTCCTGAATGTAAAGCAATAGGTATGGACAGAGATAATGACCATTTAACTTATGATACAAAAAATGGAATTCTTCATTGTCATGCAGAAAAAGAACACGGTAAAATAGAATTTAATAAATTTCTTCAAAAATATGGACTAAAAAACTGCAACAAACCCAAAATTCAAATAGAAGTTAATGAAGTAGTACTGAAATTTGTGCAGGGAGTATTACAAACAAGCGGTGAGAAATTTATTGAAATCCTTAAAGAAAATGCAGGCTACACAGAAGAAACCATAAAAGAAACAGGTATCGGGCTTTCTTTAAGTGAAGATAACCCGACTTTCATTATCCCTATGTATAATCTTGAAAATGAGCTTATAGGTTATGAATACAGGGAAGCGGAAACAGAAAAAGGAACTTATAAATTTTCCCATAAGAGTCAGGGTTATGCGGATGACCCTAAAAACACATTATGCCTTGTTCACAAAGGGCAAAACGCCAAAGACCTTGTTGTTACTGCAGGTTTTAAAGATGCTCAAATAGTGTATCAATATTTAAAAGAAAATAACTTGCTAGAAAATTTCACGGTTGTTACCTGTAGTAACGGAGAGCCCAACACCTTGAAAGCCTTGCAGCATAATAAAACATTCATGAAAGGCTTTGAAAAAGTGATATTATGCCTTGACAAAGACAAAGCAGGCAAAGCAGCAAAAGAAAAAATAGCTCTTGGTTTAGGCGGTAAAGTTTATGAAATTAAACTCCCCCTTATTGAAAATGAACAGGAGAAAAAATTTAAAGATTTTACAGACTGGTATAAACTTGCCAAAGAAAACAACTTCAATAAATGTTTACTGCCTGATTATGTAAATTTAGTGCCTTTGAGTATATTAAACAGCCTGGTTAAAGGCGATGAAGAACTAGATAAATCGGTATTCAGAAACATTAATGATGAATCTATTTCTTATTTTGAAGGCGGAATATACCCCGTAAAAGGCTGTTATTATTCAGTAAAATCAAAATTAAATGAAAAGAACAGCATTCAGCTTACAATTACCAAAAAGACTAATTTTGTTATTAAAATAAATAAAAAAGTTATTAACAGCAATATAAAATTTGGTACTGAAAATGAATATAAGCTTGAAATATCTACCATTATTGGAAATAAGGTAACAAAACCTTTTATTTTAACACTTGATGAACTGTTTGAATCAGGCAAGCTTCATGATGCACTTAAAAGAAATGGCGTTCATATTTCCACCTTCACAAGTTCTGAACTTAAAAGTGTTTTAGAAAAAGAACTAAGGGAAGTTTCAAGCGTTTTAAGGGTCTTTGAAAATTCAGGTCCTGCAAAGATTGACGGTTTTGATACCTGGTTATATCAAAATGGAATTATAAATATTCAATCTAAAAAAGTTATTTATGACTATAAAAATGGCTGCATAAGGTTTAATAATACTACTGAAGTTCTTCTTAACGCTCCCAGAGGGATGAAAGTTCCTTACCTTCCAAAAACAAACGAAGATTTGCAAATTATAATTGAAAAATATCCTTATTTAAAAGAAACACAAGTCGCATACAAAGATTATTTTGAAAAAGATAATATAACAATTAATAATCTTCTAGCTGCATCATTAATAAAAAATACCCTTGAGTCTTATAACAAAACTATTGAGCCTTTTTTATTGATTGGAAATGCTTTATTATCCCCCTTTGTTCCTGAAATAGTAAAGAAAATTAAAGGCTATCCAATAAGTTATGCTTATGGGGAAGCTCAGAGCGGGAAAAGTAATATTCTTGAACTTATAGCAAATATTTATGGTTATGATTCAACATTTATGGGTGGCGGCAGTGATACAAGCAAAAATTTACTTCACAACCTTGAATATTACAACTGTATACCTTTATTATTCCAAGAAATACAGAGCAACTTGAGAAATCAATTTGAATCTAACGTTAAAAGCATCTATGACAGAACTTCCAGAAAAATAATGCAGGGCTATGGAAATGAGCAGAATGTCAAGGCAATAAACGGTACTATGCACTTTGCTTCAAATGAAATAATACCTAAAAATGAGCAAACCATGTCCAGACTTATATTTATGGATTTACTGAAAGCAAATTTTGATTATAAAAAAGCTATTCCTTTTAATAAAATCAGGGATGAACTGCTTTCATTGATTCTTCAGGATATTATATTTTTCAAAAATGACTTTACAATTATTGAAAAATTATTGGATAAAAATATAAACCTGATTGAAAATGAAAAACTTAAAATAGATTCCAGAAGTGTCAAAAATATAGCTGTTGCTAAAACTGGTCTTGATGTTCTTATTAAAATCTCTGAGCTTAAAAAAGAAATTTTTGAAGAACAAGAAGAATTTAAAGAACTACAGGCAAACTTTACTAGATATATAAAAAAATATAGCGATTCAGTACAAACAAAAGATGCCTTCCTATTATTTATAGAAACATTTAATGAGATGTTAAAGCAGAATTGCCTTGAATATAACAGAGATTTTAAAATGACAAACAACGGTGAACTGGCTATTTATCTGGAAGGTATTGCAGGGACATTCAAAAAAGTCTTTAAAACAATAAATCCAAGTGATGTTTATATCCCCGGATTGAAAGAAATTAAAGATTCCAGCAAAAAATATAACTGCTCTCCTTTTCATAATGTTACCTTCAAGGGAAAAACAAAAAGAAGCCTGTTAATCTCCCCGGAATCAACAGAAGAAATAAAAAATTATACTTTCCTCCTTGTTGAAAAATATAAAAAAGGTTATGAACAGGGCAACCCTACAAGCAATAAGCCTAATGAAGAAGTTGAAAAACAGGCAATTGAAAAGGCTAAAGCAATTTTGTAATTATGGTGCAATTGTTAAAAGTCTTGTTATATAAGATTATCGGCTAATAAATTGCAAAATTACAAATATTACAGCTAAAAAATTAAAACTAAAATCTTAAAAGTTTTTAAAAATAATTTTAAAAAATGTTTAAAAAACTATGTAATAAACGTAATTTTGCAATTATTTAGCTAAAAGCATTATAAACATTAACTTTTGAACAATTACAAAATATTAAATCTCAACGTAATTAAATTACATAAGGACATTAGAAAAATGAATAACCTCATAGATATTAACCAAACATCAGAAATTTTAAACATGAAAGTCCCAACATTATATCGTTGGGTGCATGAAAGAAAAATACCATTTGTAAAAATGGGCAATAAATTAAGATTCAAAGAGACTGAAATTATTAATTTTATTGAACATAACGCATATCCTTCTCTCACTTAAGTAATTTCCTCTCTCATCAATCATGGGCATAAGAGCCTTTTAACCTAAGAACCTTATGCCCTTTTTTCTTTTAATATTCTGTAGCATAAGGGCGTACGAATCTACCAACACACGTTAAAATTAATATATAAGGCAATTTAAGGTAATTTAAAAATGGCAAGTATCGGTAAAAAACCATATGAAACTAAAAAAGGAACAGCTTTTAGTTGGGAAGTCCGTTATACTGATACTTTTGGTAGAAGAAAGTACAAAAGTGGCTTTAAAACAAAGGTAGAAGCAGAAAAAGCACTTGCAAATATAGTTTCAAAAGTAAATAACGGAACTTATGTACAAACAAATAAAACTTTAACTTTTGCAAATATTGCAGAAAAACACATGAAATATCATGCAGAAATACACTGTAAACTTTCTACAAATCATTCATATCAATCTTATCTAAAAAATCATATATTTCCCCTTTTTGGCAATATGAAAGCCATTGACATAACACCAAACACAATTAATGAGTATATTAAGTTAAAACAAAATACAAAACTTTCTAATTCAAGTATTAATAAGCATCTTGCACTAATAGGAGCTGTTTTTCAAAGTGCCATTAATGAAGGAGTCCTCAATATAAATCCTGTTTATAAAGTCAAAAAACTAAGAGAACCCCAAAAAGAAATGGAAATTCTCACAAGAGCAGAGATTCATGCAGTAATTGAAACTGCAAAAAAGCATTATCCAGACTTTGCCCCCCTTTTATTTACTGCTATATTCACAGGCATGAGACGTGGAGAACTATTGGCTTTGACATGGGACAAAATCAATTGGGTCACAAGGCAAATAAAAGTTGATAGAAGTGTTTATAACGACCAATTTGTTACACCAAAGACTCCAAAGTCTATAAGACGGATAAATATGACTGATGAGCTTGTGAAAGTCCTTAAAGAATGGCGATTAAGATGTCCTAATGGTGAACTTAACCTTGTGTTTCCAAACAATGAGGGTAAATTCATGGATGCTCATAATTTAAAAAGAAGAAGATATCTTCCTGTTCTAAGACGTGCAGGAGTTGGCTATGTCAGATTTCATGATTTAAGGCATACATTTGCAAGCCTTCTTCTGGCTGAAAATGTTCCGGCTAAGTATATTCAAGACCAAATAGGGCATTCATCCATTAAAACTACTATGGACAGATACAGTCACCTCATGCCGGAAGTCCACCAACAAGGAATTAAGGCACTTGACAACTTTTTTGAAAAAGAGAAAAGGGAAGAAATTAAAAAGTTTGGGACATAATATCTGTTTTTTGTTTTGTATATATTGTTATTAAGTCATCTAATATTATATTAATTCCCTGCTTTTTTAATCTTGATTTTCTTAAACCGAATAATTTACTAATTAATTCCCTTTGTTCTTCAGGAGCAGAGTTATGAATAGCTCTATGGCAGTTAGGGCATAGAGCTATTATATTTGAAGTTACATCAATGCTTGTGTCGAAGTTATCTTGGGCACTCATTGGTATTAAATGATGACCTTCTACATAATTTTTACTCGTTGCCCTTGATACAAAAGTTATATGATTATTATCAATTTCACATAGATAGTTAGAACGGTATAGAGCTTGTGCTCTAACCTTTTTATCGAGAATATAAACCTCTGAATCCCCGTTTAAACTTTTATTAGGTTTTTGTGTTGGGGCTTCTTTTCCATTTTGAGAAAAATTATCAGGAGTATATAAACCTCCTTTTTGATAATCAGATTCATTAATTTCTTCAAATTTTTCCTGTTGTTTATTGATTTCTAAATAATTATTTTTCTTAGGATTATGAGGAGTTCCATATTTATCAGTAAGAATTTTATAGTAAGGAACAAAATTCCCCTCAAAATCATATCTTTTCAAAATATTCTTTTCAAAAGAAAATAATTCTTTTGAGTTTATATTCATTTTGTTTTTGTAATATTTTTGCCAGTTTTCTGAGTGAATGCTGGAAATATAATTTGGGAAAAGGATATGTAAATACTTATGAATGTATGCTCTTCTAAATAATTCAGAGACTTTAGTTTCCTCATCAAACCAATCATTATTAACAAATTCATAGAATTCTTCAAAATTATCTTTATTAAGATAGCTTGAAGCTTCAACTAATAAATCCCGAATTTTTTCCGCCCAAATAATAGCATCATTAACAGATATTTTTTCACTTCTTTTCATCCATGATTGATTCTTTTGGCAATAATAAATAAAAAATTTATAATGTTGTCCACCTCTACAACTACCAAAATCAACAGTATAAAAATCTTTATCCTCTTTCCTTTCTAGCCAATAACACATACTTTCAAAACCCAATGGAAATTCATTACCAAAGAATTGCTTTAATTCCTTATTTCCCCTGTTTTTTAAAGCAAACATTTCTTTTAAGAGAGTTAATCCATTTAACTGGAGAATTCTATCCGACCCAAATTCTTTGATAAAGTTTTCTCTATAAATATGGTAATTGTTCATTATGAATTCTTTCTTTAACAATGAAATATTTTTATTATTAAACAGTAATTAGGCACATAGCTTAAAAGCCTCCTCTTTAAGGGTTACAACTTTTGTAACGTATTTAGATTCAAATACTCTTTTGGCTTCATATGGATTGATCCTAGGGAAAATGCCT
>Ga0209417_1001772_pt1 | contig 37984 bp, 33 predicted proteins | sample RifGroF2_FD_184002 | JGI IMG/M metagenome (GOLD analysis project Ga0209417, IMG submission 184002) | Groundwater microbial communities from Rifle, Colorado, USA - Groundwater F2 (SPAdes) (version 2) | ecosystem: Environmental > Aquatic > Deep subsurface > Groundwater | place: Rifle, Colorado... | reverse complement strand
GGTGGTTGATGGAAATTCTGAAAGTAAAATAGTATCCGAGCTTCTCGGTACATTAGTAATCTTCCTTGTCATTCCAAATGCCGTCGTACCATCGTCTATGGCCCAGCCTATCGCACATTCCAACTGCCCCCGGTTCACCAGATTCTTCCTGTGGTGGTTGAAGGAATATGTGTTTTTCAGATATCCATATTGGTTTGGGAAACGGTCCCAATCGACCGGACATACAAAAAGATTTGCGGTATTAATATGGGCTCCTATGGAACTTTTATTGAAAGCTACTGCTCCCTTTTCTGTGTCCGACATATCCCATCCAAGCTGTCCGCATATTAAATCAATGTAGTCAACGCTCCCAACGGCAAGTCCTGAGGGAAGCAATCCGCTGACCTTCCATGGGGGAAATTGATCGTTGTTATCAGTAGCATAAAGCAGGATCGCAAGCCCAATCTGCTTCTCATTGCTCAGAGCAATGGCCTTCTTTGCCATGTCCTTGGCGTTCTGGAGCGCCGGAAGGAGAAGCGCCGCCAGGATTGCGATGATCGCAATAACGACCAACAGCTCAATGAGCGTAAATGCTCTTGAGCTTGCCTTCGCCTGTCTGGCTACGGCTGGCACGGCAAGCAATTCAATCAAAGTAAACTTTGTTTGAATTGGCCTACGTCCCCTGCCGGGTAACTTCGGCTCGCAGGCCACTAAAAGTTCTATCAATGTGAATTTTCCGGTTTTCATCTTCTGCCTCCCGTTCAAATCTTCTTCGTCGACTTCCTGATCACAAGCCTTGGATTCACACCAGTCCTCTCGCACTTCACCCTTGAAAAATCCTTTATGTCCTTCAATATGAAATTTGCAGCGGCCTTTCCAATGTCTGCAAAAGGCCTTTCAATTGTCGTAAGGAACCCGGCATTCCTGGTGAACGGCATGTCATCATATCCGACAAGGGAAATATCTTCGGGAACCTTGAGACCGATTTCGGAGAGGGCCTTCCTGCATCCTTCGGCAACAAGGTCGTTGATTGCGAATATCGCAGTATATGGGATTTTCCCGCAGGTGTCCTTAACCGCCCTGTATCCTATCTCGACATATGAGCTGTCCGAAAGCTGATATTTTGAATCTTCTATCCTTACAGGATGCCTGTATTCAAGTTCCTTCCTGACAGGCAGTCCGTTCTCGACCAGGGCCTTCCTGTATCCAATAAGTCTTCTTTCAAGATACGGACAGTCGAGATTGATATGGAGAATGTCCTTGTGTCCGAGTTTGATAAGATGGTTTGTTGCCATGTACGAGCCGGCAAGATCATCTTCATAAACACAATTTACATCGAGAGACGCGGGTTGTTCCAGGACTATGAAGAGCTTTCCGGAATCGACAAGCGGCCGTATGGTCTCCTTGAGCACTTCGGGAAGAGAATTGCATATCGGTTCAAATACAACAATGTTTATTTCCCTGCTTTCCGCAGCCCTCTTCACTGTTTCCTTTTCAAGATCAACATCTCCCCTCGTGAAGGCTACGCTCAAATTTATGTGCTTGTTCCTCACCCTGAGAGTTTTTTCAAGTTCGTCTATTACAAGCGCGGCACCCCATTCAGGAGAGTTGTCCGGACCCGAAAGGAAAGGCTCTATGATCTGGATGTTTATCTTGTCTTCGGCAAGCCTTCTTCCAAGATTTACAAAGGTCCCTTTGCCTTTTACGCTGAGAAGGACCCCTCGGGATTTCAAATCCCTGATGGCATTCCTGACAGTGATCCTGCTGACATTGTAGATTGACATGAGTTCGGATTCGGAATAGATCATGTCTCCGGATTTCAGATTGCCATTGCTTATATGAGATTGGATGGCTTCACAAATAAGATCTGTCTTTAAAAGAGATTTCATTGTTCACCTGTATTAACTTGTACTATTATATATATTAACTTAGTATATGTCAAGGCAAGATCAGGATTTTTCCGTAATTATGATGATATTTTCTAATAGTAAGATAGTTATAGCTATAAATGCATTTTACGAAAAGCTGCCGGGGAATATCTTGTCCTGCGTCTGAACATTCTTGAGAAATAATGCAGATCATCAAATCCACATTCAAGTGCCGTCTCCTTCATGGTTTTCAAGGAATAGGACAGTATCCTCTTGGCGGCAAGTATCCTGGCATCTATCAGGTCTGAAATCGGAGTGCTGTTGAAGAACTTCCGGTAGAGTGCTGCAAACCGTTCAGGACTGAGGTTTGCCTGATACGCAAGTCCATCTATGGTCTGTGTCTCAGTATAGTTTTCCAGCATTTTCGCCCGGATCACTATGAACCTCTCATAGTGCCTCCTCTCAGCGGGAGTCATCGTCTCACGTCTCAAGGAGTGTCCGCGTGCAATCCTTGAAACGTCGACAAGCATTTCAAAAAGCTTGTTCTCTATGGACACGCTGGAGAATTCGTCAGCTGTCTCCGCCTCGGCCATCAATGCCTTTATGTATTCCTCCATGAGTTCAGGATGTCCCGTGGGGATCAACCTGTTCCATGGCAGTTTCAGCCGTTTCATGATCCTGGATACAACGCCATAGTCCAAATGCATCCAGTCGTTGCGGAATCCTTCCGGAGCCCTGGGGACGCTGCAGTGGTACTGTCTGGAACCGAGATCCTGGATGATGCAGTCTCCCGGCTCGACCCTTTCCATTCCCTTGGCCGTGCTTATCATCGCCCCGGTGCGGAAACACATGACAAGCGCCCTTCTTGGAAGCTTGGGCTTCCAGTCGAACACGAACTCCGGCGTGTGCCCGGTGTTGATGTCCATGAGGTGAAGTATGACTGTTTCCTTGCCCATTACCGATCGAATATAACCGTTTTGTCCAAATCTTCAAAATCTTTGTCCATTTTAAAGAAGGCATGGTCAAATATGTTTATGATTAATAAATATCCTATTGAGGTGACTACATGAATACACATAAGGTCAGGATTTGTTTTGTAGGATGCGGCGGACATGCCACTGGATTCATCTATCCAGCACTGCTGAAGATACCGGACGCCGAACTCTGCGCAGTTGCGGCGCAGCATCCGGAAACCGCGGCGACTGCGGCAAAGAAATTCGGCGCTGGAAATTCATATTCCGATTACCGGAAGATGATTGAAACCGAAAAACCGGATGCGGTGATAATCGTCGGACCTCCTAAACTGCATTACGAGGCCGGGAAGTTCTGTCTGGAACACAAGATTCCTTTTTTCATGGAGAAACCCCAGGGTGAGAATCTCGAGCAGGCTGCGGAACTCGCAGATCTTTCCAGAAAACACAAGACGTTCGGACAGGTAGGATTCATGATGCGCCACAGCAGTATCATACGGAAGGCCGCGGAAGTGATCGAAAAGGAAAATCTCGGCAGGATCATGTACGGCTCAGTGAAATACTACACCAGCGGTCCATACCGTTCAGACGTAATCTACGGTCTTCCGGGAACGGATGACATTTCCTACCTGTGGCGTTACCTCATGGTACAGGCAGTACATCCGGTAAATCTCGCAGGCAGCTTCCTCGGCAGTATAACGGATGTCGTTCCAGAAGTTATTTTCTCAGGCGAAAATATACTGGTCAACATCAAGCTTAAGGATGATGCCGGAGCAGTTTTCGATGTGCTTCTCCATACCTTTGTAGCTCCCGGCTACGGCAATCTGGAGTTCAGGACGGAACTTGTGACAGAGAACCGCGGCATGCTTTTCGCCGACAATTTCTCATCTCTGGAGATCTATCTGCCGAAACCTCCACGCGATTATCTCGAGAAGAACAGCCGCAGCATGATCGCCTGGGAACCGTCCACCTTCGGCAACAACAACGTCAAGCTCGGGTTCGAGACCGAGATCGCCGAATTCATAAAATCGGTCCGGACTGGAATAGCTCCATGCACCGATCTGATAGACGGACTGAAGACGATGCAGATTTTGACTGATGTCTGCAACAAGGTGAAAGGACAGGGCAAATAGCATGAAACAGAAAGTATTGACATTCAGGAGCATGGATGACGCGGAACTTGAACCTTCGGAACTTGTTCCGTCTCCTGATAGTATGCTGGTACGGACAATCTGTTCGACAATCAGTCCCGGAACAGAACTGTTCTGCATAAGGGAAGCAGTGAAGTCAGGCAATTCTACCAGGCCCGGTTATATCCTGACCGGAAAGGATGAGAAAGGAAAGCGTAATTTTCTTTTTCCTGCGATGAAGGAAAGTTCAGGGTGCCATTGCGATGTAAAGGCTGTCGGCAAGGACTCAATACTGGTTCCGCTGCCCGAAGGGATATCCGACGAGGAATCCGGGTTCCTGCGTTTCATCAATATAGGGCTCCATGCGTTCTTAAGGATTCCAAAGCTCCCTGAGAAAGTATGCGTGATCGGACTTGGTCCGGTAGGCAACATGGCATGCCAGACCGCGCAGATACTAGGCTGTGAGATAATCGGCGTGGATGTAAGCGACAGACGGCGGGCTACAGCCGGTGACTGTGGAATCAGAAGCACAATCCGTCCCGAAGATCCTGCGAGGAAAGACAAGGAGTTTGATCTGGTGATCGACACGGTATGCAGTTCGTCAACGCTTGCATCGGCATCAGCCATTCTCAAGGACCACGGCGAATGCAGCATGATTGGGATTGTGAAGGACGGCGACCTGAAGGCTTCCGACATCATGCGCCAGATATGGAACCGGAACCTGGTCTTCCGTTCCGGCTGGGAAATGTTGAACCCATTGAAGAAACAGGCGGGCGATCCACAGGTCAGCACCGAAGATAATCTTCTCAGAGCAATTAACTGGATGAAGTCAGGATTATATTCAGTGAAACCTCTGATCACAGGCGTAATCCCCGCCGAAATAGGGGCTATCAAGGACTCCTATTCACGGCTAGACAAAAAGCCCGACGAGAACATGTGCTTCGTGATCAGATGGCAATAAGCGGTAATTGCTTATAATCTCTCCAGTACCGCTGAACCATCCGCTTCAAGCTTGAGCCTGCCTTCAACGGTCTTGCCTGTCAGCATGTCCTTGAACTTGTCCTTGCCAAGATCGATCTTCTGTTTCTTGGACCTGAAGTTGAAGACGAACACAAACTCCCTCTTGCCGTCGGTCCTCATCTGTGCGGTGACGCCTGAAGGAAGATCTTCAGATAGTATCCTTTTCACCTTCATTTCGCTGATCACTGCCGTAGAAAGATCCTTCAGGAAATCATCGGAAGTCCTGGCGGCGACATAATAGACTTTGCCTTTGCCAAATTTATTCACGGTCACAGCCGGTTTGCCGGCATAGAAATCCTTTCCATAGACTGCAAGCGCCTTAGCTCCTTCCAGATGGATCTGTTCGCAATAGTCATACGCCTTGAATTTGCCCTTGATCCCAAGTGAATTACCTTTGATGGCCACGACCTGCTGTTTGTCGTCAGGCGTAATGCCGTCGATCTCCTCGTTCCAGATTCCGAAGAGCTTGCGAAGTCCGCAACCCGGCCATCCGCCAGTGAAACACCTGTCGTTTTCATCCACAATCCCGGTAAGATAGGATGCGATCACGGTTCCGCCGTTAGACACGAACTTGGTCAGCTTTTCCGCGACACCCTTCTTTATCATGAACAGCATCGGAAGGACAAGAACCTTGTACTTGTCAAAAGAGGATATGCTTTCAATAACATCGATAGACACTCCGGAATTCCAGAAGGGCCTGTAGAAAGACTGGCAGGTCTCGACATATTTCTTGTTCGCATTGGTGGGACCCTGCGAAAAATCGAGGGCCCAGCGCGAATCCCAGTCGAATACAAGCGCCACTTCAGCCGCCGTAGAAGTCCCAATAACGTCGTCGAGTTTCCTGTGTATCTTCCCGATCTCAGCGACTTCCTTGAAGACTCGGGTGTTCTCATGTCCTACATGGTCTACGACTGCGCCGTGAAATTTCTCACATGAACCCATCCCCTTGCGGTACTGGAAATACATGGTGCCGTCGGCGCCATGAGCGATCGTCTGAAGCATTTCCCTCTTGTGGACGCCCGGCCTCTTGAGCCGTGTGTACTGCTGCCAGTTCGTCGCGCTCGGACATGACTCCATCAGCATGAACGGCTTTCCTCCCTTGAAAGAGCGGTGCATGTCGTGGACCATGGACAAATAAGAACCCATTCCTGAATTGTCGTCTGGCTTGTACCATGACGGATATGCATCGTCTGCTATCACATCGCAGACTTCGGCGACACGCCAGTAGTCAAGTCCGTTGAAGAATCCCATCATGTTCGTAGTCACCGGCGCATTCGGCGTCAGCTTCTTGAGCGGAGCTATTTCGTGCTTCATGAAATCACAGCACTGCCATGTGATGAAACGGCTCCAGTCAAGTTTAAGGGCGTCGACACAGCCGTCATGCGGATCGATCTGGTTCCAGGCGGTGTAGTTATGGCTCCAGAAATAGGTCCACCAGCGCTCGTTGAGGTTGTCGAGGGTCTTGTATTTCTTTTCTAGCCAGCCGTACCATGATTTCAGGCAGAGGTCGCACATGCATTCGCCGTTGTATTCGTTCGAGATGTGCCAGGCTCCGAGCGCAGGATGATTCTTGTAGCGTTCAGCGAGCTTCGTATTGATGATGTTCACCTTTTCACGGTAGACAGGAGAAGTCCAACAGTGGTTGTGCCTGTCATGATACGGTTCGCGCTGTCCGTCCCTCTTCACGCGCCTGACCTCCGGATATTTCATCGCCATCCAGGCCGGGCGTGCACCGCTAGGAGTTGCGAGTATCGCATTGTATCCCTTTTTTGCGAGACGGTCCATTATCTTATCGAGCCAGTCGAAATTGAACTTGCCTTCCTCCAGTGGCTCAAGCATCCAGGCGAATATGCCGAGGGAGAAGGTGTTGCAGCCGGAAAGGTCCATGAGACGGAAATCCTCGTCTATCGCCTTGGGATGCTTGAGCCACTGGTCCGGGTTATAGTCTCCACCGTGCAGGAAATGCGGGAACTTCGATATGATCGGCGCGTATTTCATATATTTCCTTCCTTTCATTTTTTGTAGGAAGGAAATATAAGCCAAGAATCTTACTAATCACTCTCAAAGTGAAATTTTCAGACTCCTATTTCTCCATGCAGCACCGGCCAGGCGCCGGACCAGAAAGTGACGTTGAATTTCATTTCCATCGTCATTTTATCCTGTTCAAAACGGCAGCTCAGCACGATGTTGAAAGGCTGTTCGTGGCAGCAGATGAAGATTTGGAGTTCCTCAGGAGAAATCCAACCGGCGGAAGCCGCATAACGGCGCGGCGGATCGTTTTCCAGCCGGATCTGCCCGCATCTCCAGTCTCCGTATCCGGCAGTCAGGGTTTCAGTTAGTTCCTCTTTTCCCAGCTCAAGTGTCACCCCTGACTTGTCAAAGCGGAAGACAGCTTGGCTGAAGAGACCGGGATTTTCGCTCAGTTTCCATTTACGTCCGTTCAAGCGGGCCTCAAGAGGGGAAGATGAGGCTCCAGACGCTTTTGGCATACAAGGCTTGATGAACTTGGTCTTTTCTGAAATAGTAAGACAACCAGCATGCATGCTGGGAAGCAGTTCCTCCCAGATCAGATCCAGCACCTGCTGCATGTTCTGCAGTCCTGAGGTAATTGCGATTACCGCATCCTGTTCCGGCATGGCAAGACAGTATTGCCCGAAAGCTCCATCTCCACGAAACGCATTGTGCCGGCAGCGCCAGAACTGATATCCATATCCTTCCGCCCAGTCAAGCTTTCCTGCATGTGCGTTCGACACCTGGAAAGACGTCGCTTCAGACACCCATGGTTCCGGTATGAGCTGTTCTTCGCCCCATCTCCCCTTCTGCAGATATAGCTGTCCGAACTTCGCGATATCCTCGGTCTTCAAGCTCATTCCCCAGCCGCCGACATGTGTCCCGTCCGGGCTTGTCTCGGTCCTTGCTCCTTTTATTCCAAGAGGGGCAAGGATTCTCGGTTCCAGATAGTCGAGCAACTGTTGGCCTGTCACAGAACTCAGGATCGCGGACAGCAGGTATGTCGCTCCTGAATTGTAGACGAAATGCGTTCCGGGCTTATGGACCACAGGCTCCTCGAAGATCTCCTGACCCAGTCGCCCTGGAACTTGTTCTTTTTCACACCTTCCAACGAACATTTTCCATGGCCACTGGTCATTGTGAGCAGATGGCGTACGGTCATGGTCCGGAGTTCCTCGGAAATATCGCCTGGGTGCCGTTTCCGCGGAAAAAATCCGATCACGGGATCGTCTATTTTGAAACAGCCCTCGGATATCGCAATCCCTATGGCGGTCGAAGTAAAGCTCTTGCTCAATGAAAAAAGCAGATGGGGATGTTCAGGGGCATAAGGGAACCACCAGGTCTCCGCAACCACTTTTCCGTGGCGCAGAAGCATGAAGCTGTGCAGGGAATTCAGTTCCTTTGCCGCACGTTCGATGAACCGACCGACCGACTTTCCCGGAATGCCCACTTCTTCGGGCGTTGCTCTTGCAAGACAACACTCTTTCTTGGTTTTCATATCACAGTAAAATAACCGGAGGCAGGGAAGAATCAAGCTCATGCATTTTTCAGGCCTACGTCCAAGCTGGAGTCCGGGAAAGATGTCCTATGCTGGATTAGGAACGGGTCAGAAGACTGTTAGAATTATATTATGCCATTGAATATGAAGGATTGACGTGGCAAAATATGTGGTAATTTCAAAAACAGACGGGGTATTCCATGGGCAAAGGCAACATATTCGCTGTAGATGACGAGGAAGACATACTTGAGCTTATCCGCATGAACCTTGAAAAAGAGGGCTACAAGGTCACATCCATCGGCACCGGAGAGGAATGCCTGAAGAAGTCACGTGAAAAAATTCCTGATCTGATCCTGCTGGACCTGATGCTTCCCGGAATTGACGGACTCGATGTATGCAGGACCTTGAAGAACGATTCCAAGACACGTCACATCCCGATAATCATGTTGACGGCGAAAGGCGAGGAGAGCGACATTGTCACAGGTCTTGAGCTTGGCGCCGACGACTACATTACAAAGCCGTTCAGCATGAAAGTCCTGCTGGCAAGGATCAAATCAGTGATTAGGAAAGGAACTGCTCCGGCTGCAACGGGTTCTGCGGAAGTCATCAAGAGGAGAAACATGGTCATCGATCCGGGCCGCCGTGAAGTCACGGTTGGAGGCAAGGCGATTGAACTTACATTCACCGAATTTGAAGTCCTGGCTTTTCTTGCAAGAAGGCCGGGCTGGGTCTTTACCAGGAATCAGATCGTTGAGGGTGTCAAGGGCGGAGGATATCCTGTGACCGAACGGGCGGTGGATGTGCAGATTGTCGGGCTCAGGAAGAAGCTTGGAGCTGCAGCAGAGCTGATTGATACTATCAGAGGGGTTGGATACAAGTTCATGGATCGATGAACCAGGGTGATGTCAAATGGCGAGAAAAACAATATTCTATCATATACTCCCTTATTATCTCCTAGTAATAGTCCTTACTCTTTTCACATCGGCCTGGTATACGACCGTTCTCCTGAAGAAATTCTACTTCAAGCACGTCCAGGAGGAGCTTGAGATCAGGTGTTCGCTGGTTGAAAAGGATGTTGCCGATCTAATGGCCTCGTCGGATTACAATGGTCTTGACCTCTTCTGCAAGAAGTTCTACAAGGCGAACAATTCAAGGTTGACAGTAATAGCGCCCGACGGAAAGGTCCTCGCCGATTCGATAGAGGATCCTGCGAAGATGGAGAATCATGCTGGGCGCATCGAGATTGATGATGCATTGAAGAACCTTACTGGAAGATCGATCAGATACAGCCCCACATTGCACCAGAATATGATGTATATCGCGATGCCTCTGCCCATCAAGGGGAAGGATTCGTCCGTCCTGAGGATATCGGTGCCCGTAGGTTTCATAGACAAGACATTATCCGAAATATATAGGAAGATAATCTATGCGGGAATCGCCATTGCGGTCCTGGCGACGCTTATAGGAGTATTTGTTTCACGCCGGATATCCAGCCCGATACTTGCCCTTGAAAAGGGTGCTGCGAACTTCGCAAAGGGGGATTTCAGCAGGAAGCTCCAGGTTCCGGACATCGACGAGATAGGCGAACTTGCCGGCTCCATGAATTTCATGGCGGACGAGCTGAACAGGAGGATGAGGGAGATCCTTGAACAGCGCAACCGGCAGAACGCGATCCTTTCAAGCATGATGGAGGGAGTGATCGCAGTGGATGCCGAAGGAAGAATACTCAGCATCAACCGCGCCGCGGCGCTTCTTCTCAAGACGCCGGAGTCTTATCAGGACAAGCTGTTCCATGAGATCATCAGGAATGCGGCACTGCAGAATTTCATAGACAGCGTTCTTGAAGAGAAGAAGACCATAGAGAAGGAGCTCAGCTTCTTCGACGATGAACAGCGCAGCCTGTATGTGCGAGGAACCGTGCTAAACGATTCCGAGGGCGGATGCATCGGTGCGCTTCTTGTGATCAACGACATAACCCGCCTAAAGAAGCTTGAGAACATGAGGAGTGAATTCGTAGCCAACGTCTCGCATGAGATCAAGACGCCTCTCACCGCGATAAAGGCGTCTGTAGAAACCTTGCTTGACGGGGGAACTGCAAAGGATGACATGGAGAACCTCCTCAGGATCATCAGCAGGCATACCGAGAGGCTGACTTCCATAGTCGATGACATCCTGAGCCTTTCAAAGCTCGAGCAGGACAAGATGCAGGACGATCAGAAGCTTTCCGAGACACTGCTGGAAACCGTTGTAGAAGGCGCCATCGCCGACTGCAGGGAGAAGGCGGAGAAGAAAGAGATAGGCTTTGTAATGAACTGCAACAAAGGCATAGTCGGAAAGATGAACAGCTCGCTGATGGAACAGGCTCTTGTCAACCTCATCGACAATGCCATCAAATACAGCGATGAAAAAAGTTCAGTGGAAATTGAGACTTTCAAGGACGATGGGAAGATCTTCATGCGCGTCAAGGATCACGGCTGCGGAATCCCACAGGAGCACCTCTCCCGGATATTCGAGAGGTTCTACCGTGTCGACAAGGGCCGCAGCAGGAAGCTTGGGGGGACAGGTCTCGGCCTTTCCATCGTAAAGCACATTGCGAACTTGCATGGCGCCAAGGTCGAAGTCGAGAGCGTCGTCGGCAAAGGCAGCACGTTCACGATAATACTCCCCGGGTAAATATTCACCGGATCCGCCGTGGCGGATCCGGTGAATATTTACATCTAACAGAAAACTCACAGTTGCCTAATACCCCTCTAATCCTTTCCTGATACAATGATAACTATGAAATATAAAACCATATTTATCAGCGATGTCCATCTCGGGACAACAGTCTCGCAGACCGATAAGCTTCTGAAGTTTTTAAAGGAAAATGAATTCGAGAAGCTTTATCTGGTCGGGGACATTGTCGACATGACTGCAATCAGGCGCCGGTATTTCTACTGGAATGAGGATAATAATACACTGCTCCAGAAAATCCTCCGCATGGCGAGGAAAGGGATCCAGGTGGAATACATAGTCGGAAACCATGATATCTTCCTGGAGTTCTTCGCCCATGAGTATTTCGGGAACATCGGTCTTAAGGAAAGGGATGTCCATGTCACCGCCAACGGTACAAGATGTCTTGTTATGCACGGGCATCAGTTTGACGGGGTGATCAAGAAAATGCCTTTGTTATACTGGCTCGGGGATACCATGTATGATTTCGCGCTTTTCATAAACATATGGTTCAACAGGATCAGGTATCTCCTCGGGAAGGACTACTGGTCATTGTCGCTCTATCTCAAGACAAAGGTGAAGAATGTCGTGAAGTTCATAGGCAATTATGAACAGCTCGTGATCCATGAAGTGAAAAAGGACACGAGTATCGGCGCAGTCATAGTCGGGCATATCCACATGGCGGCCGACAAGGAAATTTCCAGAATACGGTATTTGAACTGCGGATGCTGGACGGAGTTCTGTTCCGCGGTGGTGGAGCACGAGGATGGAAGACTTGAGCTGCTAAGGATTGAAGAATAATACTCCTCTATTTCCTCCTGAAAACAGAAATAAGAAGCTTTTGCATTTAACACAATATTACCTCCCCCCTAATCTTATCCTAACACTGCAATTGTAGAATAATTCTCATAATCAATGAATTCTATTGCCAATAAAATAAAAACTAAGGGGAGAAAGATGAACTTGAAGAGAAAATTTCTCGCTGGAGGCGCGGTGCTCGCGATCTTTGCAGGAGCGGTATTCGCCCAGGAGACGAGGGAGATCCGTGTGACGGAGGACCGTGACCAGGCGTATTTCACCACGAAGGTCTATGAACTCAAGAACACTCTGGCCACGGACATCACACCGTTCGTTATTGGCGCAGTGCAGCGCTATGACAAGTTCTCAAGCGTAGAGAGGATGAACGACAAGGCGAACAAGCGCCAGATGCTCACCGTGAACATGCCTGTTGTCATGGTCCCATATATAGACGACATGATTGAGAAGATAGATCGCCCCGGAACCAAGGACGGGCAGAATTCAGTGATCCAGAGTACAGGCATTGCCAAGTTCGTCTATTATCCTGAACACCGCGCATCTGCCGACATGCTTCCGATAGGTCCTGCTGTCGGAAGTTCCGACGGGGCATATTTCTTCGACAAGGAGAACAACATGTTCTACTGGAAGGATGTAAAGTCGAAAGGCGAGAGCGCGTCGAAATACTACCAGGCGTTCGACAGGCCCGTACCGCAGGTATCGCTTCAGCTGAACGTCTACGAGATCAATGAGAACGATATCAAGGAACTTGGAATAGACTACATAAGCTGGAAGAATGGCCCCGGCGCGAATCTGTTCAGCACTGGTTTTGATTTCCTGAACATGAAGTCGTTTACTGATGTTTCTAACTGGATGAATTCCACGGACATCATAGGCAAGGCATCGCACAGCTGGGGCGGATTCCTGATCGCTCCGAACATAGACATGACCTTCATAAGGCTCCTTGCACAGAAGGGCAAGGCCAGGATATCAACATCCGGATCCCTGACGCTGGTCAACGACTATGCAAATGATCCGCAGAATTTCTCCAAGGCAAAATACAAGCTCAGGTTCACGCCCAGCTTCCAGGACATAAAGAAGGACGACAAGCAGAACGCAAGTATCAGCCAGGCGGCCTCCGACTTCTACTTCTACCTCAAGCGCCCGACTATCAATTTCAACGGCGAAGAAGGCCAGAAGGCCATGATGATGGAGTTCGGATACGAGTTGAACATACTTGACACCGTCGAGCAGACCAGCAAGGGAACCCCCGTCCAGAACGTGAACAATTTCAGCTCATGGCTGACCGTCGCCGCCGATACCGAGAAGATTGTCGGCACTTATGACAGGGAGCAGGATGTGAGCCAGTACAACGGGATGCCTTTTCTCGGCGACATACCTGTTCTCAAATATCTTTTCGGCGCAGTCGAGCATTCCAAGTCCAGGACGAAGGTGTTTGTGACCGTGACTATCAAGCCTGTTACTCCGGTGGACGATCTCCCGGAGTGGTCAGGCAAGGCTGTGACCATCAGGGAGATGCTTGCCGCAAAAAAAATTGAAGATAATAAATAAAATAGGAAAGGGATATTAAAATGAAAAGAAGAATTGCCCAGATAATGATTTTAGGTGCGGTGGCTTCAATGCCGTTCGCTCTGAGAGCAGAGGATGTGACGGGAGTTGAAACTCCCAGGTCGGCGCCGCTGGGAAGCCAGATACAGACGCACCTGAGGCTCGACATCAAGGATGACACCAAGAATGTGAAGCTCGTATCGGCCACCACCAATCCGAACGTGATCACCAAGACATACGTTCTGAAGAACGCAGATCCTTACGAGTTGCTTCCGTATTTCCAGACCGCAGTCAAGGCGCAGAGGACTGCAAGCAACACCTCCAAGGTCGAATGCATGAAGTTCAACGACGGCACTGGCGTACTGATAGTGTCAGCTGAAGACTACAGGTTTGGCAGGCAGCAGCAGGGAATGGGCTTTGACGAGATAATCGCCCTGCTTGACAGGCCTGGTGTCACAGCGTCATCGGGCACGGTCGGCTATGCTTACTTCCCCAAGTATGTAAGCGCCAGCTGGCTCTATAACGCCCTGCACAATGTCGGCATGAACCAGAGCGGCAGCAAGGAACTGATGGGAGGAAAGGACAAGATCATAGTAGACGCATCCCTGAACGCCCTTTTCGTGTATGTCCCATCATATCAGGTGAAGAACATTAACGAAATGATAAAGCAGTATGACACACCTGTTTCGGAAGTGAATGTCAAATATTCCATTTATGAGCTTGATGCGGAAATAGACGGAAGCATCGGAGTAGATTTCCAGGCATGGAAGAACGGCCCTGGATCTGAATTCCTGAACCTCTCAAGCAGGTTCGGCCAGCAGTGGGATTTCACGAAGAACATCGTTGACTATGCCACGAAAGGCAATTCACGCACGCAGTTCATCAACTTCAGTCCGAAATGGAACAGCAAGTATCTTGACTTCCTGATGGCGAAAGGAAAGGCGAGCATTGTCACTTCTGGCACGATGAGCATAAAGAACAACCAGGATGCGAGGATAGAGGCGACAACGAGGGTGCCGGGATTCCGCGACGGCGCGAAATATTCTGATATTGATGTGATAAGCTACATCCGGTTGAGCGACAAGCGTATCTATGATTCCACTGTTTCCAGCCAGATAAGTCCTGATTCGACCGGTGCATATGATGACAGGTACAGGCTTACTGCTACCGATGAAAATGGTATTCCAATTGCGATAACCGGCATAGGCAACACGTATGGAGCCTTTCCCGGGGCGCCGTATCGTGGAGACCTGCAGATCACCAGGATGTTCGATGGTTCGAGATATTATTACTATCTCGAGATGAACGAAAATGAGGCTTCAGGACAAGGGGCGCAATTTGTAAAGCTCCCATATTACAGGAATGCAGCTGGAGCTCTTCCCGCTTCGCCCCTCACCAATGATGCCTATAATCTTGGATACAAGACAAAGGCGTACAATGTGAAGATAGAGAGGCTGACCGCCACTTCCGCCGGTAATGGAGGAGTGCTCAATCCGGTTGGCGGCGGTACGGCGGCAACTACGGAAATATTCAACTATGCATGGGTGGCAATGACAAGCTGGGATTCTTCCGAGAACTTCAAGCTTTATAAGGATGTTGCGCGCGATACGGCGATAGACGGATATGGGTTTGTGATGAACATCAGGCCGGTCACTTGCGAAAAATCGAGTACTCTCGATATCAGCATGGGGAATACCAGCCTTATCGGATACCAGGACAACGGTGCGCCCAGGACATCCAAGAGCGAGATGAGCACCAAGGTCGTAGTCAACAACAACGGCAGTGAGTTCGTGATCGGCGGTTTGGACAAGAAGTCGATAGTCACAAGCGTCGACAAGCTGCCTTGGCTCGGGGATATCCCGGGTCTCGGCTGGTTGCTTGGCAGCGAATCTCCGACCACCAAGAAGTCCCAGCTTGTAGCAGTCATACAGTGTGTGCCTGTGATGCCTGAAACCAAGGTGCCGGAAGACTTGAAGAAAGAGATCGAACAGATGACCGAGAAGATTGTGTCGGCTGGAGAGGCCTTCAAGCTTAACCAGGTAGGATATGATCAGTACCTGCTTGACGGGGAAAAGAAGGGAATTGACCCTCTGCCCTGATTAGCGTAGAACTAATCCGTACCTAACGAAAGTCTAACAATTGAGAAAGAGATTATAACAAGAAAGAAGGAGTGAATATGAAAATGAGCATAAGAAATTTGATAGCAGGGATAGGCGGTGCGATATGCCTCGCCATTTCCGGAAATTTGTTTGCGGGTACGCTTAATGGAGCCGGCGCCACATTTCCGGCTCCGCTGTACCAGCAATGGATTTCAGAATATTCGAAGGTCAGCGGCGGGGTTAAGATAAACTACCAGGCGGTCGGTTCAGGAGCCGGTCTCGCACAGATAAGGGCGAAGACGGTGGATTTCGGAGCGTCCGATGAACCATTGAAAAAAGAAGATCTCGACAAGGACGGGATGATACAGTTCCCGCTGGCCATGGGGGCAATTGTCCCAGTCGTAAATCTGCCGGATATAAAGCCCGGGGAACTGAAGTTTTCGGGGCCGGTACTTGTAAAAATATTCATGGGGAAGATTACTTCATGGGCCGATCCTGAGATCACAAGGATCAATGAGGGTCTCAAGCTTCCCGATACGAAGATAACAATGGTTCACAGGGCTGACGGTTCAGGTACCACCTGGAATTTCACAAACTACCTGTCGAAGGTGTCCGAGGAATGGTCCGGAAAATATGGATGCGCAAAGGAGATCGCATGGTTCGAGGGATCTGTAGGCGGGAGGGGCAACTCAGGAGTTGCGGCCATGGTGAAGAAGATAAAGGGATCTGTCGGATATGTGGAGTCTGCATATGCCTTTGAGAGCAAGATGACTTATACACAGATGCTGAACAAGTCTGGAAAATTTGTAAAGCCCTGCGATGAATCATTTCAGGCTGCCGCTGAAAATGCCGATTGGAAGAACGCTCCCGGCTTCTATATGGTCCTTACTGATCAGGCTGGAGAGAAGAGCTGGCCGATCATGGCTTCAACATATATCCTGATCTACAAGAACCAGCCTGACAAGGAGAAGATAGGAAGCCTTACTAAATTTTTTACGTGGTCTTATGACAGTGGAACAGGTATAGCGAAAAAACTGAACTATGTGCCAATGCCGAAAAATGTGTCTGATCTTGTCAAGGAAACCTGGAAGAACGAGATAAAATAGTCCACACTGTGGAAAAGAGGGGATGGTCTGGAGCGGAAAGATACTGGTTCACCCCCCCCCATGATTCGAGGTTTGCAGCATGAAAAAGAGGGACAGGACAAATGATTCATATCCTGACAGGATTTTCAGGACGGTTACATATTGCTCCGCGATCCTGATAATAATAATCATGGCCGCCCTCTTCATCCAGTTGCTCTATCACTCCGTTCCCACGATCAGGAGATTCGGCTTCGAGTTCTTCTGGTCGAAACAATGGGATCCTGTCAATTTAAACTTTGGCGCCCTCAGCAGTATCTACGGTACCATTGTCACTTCACTGATAGCGATGCTCATATCCGTGCCTATTAGTTTTGTGATCGCTCTTTTCCTGGTTGAGATGGCCAGTCCCGGAATCAAGAGGATCGTAAGCCAGGCTTTGGATCTGCTTGCTGCGATTCCAAGCATCATCTTTGGGATGTGGGGCCTTTTCGTGTTCGCCCCCTTCATGCAGGATTATATCCAGCCGTTCCTCGGTAAATATTTTGGTTTCCTGCCTTTCTTCAAGGGAACTCCCATGGGGATAGGAATGCTGACTTCCGGGCTTATCCTTGCGCTGATGATACTTCCATTCATAAGTGCAGTGATGAGGGACGTCTTTCAAATGGTTCCACCTGTGGTCAAGGAGTCGGCGTATGGAATTGGTTCGACCACATGGGAGGTATCGTATCATGTCACTATGAAATATGGACTTCAGGGAATTCTGGGAGCCGTCTTCCTTGGACTGGGAAGGGCCATAGGGGAGACGATGGCCGTCACGTTTGTCATAGGAAATGGATATACTGTGAATGCATCTCTCTTTGATCCTGCAACTACCATTGCTTCTACTCTTGCAAGCCAGTTTCCCGAGGCCGTAGCACAGCCGATATTCAAAAGCACGCTGATGGAGCTTGGACTTGTCCTGTTCATTGTGACTTTCGGGATCCAGATGGCCGCCCAGTGGTGGCTTAACAGGATCAGACGTAGTACAGGAGGAGGATTGTGAAGACAGACGACGGACGACAGATGGCAGAGAATAATATCAAGGATGAATTCTAATATGAAAAAGAGACCTGTTTTTCTCAGGAAGATGACCGACAAGATGGTGAAGGTGGTTTCCATCATGGCTGCCTTTGTCGGAATATTCCTTTTGTTCTGGATCCTCTTTGAAGTATTCATGCGGGGATTTTCCGCATTCAGTCCGAAGTTCTTCATGGACATCAGCCTTGACGGGGAAAATGGAGGAATTGCCAACGCCATAGTCGGAACAGTTGTCATAACTTTCACCGCGGTCATCCTTGGTGTGCCTGCCGGACTTCTCGGCGGGATATTTCTCTCGGAATATGGCAGGAGCAGCAAGATAGGGAATATAATAAGATTCTCATCCAACGTCATGATGGGGATGCCGTCGATCATCATCGGCCTCTTCATATATAGTATTATTGTATATAACATGGGTACATTTTCCGGTTTTTCCGGCGCAGTTGCGCTTGCGATCATAATGCTTCCTGTTGTACTGAGGACGACCGAGGATATGCTTTCTCTTGTTCCGAATTCCCTGCGCGAGGCGGCGCTGGCGCTTGGCACCCCTAGATGGAAGGTTACCCTCAATATCCTGTTCAGGGCGGCGAAGACAGGTCTTATAACCGGTGTTCTGCTGGCGACAGCAAGAGTGAGCGGCGAGACGGCACCGCTGCTTTTCACAGCCCTCAACAGTTATTACTGGCCGGCAGAACCATGCTGGCAGTTCTGGCAGTTCTTCAGTTCACCGACGGCAAACCTTACCGTCACAATAAATGATTATGCAATGTCCCCCTACCCGGGATTGAACAGCATTGCCTGGGGGGCTTCCCTTCTGATAACATTTGGCGTGCTTGCATTGAACATATCCGCGAGAATATTTTTCAGGGAGGAAAAGAAGTGATGCATGAAATAAGGGACAATATAAAGATATCCGTAAGAGGACTTAATTTCTTCTACGGTTCCAACCAGGCTCTGATTGATAACGATATTGACATCCTGAAGAACAAGGTCACGGCAGTGATCGGCCCATCCGGATGCGGGAAGTCGACACATCTGCGGGTCTATAATCGAATATTCGAGCTCTACCGGGAACAGAAGGCCACGGGAACTGTCATGCTCGACGGGGAAAATATACTTTCACCTGATATAGACATACTGGAACTCCGCAGGAAAGTTGGAATGATCTTCCAGAAGCCGACGCCATTTCCGATGTCGGTCTATGAGAACATAGCATATGGACTCAGGCTCCATTACAAGCTGGGCAGAGACGAGATCTTTGAGAAGGTCGAAAAGGCCCTCCGTTCAGCTGCATTATGGGATGAGGTGAAGGACAAGCTGGACAAGCCTGGCCTGGCTCTTTCCGGCGGACAGCAACAGCGGCTCTGCATTGCAAGGGCGATAGCCGTTGAGCCTGAGATAATCCTGATGGATGAACCGACATCCGCAATTGATCCGATTGGAACCGCGAAGATAGAAGACCTGGTAGGTGAGCTTGAAAAGAAATTTACTATAGTGATTGTCACCCACAACATGCAGCAGGCAGCCAGGATTTCCGACTATACCGCCTTCTTCTTCGAGGGCAGGATAATTGAATACGGGGAGACCGAGCAGATTTTTACAAAACCTGCGAATAAGAAGACGGAAGATTATATAACCGGAAGATTCGGGTGATATTTCAACTGAAGTTGAAATATTAAAGTAATGATAAAGCAACGGAGGATGACATGTCAGTACTATTGAACAAGGAAATAACTGGACTTAAGAAGAAAATACTCCAGATGACGGCAATGGTCGAGGAGAGCGTGAGAAAATCTGTAAATGCTGTAAGACACAAGGATGAAGCTCTGGCGGATGAGGTGATCCGTACTGATGATGAAATAGATCTCATGGAAAACGCTCTTGAAGAGGAATGCCTCAAAATACTCGCGCTGCATCAGCCGGTGGCCGCTGATCTGCGTTATGTCGTGGCCTGCCTGAAGATAAACAATGATCTTGAGCGCATAGGCGATCTTGCTGTAAATATCGCCCAGAGGGCGAAGGCTATTTCCTCCGAGAAGGACGACTTCATTCCCGGTTCGATATCCGAGATGATTGAAAAGGCGATTTCAATGCTGAAGAAAAGCCTTGATGCCTTCATAGAAACGGATGCTGCCCTCGCAAGGGAGGTATCATCCCTTGACGATGAAATCGACGCGCTCAACCGGAACATGTACCAGGAAGTCAGGAATATGATCATGCAGGATCCGAAGAGGACCGGCTATCTTCTCCATGTCCTTGGCGTCTCCCGCCAGCTTGAACGCATAGGCGATTACGCCTGCAACATATCCGAAGATGTGATTTACATGATCGAGGGAAGGATTGTCAGGCACGACAAGCTGTCGGGCAAGGGATGAAGGTCTGGTTTCCTGCATTCTGATCCATTCCCATATATCCTTCGTTTTAACACAATCCTAACAAATCCCTCACCTGTGCAAAATAATCAGATGTCATTTTATCTCCAGACAAAAAGAGGAATTTGCCATGGATACGACATTAATACTGGTAATAGCAGTAATAGTATTGGCGCTAATATTTGACTTCCTAAACGGATTTCATGATGCCGCCAACTCCATTGCGACCATTGTAGTCACCAAAACACTTACTCCTGGCCAGGCCGTAGTCATGGCCGGACTGGCTAATTTCGTAGGTTACTTCACCTTCGGCATGGCAATCGCCAAGACAGTCGGCAAAGGGATAATAAACATTGAAAATATAACCTTGACCATCGTACTTGCCGCCTTGGTCGGCGCCATAATCTGGAACATTATAACCTGGATCCTCGGTCTTCCAACCTCGAGCAGCCATGCGCTTATTGGCGGCCTTATCGGAAGCGCAGTTGCCGCGGCAGGCTTCAAAGCCGTGGTTCTCGGCGGGGTCATAAAAATTGTCGCATTCATCTTTCTGGCGCCCCTGATAGGAATGTTGGCGGCATCAATATTCACAGTCGCCATAATATGGATGTTCCGGAAGTCAACACCAACCAAGGCAAATACGATTTTCAAGAGGCTCCAGCTTGTGTCTTCTTTCTGCTACAGTGTCGGACACGGCACAAATGACGCCCAGAAATGCATGGGTATAATTGCCCTGGCTCTTTTCACAGGGGGCATTACAAAAACTTTCCAGCTTGATACCTGGGTGATAATCTCATGCTACTGTGCAATTTCCCTTGGGACTATGTTCGGAGGCTGGAGAATCGTGAAAACTATGGGCACCAAGATAACGAAGATACGTCCGATGGAAGGGTTCTCCGCTGAAACAGCCTCGGCGATCGTCCTGATCGGAACTGCTCACTTTGGTATCCCTGTCAGCACAACCCACGTCATCGCCGGATCCATCATGGGCGTGGGTGCCGTTGAAAAAGGAGCCGGTGTGCGCTGGGTCACGGCACGCAGGATAATATGGGCCTGGTTCCTGACAATCCCTCTGACCGCCCTTTGTTCCGCCTTGACATATTTTGTAATGTCATTCCTTTTACCCGCCTGACCGCTCAAAATACCTTATTTGCAGTCATCGGCATACCATGTCCAGAGGAGGCAAAGAAGCAGGCAGACAGCCCCTGCATTGCAAAGGACGGCGGAAGTCGCCATGGGAAATCCTGTCAATTCGGAACGTCCGGCAAAGCTTATAAGACAGTATGATATCAGAGCAGATGAATATATGACTGTACGCTGGACATATGGTATTGCCGGCATAGGCCTTGCAAGACACATGAACGCAGGTATTGCGAGCACATAATAGTGAATCCAGACAAGTGGTGCGCAGAGCAGGTATAGCAGGCATCCGATGCTGAGCATCAGGAGATTCATCGATGGAGAACCGGTCTCAGCCGTGCGTGAAGGATTCTTCCTCATTACAGCAAATGCAACTCCTGTTATCATTGCCATCAATATGATAAAGAGGACGTATGACAGATTTTGCTGGCCGCACATTTCTCCTGTCACTCTAGAAAGGGCGAAATTTCCTTCCTTAACAGTCACATAAGGCAGATTGGAAATATTGCGCGCGGACTCGAACCACCAGAACCATGATTTAAAAGTTGAAAAGAATATTGAGGCAGACAGCAGTCCAAGGACAGTTCCCGCCACCATCCCGGCCAAAGAAAGAAAAAACTCTTTCTTTTGCTTCATCACCATCAGCCCGGCAAGTATCATCATAGGCGCAAATATCATGTTCGGCTTGAAAAGGACCATCAGCCCGAGAACTGCTCCTCCAATAACATATCCAAGTTCCTTTTTGCGGATCATATGGACACAGACGAGAAATAAGGCGATGAACGCGAGTTGCATCAGCACGACATTTCCCACCCGCAGATCGGACAGGAACGGTCCGTAGAAAACTGAAAAGAGTATTGCCGGATATAGAATTGAATAGAAAGGAAATTTAAGAAGGTGAATAATTATCAGGATAAAAAAGGCGAAGCAGGCAAGTTGGATCAGGTAGAACTTTGAAATGTCCAGTTCATAATCACCACTGACAAACAAACTCATGAACGTATATAGAAACGGCGTAGATATGAAAAAATGAAGTCTGTCATCAGATGACTGGTAATTGTAGAACTTCTTCTCATAGTCCTGCCAGCACTGCGCGGCAAGTTTCTGCCTTGGACCGGTATTCATTTCGAGCGAATTCCTGTAGCAGCTCTCCCTAACCTGCGTGCTTTTCTCCTTCTCATAGAAATTGACGCCTTTCTGCGCCCGTACGGCCTGCACCCCGACCCAGTAGTTATAATAGTCCACCCCGGGACTTGTCCGGAAAAAACTCCATATGCTGACAAAAAGGAGAAGTACCGTCAGGATGACGACAGATGTCCGGAACCAATTTTCATTACTGAATTTAAAATCATTCATGGCTGATGTGAATTTATATTTATAATGTCGGAAAATACCCCTGAGGCATAAAAGAATCAAGGAATCCGGCGCGCTATGGCCCTGAGGCTGTCGCCATTAGGTTTGACTTCAACACGCTCCCTGAGGATTTCAAAGCCATGGGAGGCAATTTCCCCTATCAACGATTCCTTCCTGCCAAAATAACGGTAGGGAGCTCCGTCGGAAAAAGCACAACGCATTACTGAATCATAATTCTTGATTATCTCTTTGTCCTTGGGCTCATCACAGATGGAATTCAACATGAAGAATCCTCCGGGCTTCAATACTCGATGAATTTCCTTGAAAGCGAGACTGCGATCTTCACCGATTATGCAGTGGAGGCATAAACCGTCGAACACAATGTCGAATGTTTTGTCTTCAAACCTGGAAAGATCAGTTACATTCATCTCGAAGAAACGGAGATTTTCGAGTTTTTCATTCCGCTTGCTGGCAATCTGAACCGCTGTCGGAGATATCTCAATTCCGGTGACATTGAATCCATGTCTGGCGATTATCGCACTTATATTTCCAGCTCCGCTTCCAAGCTCCAATACCTCACCCTTGTCTGGCGGTTTGAAATCCTTTACAAATTCAGCCCAGTAGTCGGTCCAGTATTTTTCGCGTTCAGGAACCTGGTTTCCTCCCCAGCCCTTCAAACCCTTTTCAACTATTTCACGGTATCTGGCTTCGTGCAGTTCCTTGTATTTTGGCTTCATACGGGCATGATTCCTCATTTTTCGTTCCTATCCCACAGCGGTATCTCATTATAAACAAACACGATATGCCGTAAAAACAAGTTGAAATCATTCTTTCAAGTGGTTTCTTCTGGAAAATCCTGTTATATTCATGATGCGGACGAATGGTATGAGATAATTCATTTACAAGTATGGCAGGCCATGAAACAGACAACAGAAATTAATGTCTCCCTATTGGTGCCCGGAGAAGCTGAAGCTGCATCTCAGCTGGTGATGGAGACATTCCGGACACATGTGGCGCCTTGTTACACTCAACAGGGAGTCGATGAGTTTGCGAAATACGCAAAAGCAGATTGTATTCAGGAACGGCATGGACATGTACATCAGACTTGGACTGCAAAGATTGGAAACGTCATTGTCGGCGTGCTTGAAATCCGGTTTCCAGACCATATTTCAATGCTGTTTGTATCAGCAAATCATCAGGCTAGAGGAATCGGCAGAAGTCTCATGGATCGCGCCATGATTCAATTGCTTAGTGCCAGCCCGGACATCCGGGAATTGACCGTGCACTCATCGTCCAATGCCATTCCAACCTATCGAAAGTTCGGTTTTAAGGAATGTGGAGGTATTCAGGAAAAGAACGGTATCAAATTCCAGCCAATGACGATGGTATTGAAAAAGGACATGAACCAATTCTACAAGGGGCTGACACCATACTATCACCTTATTTATCAGGACTGGGAGAAGAGCATACGGAAACAGGCGAAGGATATCAATTCAATAATCCGGGAAAAATTGGGCGATGGTGTACACAGTATCCTTGATGTCTCATGCGGAATCGGAACACAGGCAATTGGGTTGGCACAACACGGATATCAAGTAACTGCATCAGATCTTTCGCCCGAAGAGGCCGAACGGGCAAAGGTTGAAACATCAAAAAAAGGTCTCAATATCAATTTCTCCGTGTCGGACATGCGCGATAGTTTCAAGCACCATGCCAAGCAGTTCGACGCAGTTATCTCATGCGACAATTCCGTGCCGCACTTGCTGACGGATGACGACATCCTTCTGGCTTTCAGTCAATTCCACCAATGCACCCGTCCCGGGGGAACCTGCATCATAAGCGTCAGGGACTATGAGAAGGAAGATTTATCCAAACAGCAGATCAAACCGTATGGAGTCCGGGAGGAGCACGGGGTTCGCTGGCTGCTCTGGCAGGTTTGGGATCCTCATGGATCAACCTATGACGTAACCATGTACCTGCTTGAAGAACGTGCTGGTTCTGAATGCCGTATTCATATTGTTCGCACAGTTTATTATGCAATAGGCATCCAGAAACTGATGGATCTGATGAGAAGTGCCGGATTCGAGAATGTCACACGACGGGACGGCGTTTTCTTCCAGCCTCTGATCACGGGAACAAGAAAAGTAAATATTCACTGAATTCACTGCGGTGGATTCAGTGAATATTTACTGCTTTTTAGCCTCAATGCATATTTCATCACCATCGAATTCATGGGACAATTCCCAGCTTATGATCTCAAGACCGGTGGTCCTGACCTCATCCAGTATGCTTTCCGGAGGACTCTGAAAATTGAGGAATATGACTTCTGTCGGCCCTCTCCATATATCCAGTGGAGGCAATGTGCGTCAATGACAATATCAAACGACTCGTTACCGTAGGAACTCAAATCCGCTATGTCTCCAACTTGGAAATCAGCCTTGAACTCAGCAGTTGAATTCTTTTCCTTCGCCCATTCAATTGCGGTCGGGGTAATGTCCACTCCAAACATTTCATATCCCTTCTGCGCCATCCACAAGGTGAGGTTTCCGGCTCCACAACCGAGTTCGAGCACCCGGCCCTGCTTTGGAGCCTTAGCCCTTACAAGCGACCTTTCGATGTTCAGTTTGAACAAATCATAGTCTGACTCATCCCCTCCCCATCCTGCTTTCCCTTCTGCCTTTAATTTGGCATAACCTTTGTCGGCCGTAGGTTTACTATCCATGTGATCCTTTCATTTTTTATTTGAGCGTCAAGTAGGTACGTGCTTCAGCATGTACCATCTTAATGAGGCAATTTCAAAATTGCCTTTATTGAGCTTATTGCTTACGTTGGAGTATCACGTGACCACGTTGACACGTGGAACGTGACTCACGTGGCAAGCTTCAGTCCCGATGCCGATGGATCGGGAACAAACTAAAGTTTGGACTCCAACGGGCACATTTCCGCGACAACCGTTTTATTGTATTTTAAAATCAGCTCTAATGTATAAGAATGGGACAGGCTAAAGCCCGTCCCTACTTATGAGGCAAAAAGCCCAGCTTAACGGTTACCCTTTTCTCGCCAGCATCACGAATGGGCCGGGATAAAGACCGCGCTTCTGCTGCATGGGAACATCTATTGCTGCAATGATTTCCGCTCCCGCCTTTTCCGCGGCATTGACATATTCCTCTACGCTTCCATGAAATGCCGGGAATGGGAACTGAGAACCTTCTATATCTATCATTAAGCCGGGCCCCCAAGTTTTTTGTATATCCGGATGTATATCAGAAATTATAATGTGTCCTCCAGGCCTCAATACACGCACAAACTCCTTGAACGGCTGATTAAGATCCTCAACGTGTGCAAGAGTCAGCATGCACATAACTAGATCAAAGGATTCATCTTTAGCAGAAATGTTCGAAACATCCTCTTTCCTGAATGCAATAGAAAGTCCAAGTTCCTCAGATTTCCCGCGAGCCACTTCGAGCATCTTGGAACTCTGATCGGTAGCCTCAACCCTTTTACCTTGCTTAGCCAGAAAGACAGCATACCGCCCCGTTCCAGTTCCTGCATCAAGAACATCTTTGAATTCAATCCGCCGCAACAGTGATTTGACGACAATCTCTTCGACCGCCGTTATCTCGCTGGCAGTACAGGACGAGTGGGCTTTGTCATATGCATTACTTTGCGCGTCATAGGTCTTTTCAACTTGCTGTTTCATTTCGCCTCCTTATTCAAACACCATAAAATTGAAACGATGGGGATTGTGCCAGAAGCCCGATTCCTGCCCCCATGATATCTCCAGACGCTCCCCGTGGAAAGAAGTGCCTTCTGTCATTTTTGCCGAAAGATAACGGTTCCTGCGCAAATTAGCGTTGACAAGTCGACCGGAAAGAGCCTTAGCATCCGAAGAGTCGGTAAACTGAGAGAGAGGGATCCGGAATTCCATCGTATAATAATCGTTGCCCTTGTACGTGGCACATGCAAATTCATCCAAGACCTTGCCATGGGACATCTGGATAATCAAATCCTTTGAGATCTTATATCCTGAGATCTTGCTTTTTACATAGGAAAAGGCTTCGCCGTTCGACACATGCCAGTGAAGATATTCGGAGAGATTCCGTGTCATATCAAAGAACAGTTCTATGCCGTCATCCGCCCATGCTCCCGAATTTTCTCCTGCAGGGAGCTTGCAACGTAGTGCATCCATGCAAGGTTCCGGCACCTTAACTCCTACATGGAGAAACTTATCCGTATAGAAAAGATATGACTTGAGAGCCAGACTGCCAGCCTGCACTGGCTTCTCAACGTCCTCTCCATTGTTCAAACAATAAGGTCCTGGCAACGGAACCAGTTCACTGTAGATTGGTTCATCAAGCTTACCGTCAAATGTAATTGCCGCCTCAGACTTATGTGCAATTACATACAACGGCTTCGGTGGATTTCCCGGCCTGCCGCTATGCGCCCATTTCTCACCGTCAAGGAATTGATGCATATCTGCCTGGGGAATTGAATCCATTGCAATATTGTCGGAAAGAAACTGTTTCCAGATGTCTTCAATAGACTTGTCCTTCTTCTGCTCTGAAAGCCTAATCAGTTTCAGGTAATACCAGGCCCTGTCTTTCGTTTGTTCCGGCAAAAACTCCTTCATTTTAGAAATCAATGCCAGTATCGCAGTTGGATTTCCATCCTGGAACTTGTCGGTGTCCCACCATTTGAGTAGAATGTCAAGCAGGCGTTGCCAATCCGCTGCCGCTGAAATGTTATCCTTGTTAAGTCTGCAAAAGTTCAGGGCATTCAACAGCACCGTTGCGGGATCTTTTTCCCCTTCGGGCAGATCCACGAACACAGGTGCTACGACACCTGGCCACACGAGCTTGTCCCCGGCCCTGACAGTCCATACCGCCACTGGAGTCAAGGAGAATGCTTGTGATAATTCGAGAATTGCTGGAACAGGTGAAGGAATGGAGATCCTCTGGACCTGTCCTGGCGCAATGTCTATGGCAGTCAAACCCGCCGGGAGTTCCCAGGGAAAACCCTCCCCGTTCATCTTCCAGCAAATCGACCCTTGCAATTTATCAGGGAAAGGATTCCTTATGGCAAATTCCAATTCCGCAGGTTTCTTTCCCCCTTTCGCAGCCACGCGCAGGACAAGAGGCCTGAGAGATGAATCAAACGCCCAGAATGTCTGCAGGTCATCCTGATGGCGATTCATTTCCTGTCCCTTCCATTTCAAGATATCCCAGAGGATGACAGCGTGATCCGAAGTACTCGTCGCAATCCGTCCAGTAGAAGGGCAAACGGCACCTGCCGGATCAAATCCAGTTCCCGGCAAGGCCAATGTCGCCATTTCCCTTCCTGTTGCAAGATCCCAGATTTTTGCGGTTCCGTCTGAAGTCCAGGAGAATCCCCTGCGGCCGTCATCAAAAAAAGAACCTGTGAAGACTCCCCGGAAATGGACTTTCATACTAATCAATTCCTGTCCATGGGCTATATCCCATAACCTCAAATATCCATCCAGTCCTGATGAGAGAATACGTCGTCCATCAGGGGAAAACTCAATGCCGTTCAGACAGTTCCTGGAGCTTCCCATATCTCCAAGCTTTTTTCCAGTATAGGCATCGTAGATTGCTATCATTTTACCTACACCCGCAGTCGCCAGCATCTTCCCGTCAGGCGAAAAAGCAACAAGTCCGCCGCGTCCGCCAAGATAGCGTTCATCCGGCTCAAGACATAACTCCCTATCACCGGTCAGGGTGTTCCAGACAGTTACCATGGTAGAACTGTTGACAATGGCAATCCGTTTTCCATCCGGTGAAAACCTTAAGCTTTGTATCCGGCCAATAGTATTGATTGTAATCTTTTTCCCTCCTGTTTCAGCATCAAAGACAAAAGCCTCTCCGCTGGCAGTCCCGCTGGCGACATATCGGTCATCCGGAGAAAAGCATACGCTCTCAATCTGCGACATGTTTCCTTCAATAGTCCGTATCAATACACCGTCTTCGGTGCGCCATATCCTTAGCACAGTGTCCGTTCCAGCGGTCACAAAGAAGTGATCATCTCTGGAGAAACACATGTCCAGGATGAAACTGGAATTACCGGCAAGTTTCATAATCCCGATATCCTGCTCAATTCCCTGGAGACGCAGGGTGCGATCATCAGATGCCGTCAGGACATTTTGTCCATCCGGAGAAAAAACAGCCGAATTGACAGTACCCTCGTGTCCCCTGATTGTCCGCAGGGCACGACAGGTTTCAGTATCCCAGATAATTGCCGTCATGTCACCACCGGCAGTCATCATGCGGCTGCTATCTGGAGAAAAAGACACCGAAAGGACACTGCCGGAATGCCCCAAATGCCTGCCAATTATCTTCCTTTTACCTTCTGCTTGCATTGAGTCCATGGCATTTTTCACAAAAGCTGCAGTGTCCGCATCCCATGCCTTCGCACGAATTGCAAAAATATTATTTGAAAACCCCATGAGCGTATATTTCCCGTCAGGCGAAAACGCCAATGATGAAAATCGCAATACCGCAGTATCGCCGTAATACTCTTTCCCCGTATAGGAATCCCAGAGATTCTCGACTCCCATTCCACCTCCGGCAATGAACTTTCCGTCAGCGGAAAATGCTGCAACCAATGTCATCTTCCTTTCATCGCTGATTCGCAACAACTCTCCTCCCGAACCGCTGTCCCATACAATTACAAGACCGTTGCCAGCCGAGAGAAAGCGTTTACCATCAGGCGAGAATGAAACTGCCCTGCATGTTCCGGGATGCTTCAGCCTGAACACAGCTTGCCCGCCCGAACTATCCTACATGGTAATGGCACCGGACTGTTCGGCTGTCAGAAAACGTCCGTCCCGGGAAACAGCTACCGCATCAACTGGACTGTCAAGTTCAATCTTCAATGATTCCTTGCCGGTGGCTGAGTCCCAGATTCGGACTGTCTTATCACTGCTGCTAGAAAGTATCCTCTTCCCATCTGGGAAAAAAGCTGCGCTTGTTACTGCCGCCTGGTGTCCGGTCATTACGACAACCTTGGGATTGCAGAGCCGTTTCATACGCCCCCATTCCCAGTTGCGGAAATACGGTTGGCAGCTTTCGATCATCTCCCGTGCCGAAGACAGATTCTCCTCCTGAACCTTCATCTGGATGGCGCCAATCCGGGCAACATAGGACTCATATTCATCCTCCGTCTGAAGTTTCTCGGCTTTCACTCTTTGAAGCTCTTCAGCAGTCTTTGCCTTCAATGCCGAATTTCTGGCAATCTCCGCGGCATCGCGCTGATTCTGCGCCTCCTCTTTGGCTTCGACAGCATTCCTTTCAGCGGTGAGCGCCTGATTCCTCTGAGCAAGTGCAACCACCAGCCCAATAGCCACCGCCAGGAATACGCTCGCTGCTGCTGCAACGAATCCCTTATGCCGCCCGGCAAACAGCCACAACTGCCTGAACAGTCCAGCCCCCTCTGCGGAGGTCGCAAATCCACCCTGGTATGCTTCAATATCCTTCTGGAGATCCTTGACACTCTGGTAACGGTCGTTCTTATCTGGAGACAATGCTTTCATCGCAACTGATGAAAGCGCGGCCGGGACATGTCCTCCCGGAAGATGCCGAAGCTTAAGCTTGTGACTGTGCTCAAATAATGTTGGCGTTTCTATCCTTCCCTGGACAACCTTCATGAGAATATCGTTGACGTTATCTCCGCCCACCGGAGGAGACAATGTCAATATGTCGTAGAGAATTGCTCCGAGAGCGTAAATGTCCGACCGATGGTCTATTTCCGACACTTTGCCATAGGCCTGTTCGGGAGGCATGTAGACAGGCGTACCCATGGCTTTTCCCTCCATGGTCATCGCTCCCTCAACGGAAGCAGTACCATCCGATCTTGATGATTCTACTATGGTCCTTGAGCCCGTAGCATCTTCTGACACATCATCCTTCTCCTTCCGCCCTATAACTTTTCCAAGCCCCCAGTCCATCACCAGCACTTCTCCGAATTCCCCAATCATTATGTTAGCCGGCTTCAAGTCGCGGTGAACTACGCCCTTTGTATGTGAAAACGCCATGGCATCGCAAATCTTGAGGAATATGGTGAGCAGGCTGTTCAGAGGATACTTTGAAATGATGTCTGGAACTCCGTTCCTGATGCCGTCGATTATGGAATCGAGTGTCACTCCCTTGACGAATTTCATCGTGTAGAAGACATTGCCCGAAGCATCCACTCCAAGCTCATGTACAGGCACGATGCCCGGATGCTCCATCTGCCCGGTGATCTGCGCCTCCTCGATCAGGCGTATGATCTGATTGTCCGTGGAACGCTTCGGATCAAGGAGCACCTTCATCGCCACAGTCCGGCGTATGTTCAGGTCCTTCGCCTGCAGGATTGCCCCCATCCCTCCCTGGTTGACTTTTCTCCCAATGTCATATTTCCTGCCGGCCTGGTCGACAAGCACGGAAGACGCCACGGAGGAGGATTTGCCTTTCTCGTCAAGTGCAACCCCTCCTTCGATCCCGCACTTCTCCATGAACTGCGTGATCGTCATTCCGTCACGCTTAATGTCCATCGCAAGCGTTTTTTTCAGTTCGGATACTTTGTCTTTTTCCTCTCCCATGATCCCCTATGTTTTTGAAAATCCGCTATCCTCTCAGATATCCTTAAATCCTCTACCTTAGAAAATTACCACCAGCCTCCAGCGTTTTCCTTCCAACATGTACAGTTTTCTTCCCTACCATCCTTCATCTTCGTATTCAGTGGCTTCCGAACCGACTTCGACCTGGACCGCATCGATCCATAACGTGCCCACGTCTCCGATCGGATAGAATCTAACCAGCAACCGATCATTTACATCCTTCATAGTCCAGCTGAGCTGGTATTTCTTCCATTCGGCAGAAAGACGGAATTCCTCCTTTGCCATTTCACGGTCTATGGTCGTCTTGGCACTTACCGTCGTGTTTTCCTGCGCTTGCAAAATCCCAACCAACATGAATACTGCATGCACTCATATAAGAACTCTCAAAAAGTCCTGAAGCCGGTATCAAAAAAGATAAGATCTGGGGATTTTTAGTAAATATTCACTGTATCCGCCGCAGCGGATACTTCAGTGAATATTTACCTACATCGTTATGCCTTCGATGATGGCTCTGGCGCCTTCGGGCAGTTTTTCCAGATTGCTGATCTTATACCGGTTCTTCTCGATGTCGGTCAATATGATCACCCCGGCGTTGTTTACGGACATGTTTTCCCTTGGATTGAAGAGATACATGATTTTCTTTCCGCGGTCAGTGGTAATCTCCCATTCATCGAATCCGTGCCCGCGTATGACCTGTTTTGTCTTCAGTTTGCTGATATCGAGGATCTCCGGGACAAAATAGCGTTCGTCCATCGCCCGGCGGACAAGCTGCTTCTGAACCTCGTCGAATCCTTCCAGGCCGGTCATGATCCCAATCTCTTCGATTTCCTGGTCTATCTCCTTGATGACAGATATGAACTGTTCCGGCAAAGTCAAAGGGAAAAGTGTGATGCAATGCAGATGCTCATGGACTGTCCCGTCCTTGAGCTTGCAGTTCAGAACGCCTGTCGCGCTCTTCTCAAACTTGATGTCGTCTTTTGTCAAAATCTTCATCAGTCATCCCTTAAATTTGTTCCGGTATACTGCCTTCTCCATTATCCTGTCCGCCTTTGTCCCCGAAATTTTTAGGCTTCTTGCCGTTACCATTGCCTTCCACCTGGGGGGTCTCAAAAGCCATGATCTGAGCAAGTTCGCTCTGGATCTGCACGAGCTCGTAGAAAATGCCTTTTTTCGCCAGCAGTTCCTGATGCGTGCCTATCTCTCCGATCTCACCGTTCTTCAAGACCACAAGCCGGTCGCATTTGCGCAGGGTGGAAAGACGGTGTGCAATGGCGATGGTTGTGCGTCCCTTGGTAAGCCGTTCAAGCGCCTCCTGTATCTTCTTTTCAGTCTGTGTGTCAACAGAAGATGTCGCCTCATCGAGGATCAGGATCTTCGGGTCACGTAGTATCGCCCTGGCAATGGAGATCCTCTGCTTTTCACCGCCGGAAAGACTGTTCCCTCGTTCGCCGACCTCAGTGTCGTATCCATCCGGCTTCTTCAGTATGAATTCATGTGCATTGGCCGCAATTGATGCCTTGATCACTTCTTCCCTGGTGGCTCCTGGTTTTGTATAGCAGATGTTTTCGTAGATGGTTCCGTTGAAAAGGAAGGTATCCTGGAGGACGATCCCAATATTCTTGCGCAAGTCATTCTGCTTGATCTTGCGCAGGTCCACCCCGTCCAGCAATATCTCTCCGCCGGTAGTGTCATAGAGGCGGCAGATCACGTTGATCATCGTGCTTTTGCCTGCACCGCTCTTGCCGACCAGCCCGATCATCTCGTGCTCGTGGATGGTCAGTGAGACATTCTTGAGAACAGGCTTAAACTTGTCATATCCGAAAGTGACGTTCCGGAACTCGATTTCACCCCTCAGGTTGGGAAGACCGACAGCATCCGGAGACTCCTTGATCATAGGTTCGGTGTCAAGCACGTCAAAAACTCGTTCAGAGGCGCTCAAGGCGTTGGTGATGAGATCGAGCATGCGGGTCAGCATGAACACAGGACGGTAGAACATCATCAGGTATCCGGAATAAGCGAGCACCGAGCCGAGACTCATCTTGCCGGCGAAGAGGAGATGTCCGCCAACATACCATACTATGACCATGCCCGACATTAACAAGAGATGGAACACTGGATGGAAGATGCTCCAGCGTTTAACAAGTTCGATTCCGGCGTCACGGTATCTCAGGCTGTATTTCTGGAACTTGTCGGTCTCCATCTGTTCCTGTCCGAACGCCTTGACGACGCGGATCCCTGACAAGGAGTCGGCAACAATCGCACTGAGCTTCGATCGGCGGTGGAAGAAACGGTGGAAGAATATCCAGAACTTAGGTATTACCATCTTGACAAAAAGGACGATGCAGAAGATCGGAATCAGCACGAACAATGTCAGCTGCCAGCTCAGAAAGAAGAGGAATATCCCTATCCCGATGAACATCAATATCGATTCGATGGTGATTGGAACGAAATCCACGAGCAGACGTTGCATCTCCGAGGTGTCCTGGTTGACCCGCGCCAGCAGGGCCCCGGTCTGGTGTTTGTCGAAGAATCCAAGCGACAACTCCTGTAGTTTCTCGTAGACTCTCTGGCGGACGTCGGCAACAGTCTTGAAGCCGAGAGTTCCGGACAGCCGTTCCTGTATTCCACCGAGGAAGAGCTGCATGGCATATGCTGCAAAAAGCACGATGCAGGTGATCCCCAGCCATTCCATGTTTGTATATACGCCGGCAGCATCCGGCTTGAAGATGACATCGACGAATATCTTGTTCATGTACGGCGGAATAAGACCGCATACTGTGCCGGCCAACATCGTCAGAAGTATCAATACCAGCGTGCCCTTGTAGACCCTTGCAAACTGCGAAATCCGCAGAAGAGTTCCCTTGCGGTCGGTGCATCTTGGACACTTGTTGAGCTCCTCGGGTATGGGCTTCTTGCATGAAACGCAGATTTTCCCGGACAGGGTTGACTTGTCCAAAATCGGTTCGTTGTTGATAAGCCGCGAAATGTCTTCAGCTGCATGTGCAAAGAAAGGATTTAGAACCTGGGAGAATGAAATTATCTTGAACGGAGATCCTACCTTGGGTTCGACGAGAAGCGACATTATCCCGACAAGAGGGGAAATCCTGGCTTTCTTAAGCGAGATCAGGGAAATGTCATGGCAGGGAGCACTATCTCCTTTCTCGCCGATGCAATAGACAAGGACGGTCTTGTTTGTGACGACAAGCCATTCGACGCCATAATGCCGGTGTCCCGTAATGTCCGAGGACAAGGATAATTTTACTTCCTCGCCGGGATGATCCTTCTGGAGGATCTCCCGTACCCTGTCCGGTATTACGCTGTAAATGTCTGAAGTCTGAATATTTGTCATATCAAATCCGGATAAAGAAAAACTCTCCAATGAGAACATCCGACAGGAGTTGTGATTTTCTTAATGACAGGAAGATAGTACGGAGAACGGAAAGAATCAAGCTCAACCATTTCTCAAGGTTGTGCAAGTTCCTTCCTTTTCTTTTCCAATGTCTCAAGATATGTGCTTGAGATGAACCAGTATTTCAAATAAGCCACCAGCGGGACGCTTATAGCCCCGTAACCCGGAAGGATCTGGAAAATCCCAAGAAAGATAACAAGCAGGCGCATCGTCCATTTCGTCCTGAACCTCTTTCCAAATGGAAGGTATTGAGCAAACGGAGCAATGATCATTGTCCTAAGGAACAGTATTCCGGCAATAAATCCGAGGATTGGAATGAAGCTAAGCATGATGCATACAGGTATGACCTGGCGAAGATATCTCCTATGCATGAAATTCAGGTATGCGTCCACGTCATCCTGCGTCTTCATCAGCTCATATCCGCATTTCCGGCATTTCTGGATTGGACAGCTTTCGGCAAATGCGGTATTGCATTCCGGACATCTTTTCCCCTCTATGGCGAAGAGACTGTTGATTTCCTTCCTGTCTTCCTTCAGCAACCAGTCTGAAAATCCGGTCCTCCTCTTCTTCATGAGATAAGCTGATCTGGCAATTATGAAAGTAAGGACAATGATTATGAACGGCAGGGAGGAAATGATACTTTTGCATATCAGGCTCAGCCTATCCATTTTCCACCAGTTTCAATAATTTACATCTCATCCCTGTATCATAAGGCTGAAGACAGGTCAATGGGCGCAGGCTAGCTGATGCATCTTGATCAGTTCATCAAGCATGGCCTGCTGGTTCTTGGTGATGTCCTCAGGAAGCACCTTCATTGTCTCCACGTGCCCGTCGGCATATACGATGTTGAAACCTCCGGGATGGGCGGACGGCGTCTTCTTCGAGATGTTTGAGACACATGTGAATTCAATGAGTATCCAAGTCTTGTCAGGATCCTTTATTGTTGCCTTGCCTGCAATCGTATCGTTGTAGACCCATGTCAGCCCCTTTTCCTTCATGGCATCAGGCATCGCGGGACATATCCATACCTTGTCACCGCTGCCAAGCGCATCTCCCAGAATCACCCTGATGCTGTTCTTGTCTGTCTTGGGCTTTTCAGGAAAGAATGCGGCCTTCGGATATTCCCCGCTTTCCAGCTGGAACGCGACTATCGCCTGCCCGACCTGGCGCATGTTGTTCATGCATTCGACCTCAAGCCCCTTCTGCTTCACCTTCAGATATGCTCCTGCCGGAATGCTGGTGACAATGGCGGTGACCGCGAGAAGTTCAGTGAGGGTGAAATACTTGACCACCATCTTCTTCATACTATTTTTTGCCTTCATCTTCTACCTCCTGTTTGATCCAGATGAATATTCCCCTGTTCCTTGCCGCCTCGGCAAGATAACCGTCCTTCAATTTCCCGGCTGGCGTGTTCTGCGCCAGTGCCCAGTATCCCAGACCCTTCAAGACCTGCGGACTTGACAAACAGTATTTCTCATCCCCATAATTTTTCCCGCGGCTCAGCATGGCCTTGGATAATAACTTAATGTAGCTACCTAAATCCTTGGTGTCAACCAAGGACTTCTTTCCAGCCCCATCAGCATCCACTATTTCCTGCCATAGCTTAAATGCGTCAGCCTCATTTTCCTGCAGCCAGCTGGCAGCACCGGCTTCGAAGAACGCAATCTGTCCGCTCAGTGTCTTCTTGCCATATGACTCTGCCACACTTTTGAATATTTCAACGGCCTTGACGTACTGTCCTTTTACCATCGCTATCCTTGCAAGGCTGTTTTTGGATTCGAGCAGCATTCCTTTGTGGGAATTTTTAACAGCCCATTCTTCTGCCGACTTGAACTGCGGTTCCGCATCATCAAGCCGTCCTCTGGAAAGGGATTCACGCGCCTTGAGTAGGATTTTCGTACCTTCCTCCATTTCTCCGGCAGTTGACATTCCCTGGTTTTTAAGTGCAGAAATCTCCTCTTCCAGTCGCTCGGACTTGTGTTTTGCTGCAACAGCACTGATATCCACCTTCTGTTTTGCAATACTTCTTTCACTGGTCATCGGAACAACAAAAAAGTAGTATAGGGCTCCCCCGATGGCGAGAAATATAGAGACTGTGATCGCCTGGGCTCTGTGCCGGCGCAGCCATTTCTCCCAACGTTCCGCCAGTGAGAGGCGCCGCACTGAAACAGGATTTCCATCCCGGCATGCCTCTAGGTCGGCGCAGACACGGGACATATCCCTATATCGCAGTTTTTTCTCCTTTTCGAGCATCTTGAGGACGACCGCCTCGAGGTTACGGCTGATATCCTTGCGCAATTTACGGGGAGGCTTTGCTTCATGTCTGCAGATCATCTTGAACATTTCAGGCAATGGCATGTCAGGGGTGACAGGATAAGGAGAGACTCCTGTAAGAAGCTCATATACCATGAAACCGAACGAATATATGTCCGACTGGTTCGTGAATTCACCATCTCCTGCGCCGCATTGTTCCGGTGACATATACCGTGGCGTACCCATGATGGTTCCGGTCAATGTCAGCTGCTGCGAATTCTCCATCTTCGCCAGGCCGAAATCGGCAAGGAGAGGCTGGTTGAACTCGTTGATGAGGATGTTCGCCGGTTTAAGGTCACGGTGCAAAATCCCCTCGTTGTGAGCAAAGGCAAGGGCCTGCGCCACAGGAACCACATAGTCCAGCACTTCCTTTATAGATAAATTCTTTCCTACCATCTCCTTGAGGGTCCGTCCTCCCGGAACTAATTCCATCGCTATATAATAGTCCGGACCGCTCCGGCCAGTGTCATAGACAGTTATGATATTGGGATGTCTCCTGAGAAGCTTGGATGCCTCAGCCTCGCGGAGGAAACGGCTTATCTCCGCCTGCGGTACAAACGGGGTGGTGGTCATGACCTTGATGGCAATTTCCGCCTTGTCGGCATCTGCGGCGCGATATACTATGCCGGTGCCTCCTCTTCCAAGGAACTCGATGATTCGGTACGGACCTATCTTCCCCTTGGAGATTTCCTGCTGTCCGGCATTGTCACGTGCCAATGTCTCTTCAAAATCGCTCATCAGGGACGATCCTATTTAACCGCTGATATACCAGTCAACTCTATTCCGCTGACAAATCGTTTCATGTTGAGTCTCCTGCTGTCAGCAATTTTATTTTTTATATTGGACCATTGCTGTCCTAAATAAGCTTCAAGTTTAGATTTGGGACGGATTTTTCCGTCTGAGCACATTCTTCCAACATTCATTTTTCAAAACCAGCCCCCCTATGTCCTGTTCGCAGCCAGGATGCTGTCCC
>Ga0209417_1001771_pt1 | contig 37989 bp, 17 predicted proteins | sample RifGroF2_FD_184002 | JGI IMG/M metagenome (GOLD analysis project Ga0209417, IMG submission 184002) | Groundwater microbial communities from Rifle, Colorado, USA - Groundwater F2 (SPAdes) (version 2) | ecosystem: Environmental > Aquatic > Deep subsurface > Groundwater | place: Rifle, Colorado... | reverse complement strand
AAAGATTTTCGTTCAAATCTTTTGCAACGGCATATATTTTTATATCATCTGAGTTGCTGCTATTTTGATCTATTTTTTTTACCCATTCCATTTGTTGTGCATAGGTTGGGAGCATGCTGAATATACATACACCTAATATAAATATAAATCGTTGCATAATTGAAAAATTATATAATTTGAAAAACGAGCTTAATCTCTTTTACTATAGTAAAAATACAATATATAACAGAACAGAAAAAACGATTCCGGATGAAGCGGAATAAAAAGCTATTTAAGCGGAAAAAATAGAGATGAATTTTTATAAAACCGGAAAGATTTTAGCCATTAAGCCATTCTTTAAAGCTGTGCGCTTTTTCTTTACTGATGATGATTTCTTCCGGAGAAGAAGGATAAACAACAATTTTTAGTTTATTGCTAAAGGAAGAAATAATGTCTTTAATGCAGGTTAAGCTAAGTAAAAATTGTCTGTTTGCTCTAAAGAAATTTTCAGGATTAAGCATTGTTTCCATAATTTCCAAAGAATGATTTACAACAAATCTTTTATCCTCGTGGGTAACAAGGATGGTCTTTTTTCCTTCAAAATAAAAATATGCAATATCTTCGGAATCAATAGGAATAATATGCTCACCTTTATACACAAGTATTCTTTTAACAGAAGAGTTAACAGAGTCAGTGCTGGCATCAGTAAGGATTTTTTTAATTTCTCCTATATAATTATGGTGCTGGAGTTTTTTTTCAAGACCTTTATATTTTTCAATGCTTTGTTTCAGTCTGCTTTCTTCTGCAGGTTTGATAATGTAATCAATCCCGTTAAGTTCAAATGCCTTAATGGCATAATCATTAAATGAAGTAATGAAAACAATAGGGCAATCAATTTTTATCTGATCAAAAATTTCAAAACACATCCCATCCTCTAATTGAATATCCATGAATACAAGATCGGGAAAGGCGTTTGAAGAGAACCACTCAACTGCTTGCTTTACTGTAGATATTTTTGCAGCAATATCAAAAGAAGAATCTATGTTGAGGAGTTTTTTTTCAAGGTTTGCTTGTAAAACAGGATTATCTTCTATAATAATAATGGTCATACCCGATATTATAAATTGTTGCCAAATTAATTAAAAAATCAATTTCCTCGAACAATTTTAAGATAAACCGGAAAAAATAGGAATTGAAAAGGAAAATTTTTGTTTGAACCAATTTCGTTAAAGATTAACCTGATTGTGATTTTTTTGAAATTGTTGTTGTGCAAAATTATTTTGTAGTAAGTCAGAACGTAATTGAAAAAGATAGTTGAAGTTTACACGTTGAGGCGCAGGTTTCCCTCGTGGGATGATGAAATTATTGTATAGAAAACTTTACAGAAGTTCCTTTTTCATAAATACTTTCTATCCAAATTTCTCCTCCGTTTTTTTTAATAAATTCCTGACATAGACTCAGTCCGAGTCCATGCCCTTTTTGGTGCATCGTACCATTTTTTATAAGAACAGTTTCCTCTGAAAATAATTTTGGCATATCCTCTTCTTTGATCCCTATACCATTATCATTTATTTCAAAAATTGTTTTATCAGAGATATGGGAAAAGATTTTTATTTCTCCATTTTGAGGAGCAAACTTAATAGCATTTGAGATTAAATTTCTGAAAATTGCATCTATCATATTTTTATCAAAAGATATGATTAAATTTTTGTCAACATGGTTTGAAACAGTAATATTTTTTGAATCTATTGAAATTTTGTGGAACAGGATATTCTTTTCAATAATTTTATGAGCATTGATATTTTCCTTGTTTACTAATAATAATTTTTGCTGACTCATTGTCCACAATAAAAGATTCTCTAACATTTGATACATTTGATTTATTGACAAGCTGAGGTTTTCTGCCAATCCTTTCAATTCTTTTTCAGATATATTGCCAATAGAATTTTTAATTAATTGTGTGAAACTTATCACAGAAATTAAAGGATTTTTTAAATCGTGAGAAAGAATGGAAAGAAATTTATCACGTACTGCAATTGTATCCGTAAGATCTCTTTTGGTTGCCAATAATTTTGAATTAGTATTCTGTAATCGCTGTTTATGCGCCTCAAGAAACTGATTCGTTTTTTTATTAATTCTGTATAAATAAAAAATAAATACTGCAGTTACAATTACAAATAGGAGAACAATTATTAATATATAAGTAACAATTCGTTGATTTTTCAGGCTGAGTAATTGAATCTGGTTTTGTTGTTTTAAAATCGTATTTTCTTTTTCTTTTTTATCAACTTCATATTGGGTCATTTGTTTTGAAATTTTATTTCTTTGTTCCCCTGTCAGTATATTATTTTTAATTTCTGAATATTTTTTATAATAGCTTAATGCATAATTAAAATTGCCCAACTTTTCATTTGCTTCTGAAAGAGTATTGTAAACAGATTGTTTCACAAAATACGCCTGAGTATTTTGTATGTATTCAAGACTTTCGTTTGCTTTTGATACAGCCATAGAAAAATTATCTAATTTATAATATAAGTCTGCAATGTTTGCTAATATAGCGGCTTTCCCATAATCATTCTCAAGCTGATTGTATATTGAAAAAGATTTCTGATACGACTCCATTGCGCCTGAATATTTTTTTTGATTGGCATAAACGAGTCCGATATTGTTTAAATCCCGGGCAAGTATAAGCGTATTATTTAATAGCAAATCAATCTTCAGCGCTTTATTGTAATATTCTAAAGCTTTTTCAAATTTGTTAAGGCTGAAATACGAACTTCCAATGTTATTTAGGCAAGTTGACTCTCCTTCCCTATCACCTGCTTTCTGATCAATTTTCAATGCTTTGTTATAATATTCAATAGCATTTTCAAAATCTTCCTGATAAAAATATACAACGCCAATATTCGTGTAACAGACAGAAAGCATTTTCATGTCCCCGAGTTCTTCTTTTATTAATAAGGCTTTTAAATAGTAATTTAGTGCTATATCATAAGTCCCCTGGTCTGAATACTTAACACCAATACTGTTATAGCAATTAGCAATTCCTTTTTTATCTCCTTTTTTACGGAAAAAAATTAAGGCTTTATGATAAGCTGACAAAGCCTGTTTATGAAGCTCTTTTTCTGAATATATATCTCCTTTATTTGTATAACATTCGGCAAGACATGAATATATATAATCTTTTCTTGTTTTATCAGCCTCTTTCTGTTTTGATTCTATATCTCTAATAATCTGACTATAGATTAATAAAGCATCATCTGGTTGCTTGTTATGATTATAAGCGGCTGCCAAGCACATCCGAGCTTCAGTTTTTTCTTTAAACAAATTATATTTGTTTGCAATATTATTGGCTTCCTTGCCACATTTTATTGCCCTTTCCACATCTTCTTTTATAAAGTCTTTACAACATTTAATGTACTCTGATATTTTTATTGTATCCTGAAAATCATTTTGGATTTTTACTTGAAGAGAATGAGCAAAAAGAAATCTGCTTATACATAAAAAAAAGTATAAAAAAAACAGAATATATATAATAAACCCTTGTTTCACATTAAATTTTCCTAACAATAACGGGGAATAGAAAGATGTACAAAAATACAAATATCAGGGAAAGAAGAAAACTTTATTTGCATAAAATAAAATCTGACGACAGGAGAACATTATATGTTTCAGATTAAACTTCTCTTGCTAAGAAAATCCTGAAACGGTTTCCTGTAGGTTTCGCTGACAGGAATTAATTTATCATTGATTTTTATTCTGTTTCGCTCAATATTTTCAATTTTATCTACTGCGACTATATACGATTTGTGTACTCTGAAAAAGTTTGTGGAAGGCAGCATTTCTTCCATTTTTTTAAAATTCTGCAGTGTCATAATTTTTTTTGTTGGCGTAATTATTCTCAGATAATCTCCCATACCTTCAATGTACAAAATATCTGAAAACATTATTTTTTCGAGGCGGAATTCTGTTTTCACAAAAACGTATCCTTCGTTTCCCGAAGATTGAGATGCCATTACCTCCTGTTTAAAATGCGTTTGAGGCAATGCGTTTTGTAATTTCTCGTACACTTTATCCACCGCTTTTACAAAACGTTCAAATGATATTGGCTTCAATAGGTAGTCAGAAATATCAAGATCGTATCCTTTAATAGCATACTCGCTGTATGCCGTAGTGAGTATCACATTCGGCTTATTACTTAAAACCTCCAGAAACTGAATGCCTGTAAGCCGCTCCATCTGAACATCTAAAAATATCAAATCCACTTTCTTCGTTTTTAAAAAATCCAGCGGTTCTATAGCATTATCAAATGTTGATAATAAATTCAGATAGGGCAATTTTTCTATATAACCCACCATTTTTTCCATGGCTAAAGGTTCATCGTCTATAACAATACAAGAGATTTTCATTTTTTGTGATTTATGAGTTTCTATCTATACAAAGTTAAAAAAAAAATTAGACTGAAAATATATTTTTTTGTTCATTCCGGTGTCTTCTAACTTAAATTTTTAATTTTCAAAGAAACATTGAATATGCCATTATCATTTGAAATAATCAATTCATATCTGTCTTTGTAAATTAGCTCCAGCCTTCTTTTCACATTTGTTAGGCCTATGCCACTGGTTTTGTCTTTTAACAAGGAAGGAGTGTAATTATAATAATTCAGAGAGGTAAAATAAAGATCATTGTTTTTAATTTCGACAGTAAAAATTACACCCGGAGTCTTAACATTGCGCGAACCATGTTTGAATGCATTCTCAATAAAAGGGATGAAAAGCATAGGGGCAATTATTTTATCTGCAGTATCTCCGATAAGTTTAAAAGAAATAAAATCGGGATCTTTTATTCGTAGGCGCTGTAATTCAATAAAGCTTTCTAAATATTCTATTTCTTTTTGCAAACTCACTCGTTCACCCGAAGTATCGTATATCATATAACGCATTATTTCGGACAATTTTATCATGGAGGCAGATGCCTTATCGGGATCGCGGGAAATAAGGCTGTCAATGTTGTTTAACGTGTTAAAAAGAAAATGCGGACTTATCTGCGATCGCAACAAAGCAAGTTCACTGGCTTGTTTTTGTGTTACAAGTTCTGCGCGCTGCCTCTGACTTTTCAGCCATTCAATAACTATATAAATCAGCAATGCATAAATACATGTTACAATAGAACCTCTGAAGTGATAAATAAGAATTTGCAGTTCGGCATTTTTCATGCTTGCAAGTTCATTTGCATAATCCTCTGGAAATAAAGTTTTATAGAAAAACAAAAATGCATAGGTTCGTATAATCCCTATTACACTTGCAATGATTAGTCCGTAAGAAAAAGCAAGCAATTTGTATTTCTGATTAAAAATAAAAGGGAGTATCCAGTAAAAAATATAAAAGTTGGCTATTGTAAACAACATTGAAAAAATAAATTCAACAAAATTAAAAGGCTTTTCAATTACGCTGAAAAATAAAGGGAATATAGATTGGTAAACAATATACAACCAAAAAAATAAATGAATTGTTATGATATTTTTTGTTTTCATTTTTGAATGAAGTTTGATATTATTATGCTAAGATATAACAATCATTTCCATTTATCAAATATTATGAGATGAAATCTTACTTCGCATTCTTTTCATCGGTAAACTATGCAAAACAATCGGTTAATGCCTGAACAGCTTTCTTGCCACTTTTATCTGATTTTATTCGTGCTTAAAAGAATATTGTTGTTTTGATATTTACAAATTAAGACATTTGTGTCATTAAACATTAGGGTTTTAGTTAAACAGGGATTAACCGGGATTGTATTTTATGTCCCGGTTTTTCTTTTTTAGAATGACAAATCAAAATGCAGAACAAAAATCGCAAGATTTAATAAATTGTTATCTTTGCTTGCACAAACATTTTCATTATATTTCTATCACTATGACACAAATTTTTAAATTTAAATTAATTGCAATGATGATGACAAGTTTGCCCTTTCTATCAGCAGCGCAGGATAAAGAAATTCCTGATTTTTCTTCAAAAGACCGCAAAGAAGTTCCTTTAGAATATACATGGAAAATAGAAGATATTTACTCTTCTTTGGATGGATGGAAAAAAGACAAAGATGCTTACGATGCCTTGATTGAAAAAATTGATGCAACAGCAAAAGGCTGGACAACATCACCTCAGAAAATGCTTGCATTGTTTGACCTGCAAATAGAACTGAGCAAAAAAGGTACGCTTCTGTATTCCTATATCAGTCATCAAAAAAATACAGATATGGGTAATGCGGCTCTACAATCTATGATGGGAGAAATACAATCAAAATTTGTTAAAGTGGGAACAAAATTTTCTTTCATGAGTCCCGATATTCTTGCCCTTGGCAGCGCAAAAGTTGCTGAATATCTAAAGGCAGAGCCAAAACTACAGGTGTATAAATTTAAGCTCGATAATATTCTTCGCAAAGAGCAACATATTTTACCAGACGAGCAACAAAAAATTGTTTCTCTGACAGGCTTATTTGGAGAATCTTTTGACGATGCCTCTATGATGTTGAATAACCTTGAAATTCCGCCTGCTGAAATTACTTTGAAAAATGGAGAAAAAGTAGTTTTGAATACTTCAAATTATGTGAAGTTGCGCTCTGTAAAAGAAAGAGAAGACAGAAAGCTGGTAGTAAAAGCGTTTATGGAAAATCAGAAAAAATTTGAAAAAACACATGCTATATTACTGAACAGCGAAATAAAAAAACATTTATTCAATTCGCAGGTATACAAATATCCGGATTGCCTCTCTGCTAAATTGCACGACAATGATATTTCTCCTGATGTTTACAATAATCTTATTAAACTTACAAAAGAAAATCTTGCTCCTCTGCACCGGTTTTTAAATCTGAAGAAAAAACTTTTAAAACTCGATAAACTGCACACCTATGATCTTTTCGCATCCGCAGTACCAAGCATTGAGAAAAAATTTTTATACGATGACGCAAAAAAAATTATCACAGAGTCGTTATTAATTCTTGGAAAAGACTATACAGAAGGGCTGAACAAAGCATTTTCGCAACGCTGGATTGACATATATCCCAACAGGGGCAAAGAAAGTGGCGCTTACTCGGGTGGCGTATATGGAGTGCATCCCTATATAAAAATGAATTACAATGGGAAATACGATGCACTTTCAACACTGACCCATGAACTGGGTCACGCGATGCACACTTATTTTTCAGATAAAAATCAGAATTTTATAAATACCCGTTATCCTACTTTTCTTGCAGAAATAGCTTCAACTTTTAATGAAAATATGCTTGTGCAGTATATGCTGAAAAACGAAAAAGACGATTTGTTTAAATTGTATTTACTCGATAATTATCTGGAGCAAATTCGCGCTACCTTGTATCATCAGACATTTTTTGCAGAATTTGAACTTGCCATGCACAAAAAAGTTGAAGAAGGACAAACATTAACAGCAGAGTGGCTTAATGAAAATTATCTGAATACCATGAAAACTTACTATGGTCATGATAAACAAGTGTGCGAAGTGAGTGATTATTCACAATGTGGCTGGAGTTTGATTCCTCATTTTTATTATAATTTTTATGTGTTTCAATACAGCACGGGAATTATTGCATCGCTTGCACTTTGCGACAGAGTACTGAATGGCGGACAAAAAGAAAAGGAACAATATATGGGAATGCTCAAAGCAGGTGGCAGCGATTTTCCGATTACAATTCTTCAGAAAGCTGGTGTGGATATGACAAAACAAGATCCCTATCTTGCGGCATTCAAGCAGTTTGATGCGCTTGTAGGAGAAATGGAAAAAGTATATCAGAAATTACAAAAAGAAGGGAAATTGTAGAGGAATTGAATTGAGGGAGTTTGTTGGTGCGGAGCAAGTTTTTTTCACGAATCTTATTTCTCTTTCGACCAGGCATCTCGCGACAATTCATAATTATAAATCAACCGGCCAAGATTTTTTAAAAAAGGCATGGCTACTGTCTTATATTCATATTTGTCGTTATTCAGAATTTCATCTTCATTCGTATAAATAACAGTGCTTAAAAAAAATTCAACTCCCTTGGTTGTATCGGTAATGTAAGCGCAGTCTACAGAAAAACCATAGGAAAGCCCTACAATATTATAAATCTTAATGTTCTCATTTATGATAGCCTTTTTATCCCAACCGTAATAAAGATAATTCGTGTAGGTATTCCAGTATTTTTCTTTATTTTGAAACTTGGGTATTTCTGTTTCAGAAGGTTTTGCAGACAGGCATTTCTTCAGGAACTCACGATCCTTTTCTTTAATACAAAATTGTTCTTCCTGCTTATAAAGCTGTGGATAAATCAAGCGAATCAGCATGTCGTGCGTATAAGAGAGGGGCATACTATTCGCGCTTGAAAAATCATGGGGTTCATCCAGAATTGTTTTTCCCTGCTTAAATTGCTTCCCGATTTTCATATCATGAAAAGGAGGCGAGAAATTTATGGAATTATATTCCGGCAACTGAGAAAACAAAGTGTCGTTATCTTTATTAAAAAAAACAAATCCATTTGTACATGAATTATCCAAAGAATCGCAAGAAATAAATTTATTTACGATACGTGCATTTGAATACCCCAGTTCCCATAGCCGTTGATTAAGATATCTCTGACCTATAAAATCATAAATGCGGTTATAGGATTCATTATCGCTTAGGACAAGGGCTTTTAAAATATAATTTTCTATGGTTGGTATTGAATCAGAAGTCAGAGAGTCTTTTTTTAATTCAGAAAAGCATTTACACGAACCATCGAAACCAATTTTAGTGTCTTTGAAAACGCCATTTTGACTAAGGCTGTTAATTTTTTCTATAGCATGCAAAGAGGCTGCAAGCTTTACGGTACTTGCCGGGTAAAAATATTCTTCGGGTCTGTTACGATACGCAAAATGTTTTAAAGAAAGGTTCTTGTTTTTATCCCGGTTTATTTGTGTATAAATAATCTGCACCCTGTATTTCTCAGGGTTATCAAGGATTTTTTTTAAATCTTTTGAACCTGTTTTCATTATTTTTTTTAGGAAAACAGTATCTGTAATTGTACTATTTTGGGCATTTGCTGTGAATATCAGACAAAAAAGTATTGGAATAAACAATAAGTTCTGTAAAACAGGATGCATCTTTTGTTAAAGGTTTAAAACAATAAAAGTACTAAATATTTCTTTATTCTGTATTATTGCCGTGAACATGAAAATCTATTAAAAAGCTGCAGGTTGCAAGTTGCAACCTGCAACCTGCAACAAAAAATCAACTAAAAGCCAGCGACTTTATAATAAAATTTTTCTTGTTCATTTAATTATTTTTCATATATTTACAAACTTTTTCAACAAATTATTAACAATTCGTGCAGAAAAAAAATTCTTTTGGCAGAGCCCTGATAATGTTCCCCCTATCCTTACTATTCGGGATTGTTATATGGTTTCGCAACAAACTGTACGATTTAAAATTATGCCGGTCAAAAGAATTTGATGTTCCGGTAATTTCAGTTGGAAACATAACAGTTGGAGGAACAGGGAAAACACCCACGACGGAATATATTATACGCCTTCTAAAAAATGAATTCACGGTTGCAACTTTAAGCAGAGGCTATAAAAGAAAAACCAAGGGTTTTATTCTTGCAACAGAAACTTCAACATCAAAGCAAATTGGCGACGAGCCAAAACAAATCAAACAAAAATTTCCTGAAATTTGTGTCGCTGTGTGCGAAAACAGGCTTACAGGAATTAATAAAATACAGAAAATACAGTCAAATGTTAATGTTATTCTTTTAGATGACGCTTTTCAGCATAGAAGAGTGATTCCCGGCGTTTCTATTTTACTTATTGATTACCATAGACCCATATCGAAAGACAGCATGTTGCCCATGGGGACATTAAGAGAAAGTCCTCATCAGATGAAGCGCGCAAACATTATTCTTGTTACAAAGTGTCCAATAGAAATGAAGCCCATTGAAAAAAGAATAATTGAAAAAGAGTTGCACTTATTTCCCTATCAGACTTTATATTTTACAACTATTAAATACGGAGCCATACATCCGGTTTTTGAAGCGGTTTCAAATATGAACATTTCAAAATCAAATTGTCTGCTGGTAACAGGAATTGCAAACGCAAAACCCTTAGTTGATCACGTTGCGAGTATTACAAAAAATACGAACCACATTACATTTCCGGATCATTACGCCTATTCCCAAAAAGATCAGGAAGCGATAATCATGGCTTACAACCAGATGCCGGGAGATAATAAAATAATTCTAACAACAGAAAAAGATGCTGTAAGATTCAGAGATTTTATGAATGTGAATGAGATTCTGATTGAAAAAATGTATTATATTCCCATCGAAATAGAATTTATGTATAATGATAATGATAGTTTTAACAAACAGATTTTAAATTATGTTAGATCAAATAAAAAGTACATCGGCTTTCGTTCTTGAAAAAGCCGGCATACAGCCAGAGCTTGGCATTATTTTAGGAACCGGACTTGGCGGATTAGCCAAGGAAATTGATGTGAAATGCATCATAGATTATAACGAAATACCAGAATTTCCCGTGTCTACTGTTGAAGGGCATTTCGGGAAATTAATTTTTGGTGTATTAGGTGGAAAAAATGTTGTTGCCATGCAGGGACGGTTTCATTTTTATGAAGGCTATTCCATTCAACAGGTAACATTTCCCGTACGCGTAATAAAATTTCTTGGCATCAAACATTTGTTCGTGTCCAATGCAAGTGGTGGTGTAAATCCTGATTTTGAAATTGGCGACCTGATGATTATCAACGATCATATCAACTTAATTCCAAACCCGCTTATTGGAAAAAACAATCCTGAATTGGGCCCGCGTTTTCCGGACATGAGTAAAGCCTACGATAAAAACATTATTAAAAAAGCTATTGAAATCGCATCGAAACATTCTATTAAAGTCCATCAGGGAGTGTATTGCGCTACTACCGGACCAACTTTTGAAACACCTGCAGAATATAAGTATTTCAGAGTAATCGGCAGCGATGCAGTGGGAATGTCTACAGCACCGGAAGTTGTTGTTGCGCACCACATGGGCATTCCGGTTTTTGCAATTTCAATTATTACAGATCTTGGTGTTCCCGGAAAAATTGTGGAAGTATCTCATGAAGACGTGCAGAGTGTTGCAGCTGCAGCAGAGAAAAAAATGACTCTGATAATGAAAGAACTTATTCAGACTCTTTAAAGAATAATCCCTTTTCAAATGCCCCGTGCTTGATTTTCTGCAAACAAAGAAAATCTATCACGATTTTTTTATTAAGAATGCTTAATATATAAATCTATATTACGTTTTAATAGAATAGAAAAAAACCAAATTATTCGCAAAGACTGTAGGTGGAAAGACTTGCTCTTTTAAATAAGAAGCGATGAAAGATTTGTATGATAGTTGTGAGCTTTTAAATGTGCAAGTATGAGTTGGTGGCTGTTTCTATCTTTATGAAACTATTTCAAATTTTCGTTTTCTTTATTGGAAACACAAATTCTATTTTTTATTTTGCCGTTTTGTTTTTCTCCTTTCAAAAATTATAGCACCTAAAACAAATAATATTAGGAAGCCAGACCCTGCATAAGAAATTTTTCTTCCCATTAAATAGGAGTTTGGTTCAAATTTAAACTCTATTTTATGATTTCCTTTTGGTATATTCATCGCTCTTAAAACATAATTTGCTTTGAAGTATTCAGATTTATTACCGTCAATATAAACATTCCAGCCCTTATCATAGTATATTTCAGAAAAAACTGCGAATTGGTCAATTTGCGAAGATGTTGTATAAACAAGATGATTGGGTTTATATGCAGTTAATTTAATTATCGCAGTAGAATCAAATTTAAAATTTTGAGTTTTATCCTTGTTTCTTTCACTTACTATAGCTGTGTTTTTATCTAATTGTTTTAAAAATAATATTTCTTCATCGGCATTTTTAGCATACTGTATTTGTTTTACAAACCAGGCATTACCATAATAAAAAGGATTTTCAATAGGTGGCACTGAAGGGTTATAAATAATATATTTCGTATTTAGCATATTTAAAACCGGCATGCTATCTGATAGCAATTTGCTAACACGTTCTAAGGTTGGTTTACTTTTCAGAACATTATAAATTCGTTCGTATTCTTCTTTTAAATAAAAATCCCATAATTCCTGATATCTTTTAAGTTTTGCACCATGATAGCCTCCTATTGATTTATGATAATATGATATTTCACTATTTGCAAAAGGATTATCTAAAGTGAGAACTCTATAGTTTGTTGCAAAATTTAGTTCCCTGAAAATTATTTTTTCTTTTTCATTCTGATATTCTTCTGCATTAAATTTACTGCGGTTTTGAATATTGTTTACTTCCTTATCAATTATTTGCTTTAGTTCAGAGGATGCATTGATTTCTTTTTTTAAAATTTCCTTGTCTGCAACGGAGGCTTTAAACGGGTTGTCGTGTTTATAAGAATCTTCCCAGTAAACATATTTTGCATTATTTTTTTCGTTGTTGAAATACCGCTTGTTTACAGTCCATAAATCAATAATTACAATAATTCCCAAAATTACATAAAATACATTTGGTTTAATTTTTTTTAGAATTGCAAAATACAATAAACATGAAGTAACGATAATAAATAAAAGGCTTCGGATGCAATCTGCCTTAAAGATACTTATCCTGACATTGATTAACTCATTTTTAATTTCGTTTATTTGCAGAATCGTTTTGGGGTTATTTTGATAGGCGCTTAATTGATTATTGATATCTGCCATCTCCCGATAACTGAGGAAATCAAACCATGCCGTTGGTACAATATAAAACAAAACAAATATTGAGCTTATGCCTGCCGAAACAATTAAGAATTTTTTCTTGTTAATTTCTTCTGATAATAATTTCTTTAATAACAATATTCCAAGCAGAGGTAGAGAAATTTGAACTAAGACAAGCATCATTTTTGTATCTCTGAATTTATTAAACATTGGTGCATATTGTATAAATAAATCCAAAACACTGCTATACTTCCACGATAAAACTATTGACAAAATTGAAATGCTAAATAATGCCCATTTTATTTTATCTGAAACGAAAAACATTCCTAACACAAATAATAAGAAAATTGTAGCTCCGTAATAAAAAGAACCACCAGAATAATCTTGTTCTCCCCAATAAGTAGAAAATTGTGCTATCGAATTTCTATAATTTGGATTTACTTGCTCAATTAATTCATTGTTATTGCCAATAGCCCCACTTGATCCGCCTTTAACGTTAGGAAATACAGAAGCCCAGGCTTCACCATAACCCATACTGTATTCTTTAATGTAATTACTACTCAATGCATCAACCGTTGTACTTCCGCCTGAATTTTGATTAGATATTGTTAATTCTGATTTTCCACGCATTGTGTCTTTTCCATATTCATAAGTAGATATTAGATTTGAAAATGCAGGTAATACTCCAATAACTCCTGAAAGAATAAGAATAGCGGAAATCTTAAAAAACTTTGTCAATAAATGATTTTTCCAAAAAATGTAAAATTCGACTAATAAAATAGCAAGTAAAAAATAAATAAAATAATAAGTGATTTGAAGATGGTTTGATGATAATTGTAAACAAACAAAAATACTTAATAAAGCAGCCCCGATCAGAACATTTTTTCTATATGAATAAATTACACTGCCTATTAATGGTGGAATAAAAGACAAAGCATGTACTTTAGAATAATGACCTGATGCCATGTATAAAATATTATAAGATGATAAGCCAAATGCTATAGACCCTATAATTGCCAGCCAGGAATTAACATTAAAGCACAATAATAAAATATAAAATCCGATCATTAAAATAAACAAGTAGCCTATGGGTCTTGGAATTATTTTTAGAATTAAATTTTTGACTGAGTCAATTAAATTAGAATTATCAGTACTGATTTGATAAGCTGGCATACCGCTGAACATTGAATTTGTCCATAAGGGTTCTTCTTCATATTTCGCCCTGAAATCAACAATCTCCTTACTCATCCCTAAAAAATTCCCAATATCATATTGCTTGGGTTGATAACCGGATATTTGAGGAGCAAAGAAAATTGCACTGATAGATAAAAAAATAAGAATGGCAATAATATGAGGTAATGCGACCTTTAAATTAAATAATTTCTTTTCCATGTAGATTGATTTTTTCGCAAAAATATAAAAAAGAGTATAAATTATGCCCACATAAACTATTTATTGTGCGGGTTTGAATACTTAAATTTGATTCCTTCTTTGTTATTAAATGACTTTTTAAAATAGTGTAATTTAAATTTTGTATTTAATTTTAATATTATGGTTTTCACTCCGACAGAAAGCTTACTAAAAAATATAATAAGGAAACACTAACTATAAAAAAGGCCGCCCCAACAGGACAGCCCTTTTTACTATTATCATTATTATTATTTCTGTAAAATAATTTGTTTCACAACCTGTTTGCTTTCTTTTATTCTTACAAAATAAGTTCCGTCAGACAGCTGTGTTAAATTCATTTGGTGCATTGAATTGTTGATTTTTTCGACCATTACAACTTTTCCGATTATATCAAGCAATTCTATCGTTTGTCCTTTTGCTCCTGCAATAGAAATCATCCCCTGATTGGGATTTGGATATATATCTATACTGATTTTATTGGTTTCTGTAATATCAAGACAGGGATCAACAGTTATAACAATTGCATCTGTTCCCTGACATGTACCATTTGTTACTGTTACACTGTAAGAATAAATGCCGACATCTAAAGCTGAACCGTTAACCGCCAGTGTTTGTGAAGTGCTGCCTCCTGTCCATAAATAACTTGCACCTGCGTTTCCTGCATCAAGAACGAGGCTTCCGCTTGGGCAAATGGTTGTGTCTGCTCCGAGATTAATTACAGGAATCGTATTGATAACAACTTCCACTTCTGCTTCTGCTGTGCCGCAGGAATTTATAGAGAGAATATAATAAGTTCCACTTACGGCTATGGCTGCGGGATTTGAAACAACTGTTCCAACAGTATCTGAATAGAAAAATGTCATATCTCCGGTATTGACCAGAATAACTGCCTGTGATGTTATATCAACAGTAGTTGCGCAGACAGGAGCAGGATCAGCAATCGTCAGAACAGGAATATCGTTAACTGTAATTGTTATTGCAGAAGAAGAATTCGAGCAATTATTTGCATTCATAACCTCAACTGTAAAATCACCGCTTTCATCTACTGAATAGGTTTCAGAAATTGCGCCTGAAATTGCTGTAGTTCCATTATACCATTGGTAAGAATAGGAAGGATCGCTCGTTGCTGAAAGTGTAACAGAGCCACCTTCGCAGAATGTTGTTGTGCCTCCTGCTGAAATTGTTACAACAGGAAGGTTGCTTACTGTAACTGTTACAGCCGTTGATGTTGCTGAGCAATTATTTTCAGAAACTTCAACCGTGTAATTTCCTTCAATACTTGCATTAATTGAAACCGAAGTTTCACCGTTTATCGGAGTATTATCAAGATACCACTGATAGGTCAGGTTCGCTCCTGTAGTAGCATTAATCTGAACACTTTCTCCCGCACAAATAGATGTAGAACCAACAGGTGTAGCGGTGGCAGTTGGAATTGCAGTTACTGTAACTACTACAGGAATTGTCGTTGCCACACAAGTATTTGCTCCTGTAACTTCAACCGAATAGCTCCCGCTTGCATTAGCTGAATAAGTATTATTCGTTTCTACTGTAATAAGTGTTGTTCCTTCATACCATTGATACGTAAAAGATACATCATTTGTCGCAGTTAATATAACACTTCCGCCCTGACAGAATGATAGATTTCCGTCGGCAGTAACCGTTACATTTGGTAATGCATTTATAGTTATTGTTTGTACTGTAGACACTGCCGTGCAACCGTTTTCAGTTACTTCAACGGTATAATCGCCCTGTGTTTCTGCTGTAAGCGAACCAGTTGTTGCGCCATTGATTGCATTTCCATCAAGATACCATTGATAGCTAAATCCCGCTCCTGTATTAGCATCCAATTGTACGCTTTCGCCATCACAAAATGTAGTTGAACCAGCAGGCGTAATTGTAGCAACAGCAGTACCGCTGGCACTAACAGTTATCGAATTTGATAAATTTGCACATGAATTACCGTCTGTAATTTCAACGGTGTAATCGCCGCTTGTGTTTACAACCAATGAGTCGTTTGTTGCAGCACCTATTGGAATAAGTCCATTATACCACTGATAAGAATAATTACTGTTTTCTGTTGCAACAAGCAGTACGGTTTCGCTACCGCAGATAGTTGTTGAACCAATAGCTGTAATATTAATAACGGATTGCGCATTCATTGAAAGCGTTTCTGTGGTTGATGTATTTTCACATAAATTTGCATCCGTAATTTCAACAGAATAATCGCCTGCTACTGTTACATAATATTCGTTAGCTGTTGCGCTGTTAATAGCTGTCGTTCCGCTATACCATTGATAATTCAAACCTGCGCCTGCATTTGTAGAAAGCAACACACTGTCTCCTTCACAGAACGTATTTGCAGCAGCGGTTATGCTTGCAACAGGGAGTAAATTAACGGTAACAACAACCGGAGATGATGTTCCTGTACAGTTACCAGCATTCGTTACTTCAACAGTATAGCTACCGGCAGTATTTGCATCGTATAAATTTGTTGTTGCGCCAGTAATGGGCGATGCATCTACGTACCATTGGAAGGATGTTCCGGTTTCATTTGTGCTGAGATTGATTGAGCCACCTGCGCAGAAAGAAGCCGAAGTTCCATAAGTGATTATCGGTGCAGGAGTTGGATTAACTGTAGTTGTAATATTACTGCTGACACTTGTACATGCGCCTTCAACTGCTTCAACGTAAACTACGTCTCCATTGGCAAGCTGGCTTGTTGTAAATGTATTCAGCGGATGATTGATGCTTCCCTGAGATACACTGTTAATAAAAAACTCATAAGTTCCGGAGCTTGTTCCTGTTGCAGTAAATATTACGCTTTCTCCTGCACAAATAATATTTGCAGCAGCAGAGCTGGCAATGTTAACGGTTGCACCCGGGTCGCTTAATGTATGACTGAATGTTGTTTCGCAATCATTATTTGTTACTGAAACAACATAAGTTCCTGCGCTTAAATTTGTTATCGAAGAGGTGGTTTGAAAATTACTCCATGTGTAAGTCCATGCAACATTATCCGTAACACTTATTGCGCCGTCTGTAGCACCGCATACTGTTGGCGCAGTTTCGCTGACAAGGCTTACAACGGGATAAGTATTAATAGTAACAGTATAAGTGCCGCTTGCTGTTCCCGTACAAGTATTTGCTGTTACAGAAGTAAGCGTGTAGCTTGTTGTTGCAGCAGGTGTAAGCGTTAAGGTATAGGGGCTTTGAGTAATTCCTGAAATTGTATAGGGACTTGTACCATCGCTGTAAACAACATCCCAGGGACCAGTTCCTGTTAAAGAAATATCGGTTGAAGCAGAAGTGCCCTCGCAAATGGACTCTGTTTCATTCATTGCTGCTGTTGGTAACGCAAAATAATTAATACTTACTGAAGATGTTTCAGAAGAGCTGCAAGCGCCGTCAGACAATGTATTAACGGTATATGTTTCGTTTCCGGTTGGCGTAACATTAATGGTAAATGGGTTATCGGTAATATTCATATAGACTGTTGTTCCTGTTGAAGATACAAGATTAAATGTCCAGGGGCTTGTTCCTGTAAAATTTACATTTAAAACTGTTGAATTGCCGGCGCAAATATTTGTGCTTGTTGCAGAAATGCTTGCAGTTGGCGGGGCTACAATATTTACAACAATTTCTCCTCTTGCGCTTTCGCAGGTATTGATTGTTTGTGAAACAAAGTATGATGTAGCTCCAATGGCTGATGTTACCGGAGTTGGCGCTGTAGCCGAACCTGTTCCCCCTGTTGATGTTGTATACCATAATAAATTGCTGCCGGTCGCTGTAAGCGCATTTGCTGTTGAATTTACGCAATATGCTACAGGGCTGGTAACTGTAGGTGCAGAAGGCGTAGCATTTATAATTACATCAATTTGTGTCCTGTCACTTTCTGTACTATTGACAGTCTGAGAAACATAATAAGACGTTGTCCCGGGAGTTGTTGTTGTGGGAATAGGAGCAGTAGCACTTCCTGTACCTCCTGTTGGAACGGTGTACCATAATAAATTACTTCCTGTTGCTGTAAGTGCAGTTGCTGTTACTCCCTGACAATATGTAACAGGAGTCGTTGCTGTGGGAGGATCTACTGTAACATTGGGATTTTGAACTTCTACTCCTACTAATGGCATAGAGGACGTTAAATTATACCAATCCCATACGCCACTAACCTGAATGTAAACTTCACTGAAGCCAAAATCTCCCGGATACTGTCCGTCTGCGAGAAGCCAGACTGTATCTACTCCTGCTGTAATATTCATTTCAATTGTGGCGGTTAAAATAGCTGTACCTGTTACATTGTAAGGAGCAGTCAAAGGAATTGTTATTGCTTCAATGTTTCCATAAGTTGTAGTTGGAGCATAGTTTGATGTTGATGCTACTTCTGTTCGTACACCTGTGTTTAAATCCATACTGTATAAGCGGCCGGTAATAGTAGGACTGCCGGATTTACCATACAGAAAAACTGTAATTCCATTCACAACATCATTATTTAAAAAGTGATAATCTGCCCCGAATTCATAACCTGTTGCGCCCGCAACCCCTGATCCTGTAAAGCTGTATGAAGTCAAATAACTTGTTATTTCACCACCTCTCAAGTACAATGTAGTATCTGTTGAAAAGTATACAGAATCTGTATTATTCAGCGGAGTTTCATCTGTTTGAGTTTGTGTTACTGTAAGTCTCACTCCATAATCCGTAGGAACAGTTGAAACCATGCTGATATCTGCAGTTAGTGTATCTGTAATACTAGAAGCAAATGAAGCAGTAGGATTGTTGTCTCCTGTAGATGAAGTATAAGCATTATTATTTACATTTGCTGTTAATGTAACATTCGTTTGAGCATCGGTACCTACATTAGAAATAGAAGATGTAAAATAAACTTCTCCAAGCTGAGAAATCGGAGTAATAGAATAATGGCTCATACCATAGAAGTCAGCATAAACTTTGTTAATTATAATATCATTGGTAGCCAAAACAACATCAGCTTCAGGTCCGGTTACATTATCTATGAACAATGCAAATCCACCCCAGTCACTAACAGCTCTAAAACGAACTTGTACGCTACCACCATTGTAAGCAGATAAGTCAACAGTAAAAGTTGTTGGTGTTTCAACAACTCCAGCTGTATTATGACCTGTTATACCTGTTAATACATTTGTAGTACTAGTTGTCCAATTAGTACCATCAGTAGAAAATTCAATATATAATGCCATTCCTCCAGCAATCCAACTTGGTTCACCATAATAAATTTCCATTATCTCGTAACTTAAAGTAATATTACCAGCTACAGGGTGAAGAACAGGTGTAATCATAGAACCTACATTACCAGCGTCATAGTTTGGAATATCTGCAAATGCAAATAAGCCATCACCATACGCTGACGGATCAATGTTAGAAGTGCTTGCACTACCAATCCAATAGCCTGTAGCAGGATTAACCGACCAGCCTGCAGGAGGGAAAATATTAAATGATTCGCTTAAATTTGCTGTAATGTTTTTTGTAGTCTGTATAGGCGCGGGTTTTATTTCGCCTTTTTTCTTAAATAGACAAGTGTTAACCTGTTTTTTTGGCAAGTTTACTTTTTTCAATGTCTGTGCAGAAACAAGACTGACAAGAAAAAATGTAAACGCAATCATTAAGCTTAGAAACGTAAAATTTTTCATAGTATATAAATTTTAGGGTTATACGAAGCGGTAAAATTAAACATAATTTACTTTATTGCAATTCTATTTTTACAATACTCTAATGTCAATACAAACAAGAGTTTGCATGTGGCGCAGATATAATCTTCCGTTTGCAACAACAGGTACTGTCCATGCATGATTGCTTACGTTTTCAAGCTTCCGACAGCAACAACATTTTCCTCAATTCACATAACGTTTTTATTTAAAAAAAACATTTGCAATTTCTGCCTTTGCTTTTCCAATAACATTTCCCAATTCTTCTAATGAAGCGGCTTTGATGTTTTCAATGGTTTTAAAATGATCGAATAATTTTTGTTTTATTTTGGGTCCGATTCCTTTAATTTCATCCAGTTCAGAAACAATAAAAGCTTTGGAGCGCTTGTCTCTGTGGAATGATATTCCAAAACGATGTGCCTCATTTCTGAGTTGCTGTATAAGTTTTAATGATTCTGAATTTTTGTTCAGATATAAAGGAATGGAATCATCCGGGAAATATATTTCTTCTAATTTTTTTGCAATGCCTACAATTGCTATTTTTCCTCTCATTTTAAGTTTTTCGAGACTGTTTACTGCTGCGCTTAATTGTCCTTTTCCTCCATCTATAATTATTAGCTGAGGTAAAGATTTTTGTTCTTCTAAAAGCCTTTTGTAGCGTCTGAAAACAATTTCTTCCATTGAAGAAAAATCATCAGAACCAACAACTGATTTGATATTAAAATGCCTGTAATCTCTTTTGCTTGGTCTTGAATTTTTAAATACTACACAAGCAGCTACAGGATTTGTTCCCTGAATGTTTGAATTGTCGAAACATTCAATGTGTATGGGTAATTCAACAAGTCGCAAATCTTTTTTTAAAGTTTCAAGTACGCGTTGTATTTTTTCATGAGGATTTATTTTTTCAAGTTGCAGCAATTTTTCTTTCTGATAATATTTTGCATTGCGCCAGGACAGGTCGAGCAGCTTTTTTTTATCGCCACGTTGCGGTATGGTAAAAGATATTTTATCAAGCGAAAAATCCGGATCAAAAGGAACCAGTACTTCTGTTGAGACACTGTCGAAACGATTTCTTAGTTCAACGATAGCCATTGAAAGCAAATCTTCTTTTGTTTCTTCAATGCGTTTTTTCAGTTCAATCGTGTGGCTTTGAATAATAGCGCCACTCATAACTTTCATAAAATTCACATACGCCACATTTTCATCATCAATAAAAGAAAAAACATCAATGTTGTTTAAGGAAGCATTAACAACGGTGGAGCGACTTTGAAATTTCTCCAGCACTTCTATACGCTCTTTTACCTGCTGCGCTGATTCATATTTATATTCTTCTGCATATTGATTCATCATTTTTTTCAGATAAATAGTTACAGAATGCAGATTTCCTTTAATAATATTTTTTATCTCCTCAATGGTTTGCAGGTATTCTTCTTCCTGCTGATTTCCCACACAGGGACCCTTGCAGTTCCCTACATGATATTCCAAACAGACTCTGAATTTTTTTTGTTCAATATTTTCTCGCGTAAGTTTAAGATTGCAGTTGCGTAGATGATATAGTTGCTTTATAAGTTCAAGAAGAGTTTTCATCGCATAAACAGAGCCATAAGGACCAAAATATTCTGACCCGTCTTTAATAAGAGTGCGGGTTGGAAATACTCTTGGAAAATGTTCTTTTTTGATACAAATCCAGGGATAGGTTTTATCGTCTTTCAGCATCACGTTGTATCGTGGCTGATGTTTTTTTATCAGACTGTTCTCAAGAAGTAGTGCCTCTGTTTCTGTATCAACCACAATGTGTCTGATGGTTTCTATTTTCCCTACTAAAATTCTAATCTTGCCTGTATCGTGATTTTTATTGAAATAAGAAGAAACACGCCGTTTCAGATTTTTTGCTTTCCCGATATAGAGTAACTGATCATTGCTATCATAGAATTGATACACGCCCGGAAGCTCTGGTAGAATGGAAAGAAGCAATGTTATATGATCGTTATTTGAAGACAGATTATTATTTTTTAGAACTACGTTAGATATTCAATAGTGCTACAATAGATGCTCGGTAGATGGACAATTGCTTCTTCGGTAGATGGACAATAGTGCTACGATAGACTTACAATTGTTTCTTCGATAGATGTACAATTGTATTCCTATCGAACACCTATTGAATTCCTATTGTACACCTATTGAATTCCAATTGAATATCTATTGTACACCTATTGTATTCCTATTGTACATCATTTTTTTCACTGAAGAACAAGTTTTTTAACAGAAATTTTTTCTTTGCCTTCATAAACAGTAACAAAATATTCTCCTTTTATGTGTGTGCGTGAATCCCAAACAATTTTATTATTGCCCTTACTTATGTTTTGAATATAAATGATTTTTCCCATAGAATTTGTGATTTCAATTTTTCCTGTTTTTTTGATTTCATATTCAATTGTTACCTGACTGTCAGTGGGGTTTGGATAAACGTTAAGATGCATTGTGCCCTCAGTATTGCTTTCAAGAGAAGATATCCAGCTATAGGTAGCAAGTGCGTATTCTCCTTTGTAAAGCGTGTCAACAGTGAGAAACCCAACGTATGCATTTCCGGTTTTTGTAAATTTTGTTCTTCTCCATTCACGGGAGGAATTTTCGCGGAAGAATATAACAATAGAATCAGTAGTATTAATTAAAAGTTCATGGTCTAATTGCGTAGATGGGGTTGCATTATAGGAAAACTTTCCCTTTGCAAGAAATCCGTCAGATAAAATACCATCAACTTTATAATACCTGTTTGGTGAAAGCGTATATGAAGGGTGGGGCGTTTTGAATCCATCGGGAGCAACCCAGTTGTGCTCAATTCTTAAAAAAGCAGAATCGGGTAAATTTGAAACAATGGCAGTAAAATAGGCCTTGTCGAATGCATACGTGCCGGTAGTTTTAATAACTTTATAATTATCAACGGTTGCATCGGCTGTTTTTTCTTCCAGATCGGCCATTACGGCTACAGGATAAAATGGCAAACTAAATACGGCATTTCCGGTTTCACCATTAAAAGAAATTACGCGACTTGTCTGCTGCCATGCAGAATCCATGAATGTTATTTCAAATTTATTTGAATTTGCAAATTGAGTGACGCCTTTTAATCGTTGACGAACATAAATATTCACATCAAAATTTTGTCCTGCCGGCGTTACAATGAAAGAATCAATTGAGTAATGCGTGAAACCCGGAGAAAAAACAAAAAAATCAAAAAAGTCCGTCAAATCTACACCTGTATGCTGTGAAAGAAAGTCCCGCATCTGAATACTTGAAATATTATTATATGCAAACGAATCAAGCATCGCTTTTACAGCAGAAAAAAACAAAGAATCTCCAAGATAATTTTCCAGAGTATGCACTACATTTGCTCCTTTTTGGTAAACGGTAGAGCAATAGGTCATATCTAAAGGCAATCCGTATACCGCCCTGTATCCACTATCTTCAACATGAAGGTAACGAACAACCTCTGCATGCCTTGCGCGAACATGACTTTTAAAAGCATCGTGTCCGGTTACATGTTTTCTGAAAATTTCTTCACAATAAGTTGCCCATCCCTCGTTTATCCACATATCTGAATCAGTTTTACATGTTATCAGGTTGCCGAACCAGTGGTGTGAAAGTTCATGCGCTAAAAGTTCTTCATAATATAAAGTGTTATCAATGCAGGCATTCGGATAAGCAATATTTGTGGCATGCTCCATGGCACCGCTGTTAAAGGGCACTCCGACATAACCCACACGTTCCCACCGGTAGGGTCCAAAACAATCTTCATAAGCAGCAAGAATATTATTCAGATTAATAAATGAATTTTTTGCTTTAGTCGTGTCTGCCGGACGCACATGAAGGTATGTGGGAATATTTGCCTGAATCCCGTTGAATGTGTCAATGACAGCAGCATAATCGCCAACTGCAACAGATGTAAGATAGGTCGGAATAGAATTATTAAGTTTCCAGTGATAGGTTTTTGACAGGGTGTCATTATTTGTAACAGATTGCAGTGTTCCACCGCAAACAGCATATTTGTCGAAGGGCGTGATGATATACAAATCATACAGTGCACGATCAACAAAATCATCTACGCAAGGAAACCAAGTTCTGCCATAGCAATGGGGGTAATCTGCAAAGCCCACACCCAGATTATAAGCTCCTCCGCTGTAAAAATAAAATCCACCCCAACCGGAAGGATCTGTAACCGGATGCCCGTGATAAAAGACAGTTACCAAAAATGTATCGTTTGCAGAAAAACCTGAAGTCTGAATTTTCAACAACGTATCATTGTACGTATAATTTACATCAGAAGAATTAATTTTTACTGAATCAACATTCAATTTTAGTAAATCAAGACAAAATACATCAAGATTGTTAATTTTTGAAGCAATTCTCAGCTCCGTATTTCCAGAAATTTGCTGATTGATGTAATCTTCAAAATTCAGTGTAATTTTATAATGCAGAACATCTATTGAATCACTGTGCAGCTTCGTATTCGCAATCATACTGATATTGAACAGAAGGACTGTTAAAAGAGGCAAAAATATTTTTTTCATAACAACAAAAATTAAAAAATGCAAGATAGGAATAATGGAGAAGAAGAACAAATTTTTATATCTTTACAGTCTCGTTTTTTGAAAACAATTTATGAAATTACCATACAACCTTATGTAAATATAACAATTTTCGGAGCAAGCATAACAAAAAAAGAAAACAATGCGAAACAAACGATTAAAATTAAGTGCTGTATTTTTGCTTGGACTTGGATTAACAGGACTACAGGCACGGGAAAATATTTACACCACGGGTGGTAATTCATCCGGCAGCGGAGGTTCTGTAAGCTATTCCGTTGGTCAGCTTACCTGCCAAACCCACGTCCCGAGTGGGAAGCCGAACGTACAAGTTGGAGCAGTAATAATTCTGCCGGAGCTTTTGCCTCTCCGCTTAAATTGTCCGTGGCAGACTACCGCAGCAACAGCAATGGTTCGCTCTACAGTGTGGATTCCATCGGCGGCTATGGATCAAGTACCGTGGATGATACCGACTCGCAGTGCTTGTTCTTCATCGACAGCACTGCCAGCATGAGCATCGGCTACCGGGCGACCGGAAACTCTGTACGTTGCCTTAAGGATTAAGAGAGTAAAGAGTAGAAAGGTAGCAACGCAGTTGCTTTAAAAGCTTTCTACTTTTTTTCTTTATAAATATCACGATTGAATTGGATTTTTTACATTTTGCATCATTTATTGATTTGGAAATTTCGCATTTTATTTCATTTATTGGTTTGGATTATTTATATTTGCAGTTGGTTATTGATTTGGAAATTTAATAATTCTATAAAAAAATGTATCTGAAACGAACAATAGATAAAGAATTGCTAAATTGGCAATCAGCAAAAAATAGAAAACCTCTGATGTTGCGAGGAGCTCGTCAGGTAGGTAAAACCTCAACTGTTAAAAATTTCGCAGCACATTTTACATATTTTGTAGAAATAAACTTTGATGAGCAGCAGGTTTTTTCTATCATATTTGAAAAAAAATTATCGGTATTTGAAGTTTGCGAACAACTTTCGGTATTAACCAACACTCCTATTGTTGAAGGGCAAACCTTGTTGTTTTTTGATGAAATACAAACTTGTATTCCTGCTATTAGCATGCTTAGGTATTTTTACGAGAAAATGCCCGAATTGCATGTTATAGCGGCAGGCTCTTTATTAGAGTTTGCTTTGTCCGATATTCCTTCCTTTGGTGTTGGCAGGGTTCGTTCGTTGTATATGTACCCGCTATCTTTTCACGAATTTTTAATGGCTCATGGAGAACATTTGTTACTAGAGCAATTGAACAAGACCGGCGTCTCCAATCCATTATCAGAACCTATCCATCAAAAATTAATTACGCTGTATAAAAAATTTCTCATTATCGGAGGTATGCCTGAAGCAGTGAGCGTATATGTAAACAGTAAAGATTTATTGGAAGTACAACGGGTATTAAACGATTTATTGATATCTGTACAAGCCGATTTTGCCAAATATAAAACGAGTGTGCCCGGGGCAAGGTTGGTAGAGGTTTTTAATGCCGTTGCACGGCAGGTGGCAATAAAATTCACTTATTCTTATCCAAATGCTACCTTGAATAATTTGCAAATTAAAGAAGCCATAGAGCTTCTAAAAATGGCAGGTTTGGTTTATGCGGTTACACATAGTGCGGCAAATGGTATTCCTTTGGGTGCTGAAATAAATTCCAAAAAGACAAAATACTTGCTTTTTGATACAGGAATATTTCAACAGATTTTAGGTTTAAATATCGCTGATTTACTAATAAGCGATGATTTTAATGCTATTAACAAAGGCAATATTGCAGAACTTTTTGTAGGATTGGAATTGTTAAAAGCCGAAAGTTGCTATCAAAAGACCGACTTATTCTATTGGCAGCGTGAGGCTAAAAATAGTCAGGCAGAAGTAGATTATGTTTGTCAGTTTAATAATGCCATTGTTCCGGTTGAAGTTAAAGCCGGAACAAAAGGAAGTATGCAAAGTTTGTATTTATTCTTAAAAGAAAAAAAACTAACCCTGGGTTTTAGACTTTCTCTTGAAAATTTTTCGAAAATGGAACAAATTAATATTTTGCCAGTTTACGCAGTTAATAATTTAGCCGATAATTTACAGAAATAAAAAATAATTAGAACCATGAATAATCGCATTATAGATATTTTGTTATTATGCATATCTCTAATATCCATACCTGCTTTTGCACAGCACAGCATCACTGGCAATTTCCCTCCTTTGTCAGGTCAGAAGATTCTTCTTATGGGTTTTGACGGTTTTGATATTTATACCATGTGATAGTACTCTGGTTAATGAGCAAGGCATTTTTATATTAAAATATACCGATAAAGATTATGGCATGGGCTATTTGTCGGTCGCCGACAATAAACAGTTATTTTTAGTTCTTGGCGGTGAAAGTGTAAAGTTGAAAGGCAAAAGTTTTGCCATAGCTGAAAGTATTAAAATTATTGAAGGCTATGAAAACCAAGTTTTTGAGCAATATGCAACCGAACATCCACTCAGGGAGCAGGCATTAAGTGCATGGGGCTATTTAGTGCTTGCAAGAAAACGTCAATTTCTGCGTTACTCTCGACCTGAAAAACAGTCATGTACATTAGTACACTCCTGATTTTCAGGTCTTCGAAAGCCTTGAACTTGACGTTTTCTTATCAAGCACTGACACTGTCAATCAAAAAACATGAGTTTTCTTGCTGGCACTATTTAGAAAAAATTTATAGTATAGATTCTCTTTTTGCATTGCAGAAAACACCCAAACAATCAATTACCAACGAAACGCAACGAATAAAAAACCGAAGATAGCTTGTTTTTAGCCGTTTTACCCAAAAATTTTTACGTAAGCTACTATTTGCCACTTCGCAAATTAGTCAGTTCTGTTTCTACCATTGCACAATACCGTACCGAAGAAATACAGGCTACTATCAATGCGTTTAGAAAAATTGACTATACCGACCCTCATTTGCAAAAAAGCGGCTTGCCGGCAGATGTTATTGAAAGCCATTTTTGGTTGATAGAGAATAGCGGACGTTCATTAGATTCCATTTATATTGAAATGAATAAATCCATTGACTTCTTGGTCGAAAATCTTTTACAAGATAATCAACAATTGAATGAGATAACAGAATATTTATTCAAATTTCTTGAAAAACGCAGTTTGTTCAAAGCATCGGAATATTTAGCCTTAAAATTACTCAATGAAAAGGATTGCTCCATTAACAATGATTTTGCTGCTCAATTGGAAAGCTACCGTGCTATGAAAAAAGGCATTATTGCTCCCGATTTTGCTTTCAAAAAAGATATAATTAACCTCGGCTATAAAGCTACTAAACTACCAAAAAAACTTTCAAATTTAATAAGCAAATATACCGTAGTGGTATTCGGAGCAAGCTGGTGTCCGCAATGTCCGCAATAACTTTCAAAAATTTCAGGGATTTACAAAAAATGGAAAGAACAAGAAGTTGAAGTAGTTTTTATATCGCCCGACGAAGACAATAAAATGTTTAAAAGTTTTGCAGGAGTATTTCCATTTATCAGCATCTGCGATTACCAAAAATGGGAAAGCCCAATCGTACAAAGATATCACGTATTTGCATTACCTACCATATATTTGCTAAATGACAAACGAGAAATTTTGCTTCGACCAAATTCTGTAAGTCAATTAGATTTGTGGGTTGATTGGTATTTGGTGCAGGGAAATAAATAGCTCCCATGCTAGCTCGAATTTGCAATCCGGGCAAATCTTCTAATTTTACCTTATAATATTCCGCACTATATCGGATTTGCAATCTGAGCAAATCTTCTAATTTTACCTTCTAATTCCTGCTATTCACAAAAAACTTAATACAAATTTAACACAAATAGGTATTTTAACCCATTGGATATTTAAATTTTTATATATAATTTTATACCCTCATATTTTGTAATCAATTAAAATTTAAATACTATGAAAAATTCTTTACTGCTTCTTGCTTTTATCCTTATGGGGATATATGCTTCTGCTCAGGTTTCCGGCGACTTTAGATCAAAATTTTCTGGAAGTTGGAGTTCTACTGCCACCTGGGAATATTTTAATGGTGCTTCATGGGCTAATGCCACAGAGTATCCGGGGCAATCAACTATTCCCGAGACTGTAACTATTCTAGATGGTCATTCTGTAACACTAGAAATAGGTACGATGTATCCTATAGGCTCCCTTGTTATTGGAGGAGGTACTTCTGGCAGCTTGATGCTTGAAGCCTATAATTTTACGGTTCAAAGTACAATTACGATTAATCAAAACGCCACATTTGACGTTTACAATGGTGCTTTTCAGGCAAATGGGAATGTAGAGGTATATGGGATCTTAACCGATGGAAGTATCGGTGGATCTTATCATACTTTTAATGGTTTAGTAACAATTTATTCTGGTGGTTCTTTTCAAACAATTTATGCCTCCCCTTTTACATTTGCCGGAGGTATTACCAATAATGGTGTTTTCAGCCAAACTGGAGCAGGAGCTATTACATTTAATGCGATTCAGACCATTCAAAATAATGGAACCATGAATTTTAGTGGTTCAGTAACTTCTTCGGCTAATATTACTTTTTCCGGTAATTCTCCCATTACTTTTAGTGGTAACTATACAATATCAGGCGCAAGCCAGGTAACAAACCAAAATTCATATCTTACAATTATTGGATATTTAACAGGAAACGATGCTGCTTCCGAGTGGATTAACTCGTCAAACTCAACTTTGGTTTTAGAGTCTTTAACTGCTGTTATGGACATGGGTGTATTCAATACCTATACATATCCAAATAAAGTTGTATATACAGGAATGAATACTCAAAGTATAAAAGAAGGGACATATAACAAACTTACTATTTATAAAACGTCCGGAGATGTTAGTTTAAATGGAAACATTATCGTACAGGATACACTAACAATGATAAACGGAAATATTATTACAAATTCGTACACATTGACTCTTGGTGAAAGCACAATAATTTCTGGCGTTTTAGAATATATTTATGGAACAATTATAGGAAATTTTGAACGCTGGATTACTTCTTCTGTCCTTTCTTATGATTTTCCTGTGGGCGATGCAGCTAATTACCGTCCTTTGAATCTAAAGCCAAATGCTATTACAACAGAAGGCTCTGTTACGGTTAGCTTCGTACAAGGTGATCCGGGTATTATGGGTTTGCCTCTTTCCGATGGTGCATACAATGTTTCGAATCAATTTATAGAAGGTTCTTGGAATGTGGTTGCCAATAATGGCTTTGATTGTAGTGATTATGATATCGGTGTTTCAAATATGGGCTTTTCAAGTTATATGATAGATAATAACACCCGAGTAATTCAAAGAGAGAGTGCCGGTAACTGGATGTTGAGCGGTGTTCATTTTGATGCTGATGCGAATAATTGTTACAGAAACAATGTTACAAATGCAATATCTCAAACAGGAACAGACTTTGCTCTTGGTTATACAGAATGCCCGCTTCCAGAAAATGCCGGTACTATTTCCGGACCTGCCAGTGTTTGCGAGGGTACCACAAGTAATGTCTTTTCTGTGTTATCAATAAATGGAGCCACAAAATATGCTTGGAATTTACCAGCTAATTTTAATATTGTATCAGGCGATAGTACTGAAAGTATAACTGTTGAGATATTACCCGGAGCCATGTCTGGTGATATCACTGTCTTTGGAAGAAATGCATGTGGAGACGGAATGGCATCTCAAACTTTTCCTGTTATGGTCAACCAATTACCGGCAGCAGCAGGCGCAATTGGTGGTCCTTCCAATGTTTGTGAAGGTAGTACAAATATGTTTTCAATTCCTGAAATCACAAATGCCGTAGATTATTTCTGGTCTCTTCCTACAGGTATTAATATAATTTCAGGGGATAATACAAATAATATCACGGTTGAAGTTATTTCTGGAATGTCTGGAGATATTACCGTATATGCTGCTAATGCATGTGGTAATGGTTCTGGTTCTGCAAATTATCCTGTTACTGTTAACCCGATTCCGGATAATGCTGGAATAGTAAGCGGTCCTACTAATGTTTGCGAAGGCAGCAACACGGCTGTTTTTTCAGTTTCTGTAATTAACGGTGCATCGGATTATTTCTGGAATCTTCCATCCGGTTTTTCAATACTTTTTGGCAATAACACAAATGAAATAAATGTAGAAGTAATGGCTGGTATGTCTGGAAATATTTCCGTTTATGGTTCTAATATATGCGGTAACGGTGGAATATCTTCAAATCATCCTGTAACTATAGATCCGCTGCCTGATGCAGCAGGCATGATTACTGGTCCATCAACTGTTTGTGAAGGAGTTACTGTAATGTATTCTGTTGCCCCTGTTAACGGTGCTGATATTTATGTGTGGAATCTTCCATCCGGATTTACAATTACATCAGGAGTAAACACTAATAATATTTCAGTTAGTGTAGCAGGAGGAGCTATGCCAGGTAATATAACTGTCTATGCCACTAATATGTGCGGGGACGGAATGATTTCTACTGCATTTCCTGTTATGATTAATCCTACACCCAATGTAATAGCAACTCCTTTTACAGAAACTATTTGCTCAGGGAGTTCAACTAATATAGGATTAACTTCAGGTGTTCCTGCAACTACATTCAATTGGATAGCAACTGGTATTAATGGCATTATGGGAGCGACTAACAGCATGGGTAGTATGATAAACCAAATGCTAACTACAACCGGAAGCGTTTCTGGAAATGTTACTTATGTGGTAACTCCCGAAGCAAATGGGTGCATGGGTATGCCAGAAAATGTAGTTGTTAATGTAAATCCAATTCCAAATATTTCTTTTACTCCAAGTAGTCAGACTATATGTTCAGGAAACAACACAGCTATTAATATGAGCTCAATTGTAGCTGGTACAACTTTTTCATGGACAGTTGTAGAGAGTGGAGTTATGGGAGCTTACCCTAGTTCCGGTAATGTTATAAATCAAACATTAACAGTATCTGGAACAATGCCGGGCACTGCAACTTATACTGTTATGCCAACTGCAAATGCTTGTTCAGGAGTACCCGAAAATGTTATTATTAATGTAACCCCAATTCCTTCTGCAGGCGGTGCAATAACCGGTCCGACAAATGGCTGCCTTAATGCCACTGGCTTAATATATTCTGTTCCTACGATTGATAATGCTACTTCTTACTCATGGAATTTACCCACTGGTTGGAATATTACAACAGGTTGGAATACTAATAATATAACTGTTGAGATAACAGCAGGTGCTGCTTCTGGTAATATTTCAGTATCAGGAACAAATGCTTGCGGAAATGGAACTCAGGCAGATTTGTTTGTAAACGTTGATTATTTTCCAGATAACGCAGGAATGATTTCAGGTCCTTCTAATGTTTGTGAAGGGAGTAATAGTGCAGTTTTTTCAGTCCCTACAATAACTGGAGCCACAGATTATATGTGGAATCTTCCCTCTGGTTTTTCAATTATTTTTGGCGATAACACGAACGAAATTAATGTCGAAGTAATCTCTGGTATGTCAGGGGATATTTCAGTTTATGGTTCTAACTTATGTGGTAACGGAGGAATATCCTCTAATTATCCTGTAATGGTTAATCCAATGCCTGATGCTGCCGGAATGATTACAGGGCCATCAAATGTATGTGAAGGTGTTACAAATATTATGTATTCCATTGCTCCAGTTAATGGTGCTGATAGTTATGTTTGGGATTTACCTGTTGGATTTAACATTACGATGGGTCTTAATACAAACAATATTTCTGTTGATATTATGCCCTCTGCTATGCCAGGAGATATAACTGTTTATGCCACTAATATGTGCGGGGATGGAATAATTTCACCTGCTTTAACCGTTACAGTCGCTCCCCCTCCTACTGCTTATGCGGGGGCAGATCAGTCTGTTTGCGCTAATAATTCAAATATTACTTTAAGTGGTAGCGTTACCATCGCAAGTGGAGGGATTTGGATATCCTCTGGCTCTGGTAATTTTTCTCCTAATGCGAATACATTAAATGCTATATATACCCCTTCTCCAGGAGATATTTCAGGTGGCAACATAACATTAACATTAACTTCAACGGGAAACGGGACATGTGATGCTGTTTCTGATAATATGATAGTAGGATTTACGCCCGCTCCTACAATTAATGCAGGTTCAGACCAAAGTGTCTGCGCAAGTTCTCCGACTGTAACTTTATCGGGTAATGTTACCAATGCTTCAAGTGGAACCTGGTCCGGCGGTATGGGTTCTTACAGTCCGGGAAATACAGTTTTAAATTGTTCATACACTCCTTCTGCAGGAGAAATCTCTGCTGGTACAGTAACGTTAACACTTACCACAACAGGCAATGGAAACTGTCTTGCAGAAAGCGATCAGATTACGATTACTATTAACCCCAATGTTACTGCATCTATTCAATCGCAAACAAATGTAAGTTGCTTTGGAGGGAACAATGCTACAATAACAACCGGAGCGATTGGTGGCACTCCCGGATACAATTATATTTGGGATGCCGGAACCGGAAATCAGACAACACAAACAGCTTTAGGATTGACTGCCGGAAGTTATACGGTAACAGTAACAGACAGTAAGGGTTGCAGTGGGACGGCTACAGGTACGGTAACACAGCCACCGTCACTTTCTTTAGCTCCATCGCAAATAAATGGGTCTTGTTATGGTAGTTTTGATGGTACTGCTACAGCCACTGTTTCTGGTGGTACTCCCGTATACATATACATTTGGGATGCCGGAACCGGAAATCAGACAACACAGACAGCTACAGGTTTGACAGCCGGAAGCTATACCGTTACAGTTAAAGATGCAAATTTATGCGAGGTAAGCAATACTTTTACAATCACTCAACCTGATGCAATTACTTTTACTGAATCTCATGCACCTGTTACTTGTAATGGTTTATCGAATGGTATAATTAATAATATTTTTGCTTCTGGGGGAACTCCTTCATATCAATATTCAATAAACAATGGTTCAAATTGGTCTGGATCTAACACTTTTACCGGGTTAACAGCAGGAAGCTATCAGGTGCTGGTAAAAGATGTAAACAATTGTTTTTCTAATGTTCAAAATATTACGATAACACAGCCTCCAACCTTATCTCTTTCAACAACTGTAGCAAATGTTCTTTGTAATGGAGAAGCAAGTGGAACTATTGATCTTTCTGTAACAGGTGGGACTTCCCCTTATTCTTATACATGGACAGGTGGCTCAACTATGCAGGATTTATCAAATATTCCTGCTGGGACTTATTCTGTAGCTGTTCAAGATGCAAACTTATGCAGTGCTAGTATTTCGGTAACTGTAACTGAGCCTACGATTATTAATTTGGCTACAACAACAGTAAATGTTACTTGTAATGGTACCTCAACCGGTTCAATTGATTTAACTGTTTCAGGCGGCTCAGGCACTTATACTTATTCATGGACAGGTGGCTCAACGATGCAGGATATTATTAATATTCCTTCTGGCAGCTATACTGTTACCGTAACAGACGGATTTGGCTGCATTCAAAATACTACGGCTGTTATAACAGAACCAACTATACTTGTTGTAGATGCAGGAACAGGGCAGGCTATTTGTCAGGGGGATAATTTAGCTTTAGGCGCAGGAGCAACAGGCGGAAATGGAGGCTATTCATATTTATGGGATAATGGTGCAGGAACTATAAGCAATCCAACAGTCTCTCCAACTGTAACAACTACATATTCTGTTACCGTTACTGACCTGTATGGATGTACAGCAAGCAATTTTGTTACAATAACAGTTAATCCGATACCTGCTGCAGCAGGTACAATCACAGGTCCATCGAATGTGTGCGAAGGTGCTACGGGAATCTTGTATTCAGTACCAGCAATTGGCAATGCAACAGGTTACAACTGGAATTTACCCACAGGTTTCTCAATAACTGGTGGATCTAATACGAATAACATAACAGTAGATATCATGGGAGGAGCGATGAGTGGAAACATTACAGTTCAGGGCACAAATACATGCGGTACAGGTTCCGTTTCTATGAATCTCCCGGTAACAGTAGATCCCTTCCCAATGACAGCAGGTACAATCACAGGTCCATCGAATGTGTGCGAAGGTGCTACGGGAATCTTGTATTCAGTACCAGCAATTGGCAATGCAACAGGTTACAACTGGAATTTACCCACAGGTTTCTCAATAACTGGTGGATCTAATACGAATAACATAACAGTAGATATCATGGGAGGAGCGATGAGTGGAAACATTACAGTTCAGGGCACAAATACATGCGGTACAGGTTCCGTTTCTATGAATCTCCCGGTAACAGTAGATCCCTTCCCAATGACAGCAGGTACAATCACAGGTCCATCGAATGTGTGCGAAGGTGCTACGGGAATCTTGTATTCAGTACCAGCAATTGGCAATGCAACAGGTTACAACTGGAATTTACCCACAGGTTTCTCAATAACTGGTGGATCTAATACGAATAACATAACAGTAGATATCATGGGAGGAGCGATAAGTGGAAACATTACAGTTCAGGGCACAAATACATGCGGTACAGGTTCCGTTTCTATGAATCTCCCGGTAACAGTTAATTCAGGTTTACCTGTAAGTATTTCTATAATTGAAGATGCTAATAATGTCTGCCAAAATACAAACGTAACCTTTACTGCAACTCCAGTAAATCCAGGAACAACACCATTTTATATATGGAAAGTAAATGGTGCACCAGTAGGTCCCAACTCACCCACATACTCAGCCTCAAATCTTGTAAATGGAGATCAGGTAACATGTGAACTTACTTCAAATGAAGCTTGTGTTACAGGCAATCCGGCTGTTTCAAATACAATAACAATGAACGTGTTGTCGTTTTTACCAGTGAGTGTTTCTATTACTGCAGATGCAACAGAAATTTGTGAAGGCACAAATGTTCAGTTTACTGCAAACCCAACAAACGGTGGAGCAAGCCCGGTCTATGTCTGGAAAATAAATGGCGCACAAGTTGGATCCAATAGCTTTGAATATTTTAGTAACACGCTGTTAAATGGCGATCAGGTAACATGTGAATTGACATCAGACGCACAATGCTCAACAGGTAATCCTGCAATATCAAATACAATTTCAATGATTGTGAATCCATTACCAGAAGCAGCAGGTACAATCACAGGTCCATCGAATGTGTGCGAAGGAGCAACAGGAATAATGTATTCAGTAGCATCAATTGGCAATGCAACAGGTTACAACTGGAATTTACCTTCAGGTTTCTCAATAACTGGTGGAGCTAATACGAATAATATAACAGTAGAAATCATGGGAGGAGCAATGAGTGGTGATATTACTGTATATGGTACAAATGCCTGCGGAAATGGGATGCAATCTTCTGTACACTCTATCACTGTTAATCCATTACCGGTGGTAAATGCTGGAAGTGATGCTTCCATTGCAATGGGAACCAGTGCAAATCTTTTAGGTTCTGTCTCAGGAGGCTCAGGAGATTATACTTATTCATGGCTGCCAGCTGATTCTTTAATGAACGCAGCTATCCAGAATCCGACAACTGTAAACTTATTTACATCCAATTTATTTACCCTAAATGTAACAGATAATGTTTCAGGATGCCAGAATACAGATAACATTTTGATTACTGTTACAGGAGGTGCATTAACTATAAATGCTTCTGCTGTTAATGATATAATTTGTGAAGGAGAATCAACTATCATGAATGCTATTGCGTCCGGAGGTTCTGGAACATATACGTATTCATGGACGCCATCAACGAATTTAGATGACTATACAATCGCTTCTCCGACTGCTATTCCTGCTACAACTACTATGTACACCGTTGAAGTTAATGACGGATTTACAACAGCTACGGCAGATGTTACGATTTCAGTAAATGCTTTGCCTGTTGTAACTGCAACGAACACCGGACCAGGTTGTGAATTAGCTACTATAGAGTTAAATGCTAGCGGTGGTATTCTTTATAACTGGAGCGGTCCGAATGCATTTTCTTCAACAGAATACAATCCAATTTTAATAAATGTTTTAAATGCAACTCATAATGGGACATATTCAGTTACAGTTACCGACCCATTCGGTTGTTCCGCTGTAGGGACAACAGATGTTGTTGTTTTTGCAAGCCCGGTAGCAACAGCAAGCAGCAATAGCCCTGTTTGCGAAGGTGCTGATATTATTTTAACTGGTAGCGGGGGTAACATTTATGGATGGAGCGGTCCGCTGAGTTATACTTCTTCAGAGCAAAATCCAACAATTATAAATACCACTTCAGCAATGAGCGGAACATATACCCTGTCTATTGCTGATGCAAATGGATGTTCCTCAACGGCAACAACCGAGGTAATTGTAAATACTTTGCCTGTTGCAACAGCCAGTAACAACGGTCCTGTTTGTGAAGGTACTGAATTGAATTTAACTGCAAGCGGTGGGATTGCATATTCATGGATTGGACCCGCTTTTACTTCATCAGATCAATATCCGGTTTTTACGAGCATTGATTTGTCTTCAGCCGGAATATATAATGTAACTGTTACTGATGTTAATGGCTGCGAAGCTGTAACCTCAACAGAAGTATTTGTTTATACTGTTCCTACTGTTACAGCAGAAAATGATGGACCTGTTTGTGAAGGTGCTGATTTAACATTAATTGTTAACAGCGGTGTAAGCTATAGCTGGAGCGGACCTTCTATTTTTGCTTCAAGCGAACAGTATCCTGTTATTACAGGGTTTAGCCCATCTATGACAGGGATATATTATGTTACTGTAACATCAACAAATGGTTGCGAGGGAGTTGGTTCAACAGAAGTTTCTATTAATCCATTACCTGTTGCTACCATAAGTAGTAATAGTCCTGTTTGCGAAGGGGCAGATTTGCTTCTTTCAGCCACAGGAGGTGTTGCGTATGATTGGAACGGACCGGATTCATTTACAGCATCAGCTCAGAACCCACAGATAAATGGAGTTACAAGCCTTGCTGCAGGGTTCTATACAGTAACAGTTATTGATGATTATGGTTGTACAGCTGTTGAAAATATTGAAGTTTTTATTAATTCCGTAGTTTTAGGTACAGATGTAATTACATCCTGCGAAAGCTTTACATGGATTGATGGAATCACTTATACTGAAAGCAACAACATTGCAACCTTCAACATAGTTGGTGGTGCAGCAAATGGTTGCGACAGTCTTGTAACGCTCAATCTTACTATAAATCCTGCTGCAACCGGAGTAGATGTACAAACAGCCTGCGGAAGCTATATCTGGATAGATGGTTTAACTTATACTGAAAGCAACAACATTGCAACCTTCAACATCGTTGGTGGAGCAGCAAATGGTTGCGACAGTCTTGTAACGCTCAATCTTACTATAAATCCTGCTGCAACCGGAGTAGATGTACAAACAGCCTGCGGAAGCTATATCTGGATTGACGGTTTGACCTACACGGAAAGCAACAACATTGCAACCTTCAACATCGTTGGTGGAGCAGCAAATGGTTGCGACAGTCTTGTAACGCTCAATCTTACTATAAATCCTGCTGCAACCGGAGTAGATGTACAAACAGCCTGCGGAA